>Ga0209075_1001735_pt1 | contig 20189 bp, 14 predicted proteins | sample Stecom2011_FD_187523 | JGI IMG/M metagenome (GOLD analysis project Ga0209075, IMG submission 187523) | Agricultural soil microbial communities from Utah to study Nitrogen management - Steer compost 2011 (SPAdes) (version 2) | ecosystem: Environmental > Terrestrial > Soil > Agricultural land...
GGTTGGGGGTTAATGATGAGTGATGAGTTTTGAATTATTAATGCGTGATTCACGGTTTTTAATCACTGATTATCAGTATGGTAGTGTTGGGGGTGTTGATTTTTTTCACCTCTTGTGCCATAGCACAAGCAATGCGCCAGGTACGGACGTTTTTCAAAACGTCCGCAACTAAAGCATCCAGCAAAAATCATTTTTATCCCCTCAGACAATCCCTAAAATGAAAAAAGCCTCCACAAATGTGAAAGCTTTTATTCTTAGTGACCCCGGCAAGAGTCGAACCTGCAACCGCCACATTCGTAGTGTGGTACTCTATCCAGTTGAGCTACGGAGCCATTTTAAATATTTCTATTCTTTTCGCTATACGTTTATAGCGGGTGCAAAAATAATGGTTTATTTGCCAAAAGCAAGCGAAAAAGAGAAATAACTTACTTTTATTTTTTGTTTATTTAGAATGCTGTTGTAAATCAATGCGTAAGGCAAGTAAATATTTTATTAATGAACTTCAGCAGAGATTCCTCTGTCTAATAAACCTGTGCACATACTGGCAAGTTTTTCGAACTCTCCAGATTTCACATCGCATTTTCCACGGTAGTGAATCAATGTTGTGCATTGTTCAGCTTGAATAGGATCGTGCTTACACACTTTAATTAAAGATTCGATAACATGATCGAAAGTGTTTACATCATCATTGAAAACAATCAAATTATGTTCTGCAACTTGTGTCTCAAGAACCTCCTCCTCATATAATGTTTCTGTACTCATTTTAACTTCTACTATTGTTTATTTCCTACAAAGTTAAGCTATTATTTCCTTACCGCCAATTTCAATTTGAAAATTAGTTTTGCTGAATTTCAATAGAAAATATGCTGCTATATTCGTCCTGTTTCTACTTATTATAATGTTAAAAGCAGAATAGCAGCAATAGAAATTACTCCTCCAATAATTTTCAAAAGCGTAGAGGATTCTTTAAAAACAAAAATACCCACCATAAATGAGGCGATTACAACCCCGGTATTATTGACTGCATATGTAACAGAATCAGAAAGTGCTGAAAAGCGAATGGCCATCATTAAAAAATAAATCGAAAAAAAGTTAGGGATTCCTAAAGCTATTCCACCTAATACTGCTCTTTTTTGTAATTTAATTTCCTTTCGTAATGATCTGTAGACCATGAAGATTAAGCCAAAAGTTGCTGCAATTCCAAAACCAAAAGCAGAGAATAAAGCCAGGGATAGTTCTCCTGCTGCAACTTTCTCAACATAATTAATAACGGTATCTAATATTCCACTGCCGACAAATAAAATGATCAAAAACCAAATGCTACTCTTATCTAATTTTTCAAGTCCCTCTTTCTTTGGATAGGTAATTAGGAAAACACCCACCAAAGCCGCAACAACACCGATTATTTTTGTTAAATAAATTGACTCGTCATAAAGTATTATGGCAGCTGTTACAGGAATAGCTAAACTCATTTTAACAGTAACTGAGGTAATGCCTATTCCGTTTTTTTGAGAACTTATTCCCATCATTAAGAATAAACTGATGAACAAAGCACCAACAATAAATACATAAGGAATCCAAGTGCCTTCTGCAATGTGTTCTGACTTCCATTCATTGCCAAAAAACACTATTCCTACTAAACATGCAGTAATGTAATTGTAAACGATTCCTTGAAATACATTGATTTTATAACGTTCAAATATTCTGAAAATAACGAGGATTAACGTTGAACTGATAATACTTAAGAGTAAGTAGATCATCTTTTTCGGTAGTGTTGAAGAATGTCTTTTCCAAAAACTTCATGAGAAATTAATGTTTTATTGGAAAGTAGCGGAGCATTAATTCCCTTTTCAAATGTAGAACTTCCGATCAGTTGGTAGGCTTCGTCCCATAAACCATCAGTGATAAACTGGGCATGGGTATATCCACCTCCTTCAATAAAAACGGACAATATACTTTTGTTGTAAAGCACAGACAATATATTTGACGAAGTGATTTTTTCGAGTGTCACTATTTCAATATGTGCAGGTAAGTTTTCAATTGAAGTTTTTGTGGTAATAATAGTTGTTGGTTCTCCATCTTGAAAAACTTTTGCTTTAGGATCTGAACTGCCATTTGGATCAATAATAAAACGATGAGGTGAAACCCCAGCTATTTCACGAACATTAAGTTGTGGATTGTCGTTGTTGATTGTTTTCCAGCCCACCATTATTGCTTGTTCTTGACTTCTCCATTGATGAACGAATAACTTCATTCTGGGCTGAGTAATCCAGTTGATTCCCTCTGCTCTTTCTTCTGGTAAACGATCCATGAACCCATCACGAGTTTCTGCCCATTTCAAAATAACATACGGACGTTTTTGTTCGTGATAAGTAAAAAATCTGCGATTCAGCCAACGCGCTTCTTGCTCAAGTACTCCAGTTTTTACAAGTATTCCAGCATCTTTCAAACGTTGAATGCCTTTTCCAGCAACTTCAGAAAAAGTGTCTTGACAAGCGATAACTGCACGTTTAAATTGGTGCTCTACAATTAAATCAGCGCAAGGAGGAGTTTTTCCATGATGAGAACAAGGTTCTAAGGTTACATAAATCGTTGCTTCTGAAAGAAGAGATTTATCTTTTACCGAATTTACAGCGTTCACTTCTGCATGAGCTGACCCATGTGACTGATGGAAGCCCTCTCCGATAACTCTATCATTATAAACGATAACTGATCCAACCATAGGATTGGGAGCAGCTTTTACACCTCCATGTCGTGCAATTTGAAGGGCACGTTGCATATATTTTATATCGAGTTCTTCTTGGGCCATAGTAAAACGAAATTTAGGCTAATTTATTTAGAAAGAATTTAATCATTCATCTCTAATTTTTATTCAAATCTAACATTTACGATTAATAAAGAAAGAAATTTATTAATTGTTTCTCTTTACTTATAATGAGCTTATTGTTATTTTAATTGTAGCTAAATCTCTAATCAAACTTCAGTGCCTTAATCGGTGAGATTTTTGTCACCACGTAAGAAGGAATAATTAATGCCGCTGTACATAAAACGATGGTCCCTAAATTCAAAAAGACTATATGCCAGATATTGAGTTCAACTGGAACGGCATCTAAGTAATATACCTCTGGATTTAATGGAATGATGGTGAAGTAACTTTGCAATAAACACAGCCCAATTCCAATTATATTTCCAATAATTACACCCCGAAGAATAATAAATACAGCTTGGTATAAGAAAAGCTTACGGATATCCCAGTTGTTGGTTCCAATGGCTTTAAGCAAGCCAATCAATTGTGTTTTTGTGATTATTAAAACGAGTAGGCCAGAACCCATATTAATTGTACTGATAAGTAACATCAATACCAAAATGATGATGACATTTAGATTTAAGAAGTCCAGCCATAAAAATATTTCTTGTTGATCTTCAGCTATAGTTCTTACCCTATATTCGATTTGGTCATCTGAATCTTGGAAGTAAATTGCCCGTTTTATATCCGAAGCTATTTCTTCAAGTTTGTTAAAATTATTTACCTCAACCTCATATCCACCAATGTAGTTTTGATGACTTCCTTTCCCATCTATATATTCGAATAGCACACGTTTTCCTCCTTTTACTTCAACAGCGAATTGTGTTCCCGAAGCATTAAGGAATTCTTTTTGAATTTGGCCCATTTCCATCTTCTTAGGAAAGCATGGAAGGTATTTGTTTCCTTCAACCGAAATTTTTAAATAAGCAGTGTCTGGAATTGAATTTAATTCGCCAAATCCATCTAAAAACATATTATAATCTGAAGTGATGAGTCGAATAACAGTATCTTTTACATCGCAATAAGTAAAGCCACGAGCGTTTTCAAAACCCCTGCCCCAATCATGACGGTAATTCCCATTTCCTCCACGTGCATCAGCATAAATAATAAATTGTCCGTCACTGGTAATGGTATCTGCAAGACGGATTGCAGTTTGAATTCCCCAGTCGTTTAATCTTTGAACATTTCGCATGTCACCAATTACTACTTGTTCATCAAACTCTTGAAGTCCTGTTTTGAAAATTCCGGTGACTTTATATTTCAATTTTACGGGAGTAGCTTTAACAAAAAACACATTGACTTCTTCTCCTACTTTAATGCTCAAATTCTTGGCTACTTGTGAGGATACAATTACTTCATCATGCGCAACGGTGTCTTTTACATTCGGTACTTTTCCATCAATTATGTGAGACTCAAAGAAAGTCCAGTCATAAGTAGCGTCCACACCTTTCATTACGATACCATGGATTTCCTGTTGTACTTGAAAAGTATCGATTCCATTCACCCGATAGTGATTCGTATCTGGATCTGATTGCAATAATGCAGGTTTATATGCAAATGGTTGAATATTTTTCACTCCTTCTAATTCTTTTACAGCTTTGTGAAGTGAATCACTGTAAAGTATAGGGGCGGATTCAAAAGTCGAATTTTCACCTGCTTTAACAATTGTTGCATGAGAACCAAAACCAATTACCTTATCTTTGACTTTGTTTTGAAATCCTGTTACAACGGCTAATGTGATGATGTTTATTGCCATAGCCAAAATAATACTCAAGCGAGCAATTCGCGTGATGGGTTGCGAAACTTTTTTATCTTCGCCTTTCCCTTTATGGATTTTCTTTGCTATGTAATAGATTTTATTCACAATATTTAAAATGCTTGCTAATGTACTCATTGCGTCTGTTCTTGAAAAGTTTTTTAGTGTTTTTCGTCACTTCGTGTCAAAGTAATTTGCCAGCTCAAGAGTTGAATAATGAAAAATCTTCAGAAATGTTTGAAGATACGAAAGAAAATGCCATCATAGTGGGTGCAGAGCAATTAGAATCTCTAGAATTAATTTTAGCAAATAAAAAAGTTGGATTAGTAGGAAATCAAACAAGCAGAGTAGGAGGTGTTCATTTAGTAGATACACTAATTATATCAGGAATTGAACTTGTTAAAGTGTACTCTCCAGAACACGGATTTCGTGGTGATGCAGACGCCGGTGAGCATGTTTCTTCCGATAAAGATCCAAAAACAGGCTTGCCAATTGTTTCGATTTATGGCAGCAATAAAAAGCCAAGTAATGCACAATTAGAAGGAGTCGATGTATTGCTGTTTGACCTACAAGACGTTGGTGCCCGATTTTACACTTATATTTCTACTTTGCATTATATTATGGAAGCAGCAGCAGAAAATGGAATTGCTGTTGTAGTACTCGATCGACCGAATCCCAACGGTCATTATGTAGATGGACCTATTCGTAAGAAAGGGTATGAGTCTTTTGTCGGAATGCACCCAATTCCAATTGTTCATGGTATGACTGTGGGAGAAATAGCTCAAATGATTAATGGAGAGAAATGGTTGAAAAATGAAGTTCATTGTGATTTGACAGTGATTTCATGTTTAAATTATAGTAGAGACATGCCGTATTCTCTACCTGTATCTCCTTCGCCTAATCTTCGAAGTGATGCTGCAATTCAATTGTATCCTGGCTTATGTTTATTTGAAGGTACAAGTCTAAGTGTTGGCCGTGGGACTGAACATCCTTTTGAAGTTTTTGGACATCCTGATTTAAAAGGAAAACCCGGTTTTGAGTATAGTTTTACACCAATTTCAAGCTACGGAGCGAAAGATCCTGTGCTTAAAGATAAGCTATGTTATGGACAGGATTTAACTGCCTATGCTGATACCACCAGAATTAATCAGCTTGAAATTAAATGGTTATTAGCTTCTTATAAAGCGATGCAATCACCCGATTTTTTCACTACAAAGAACCGTTGGTTTGATATTCTTGCAGGAACCGATGAACTGCGCAAGCAAATTATTGCGGGTAAAACTGAAGAGGAGATTAGGACTTCTTGGAAGAGTGATTTAGAAGACTTTAAAGAAATGAGAAAAATCTATTTAATCTACAAGTAATCCAAATCTACGTTTTATTAAGAAATGTTAATGTCTGATTTTCTTAACGTTTATTAATCTTAATATTATTGGTAATTAATGTTGATGGTTGAATTTTGTTTTATAAACACCAATGTTTATTTCTAAAACAAAACTCATGAGAAGGGATTTAAATAATTTTTTGATAGCAACATTTATAGCAACATTTGTTATTGGCGGCTTTGCAATTGGTCAAATAACACAAATTTCTGAAAAAGAAAAAACCATTATCCAAGAGTCTCTTGATGACATGAGTTATGTTAATGCAGCTCATGCGACGGAGAAGAATATGAAAGAAATTATTTCTGAAGCAGATTTGCCTGTAGATATTAAAACATATATAGCTAAACATTTTTCTGACTCGAAAATAATTAAAGCTGAGAGAGAGAAAGCTATGAATGGAATAAAACACGAAGTGAAATTAGATTCAGGAGTAGAGTTAGAATTTAATGGTAAAAATGAAATCGTTGAGATTGATGGAACCTCTAAATTACCTGAGACTGTTATTCCAAAGTCAATTCTTAAGTATGTAAAAACTAACTATCCAGATAATGCAATCACAGATTGGGAACTGAAAAGTGTAAAACAGGAAGTTAAGTTAGATAATGGTATCGAATTGGAATTTAATTTAGCAGGAAAGTTTTTGAGGGTTGATAAATAGAAACTATTTCTCTTATTGATGATTGTTTATTTTTAAAAGTGGGTTTTGAGTTTCGACTCATTGCCTATTTTTTTTAAGTTTAATACATTGTTTTACTTAATTTAGTATGAAAAATTCTTAATAATCATGAAGTATATTGTCTTTTTTCTACTTGTAGGTACTCTTTTCTCATGTAAGAAAGATAAATTAAATGATACCAATGACCCTGAAAACACAGAGCTTATTTTAAATGCTACAGCTCCTCCATTTTCTGCAATCCCAAACGATTCAAAATTTTATAGTAATGTCTCTTACGGTGATCATGCACGACATAAATTTGATATTTTCCTTCCAGCGTCTGGAACACCAACGGGTCTGGTGATCTTTATGCATGGTGGTGGATTTATGGGGGGAGATAAGTCGATTGCTTATTCAAACGCGGGTGCAAAATTATTTATTAATCAATTGTTGTTGAATAATTACGCTTTCGCAACCATTAATTATCAGTTTTTAGAATTGAATGAAAGTGTTGGGGTTCTCAAATCATTAAACGATTGTAAAAGAGCTTTACAGTTTATACGTTACCATTCTGAAACACTTAATATTGAAAAAGAAAATGTCGTATTGATGGGGAACTCTGCAGGTTCTGGAGCAAGTCTTTGGATTGCCTTTAATGATGACATGTCGGAACTTAATGCAGAGGATAAAGTGCTAAGAGAATCTACACGTGTGAAAGGAGTAGTTGCAGCAGAAACACAAGCAAGTTATGATATTCTTGAATGGCACAATACCGTTTTTCATGAATATCAACCTCAAGGATTTGATTTCGAAACAGTAAAAACTTTAGCCACAGAGCAAGCGTTAAAACTTTTTTATGGAGTAAGTAATATGAATGATCTCAACAGTCCTACAATTTATGCTGATCGCCAAAAATTAGACTATCTAAATTTATTCACTTCTGATGATCCTGAAATTCATTTAGATAATTCTCTTGTTGCGTATACTTATCCTTCAGACAATAATTCTCTTTTACACCATCCTTTACATTCTAAAGTATTAATGGAAAAAGCTTCTTCTGTGGGAGTAAACTCTCGTGTTTTCTTACCAACTATGGGAATAGATACCCGAAACGAAGAAAGTATGTTCGATTTTGTAGTGCGAAAGTTGAGTGAATAATAAATAATCAAATTATGAAAATCCGATTTATCCTTCTCTTTAGTTTATTTGTATTTAATTTTAGCTGGAGTCAGAGGGGATTAAAGCTTTCAGATGCAGCAATTGAGTTAACAAAGCAAAATGTCATTTATGACCCTACATATTTCTCGATTTCTTATCCGAATGGTGATGTACCAAATGATAGAGGAGTATGTACGGATGTAATTATTCGCGCATACAGAAGGATAGGAATTGATTTACAAAAAGAAGTCCATGAAGATATGCGTTCTAACTTTTCTTTGTATCCGAATTATTGGGGATTAACCAAAACAGATAAAAATATTGACCACCGGCGTGTTCCTAATTTAAAAACCTATTTTAAAAGACAAGGAACTGGGCTACAAATTACAAATGATCCCAAAGATTATTTACCAGGAGATATTGTAACTTGGAACTTAAGCGGTGGAATGAAACACATTGGAATTGTAACAGACTTGAAGTCCAACGACGAGAAAACACCACTTATTGTTCACAATATTGGGAAAGGTCAGGTGATTGAAGATTGTTTGTTTAGTTTTGAAATCACAGGACATTATAGATACTGAGAATATGACAAACTTTAAAAATAAAATCACATTAATTACTGGAGGTGCCTCTGGGATTGGAAAAATTATGACCCGTCTTCTTTTGGAAAGGGGGGCGAAAGTAATCATTTGGGATATTAATCCAGAGGGAATAAATCAAGTTGTTGATGAATTTCAATCTTTAGGAGAGGTTTCTGGTTATGTTGTAGACGTTTCTATGCCTGAACAAATTAAAGAAACCGCCAATAAAGTTAAAATCGAGATAGGAACAGTTGATATATTGATCAATAACGCTGGAATAATCGTCGGGAAGTTTTTTCATGAACATTCAACAAAGGAAATCTTAGCTACAGCTGCTATAAATGCAAATGCACCAATGTTGATTACACATGAGTTCCTTCAAGGAATGATGGATCAAAATGGAGGTGCAGTATGCAATATTGCTTCTTCGGGTGGACTCATTTCAAATCCAAAAATGTCGGTTTATGCAGCAAGTAAATGGTCACTTATTGGTTGGTCAGACAGTCTGCGTTTAGAGATGAAGCAACTCAATAAAAACATCCATTTTACCACCGTAATGCCATATTATATAAATACTGGAATGTTTGATGGGGTGAAATCTAAAATTCCGATTCTAAATGATGAAGCTGCTTCTTTGTCAATTGTTAAAGCAATAGAAAAGAGAAAGACTATGCTCACCTTACCCGGTTGGATTTATCGTATTACACGATTAGGTCAGGCCATTATGCCCATTAAAATGTTTGATTGGTTTGCAGGAAGTGTAATGGGAATATATAAAACAATGGATGGGTTCGTAGGAAGAAGCAAATAATAAATAGGATGAGTACTTATTTTTATCAAACCTTCAATAGAATTAAATAAGTGTTGGATCTTCTTAGCACATTTGTTTCTCTATTTATAAACCAGAGAATAGTCTCCAGTGATTTTTATGTCAAAAAATGCAATAGCTAACAGCTTGTGTTGTTATAATAACATGGAATTTATACTTTTACCTACAAATAATTGAAACATGAAGGAGTTTAAAGGGAACATAGTAGATATCAAAGGCAAACAAATATTCAAAGGCAAAATCGAAGTTGAAAATGGAAGGATTATCTCTATCTCTGAATGTGATGAGGTGCCCAATCAGTTTATTGTTCCTGGATTTATAGATGCACATGTTCATGTTGAAAGCTCGATGTTAATCCCTTCAGAGTTTGCGAGGTTAGCAGTGAAACATGGTACAGTAGCGACCATTTCTGACCCACATGAAATAGGAAATGTTTTAGGCCGAAGTGGAGTAGAGTATATGGTCAATAATGGGAGTAAAACACCATTTAAATTCTTCTTTGGGGCTCCATCATGCGTTCCTGCAACAACTTTTGAAACAGCTGGAGCTGAAATAGATTTAGAAGATCTTCGCGAATTATTCAAATTACCACGTGTAAATTACTTGGCGGAAATGATGAATTATCCTGGTGTTCTTTTTCGTGATAAAACAGTAATTGCAAAAATAGAATTGGCCAAAAGCTTGAATAAAAGAATTGATGGGCACGCGCCTGGCTTAAGAGGAGAAGATGCTAAAAAGTATATCGAAGCGGGAATTGAAACAGATCATGAATGTTTCACAAAAGAAGAAGCGTTAGATAAGTTGAAGTACGGAATGAAAATACTTATTCGTGAAGGGAGTGCGGCTAAAAACTTCGAAGCTTTATGGACTTTAATTGATGAATATCCGGAAGATATTATGTTGTGTTCTGATGATAAACATCCCAACGATTTTGTAGTTGGACACATTAATCAACTCGTAGCGAGAGCGATTTCCAAAGGGTGTAATTTATTTAACGTTTTACAGGCTGCTTGTTTAAATCCTATTGAACACTATAATATGGATGTTGGTCAGCTTAGGGTTGGCGATCAAGCCGATTTTTGTATCGTAAATGATTTAAATAATTTTAAAGTAATACAAACGGTGATCGATGGCGCCACTGTTTTTGGTAATGGAGAAGTTTTATTTCCAAGAGTAGAAGCAGAGGTGCCCAATAATTTTAATTGTAAACCCATTGAATTATCACAACTAAAAACTCCTGCGAAAAGTGATAAGGTGCGCGTAATCGTAGTTGAAGATGGACAGTTGGTGACCAAGGAAACAGAGCATCTGTTAAAAGTTGAAAACGGAGAGTTATTGGCAGATGTTGAAAATGATGTCTTGAAAATAGTTGTCGTAAATCGTTATTTTGATGCTGAACCTGCTGTAGCATTTATTCAAAACTTCGGCTTGAAAAAAGGAGCTATTGCATCTTGTGTTGCACACGATAGTCATAATATTATTGCTGTTGGAACCAATGATGTTGATATTCAAAAGGCCATTAATTTGATCATTCATGAAAAAGGAGGGGTTTCTTTAGCAAATGGGTCAGAGCAAGAGGTTCTCGGTTTACCAGTGGCTGGAATAATGACGACAGAAGATGGAGAAAAGGTTGCTGCGCGCTATGAGTTTTTAGACAAGCGTTCTAAAGCTTTAGGAGCCAAATTAACTTCTCCATATATGACATTGTCATTTTGTGCTTTATTGGTTATTCCTCAGTTGAAATTAAGTGATAAAGGACTATTTGATGGAGGAGCATTCGAGTTTGTTTCGTTGTATCGATAATTTATTTTATTGATTGTCCATTATCATACCAGTTACTTTTATTAAAAAACATCTTAATTAAACATCGATGTAAGCGCATCTGTCTTTAGTATTAACCAAAGAAGATATTCCTCAGTCATTTGAAAATTAACATTAAGAATTGATTTGAAAAAGACTTTCGAAATGGATCTTAAAGCTTCTCAAGGGATCAATTTGTTTTTTTATTTTCCATGATGATCATCAGATCAGTAGGCTGTTGAGTCAAAGGTTTTTTTAGCCTGTAAAAATAAAAAACTCAGCCTCTATTGCGTTGATTTTAACTTATTTGCATCTTTATATTTTTATATAATTAGACTGTATTTGGTATTTTGTTAAATAATCCTAAAAAACAAGGCAACGTCTTGAATTGATGAGCGTTAGTAAAGTACTACTAAAAAAATACGCTTATGAAAACTACTATTTTAATTTCAGCTAATTTTCATTCTTTAAAAAGACACGTCTATTTATATTTCTTTAAAGCGGTGTTTCTTTTAAGCTTTTTAAATTCTTTTTTGATTCAGGCTCAAACCTACTGTGAACCAGATGCAAATAATAGCAGTTATTACATAAATAACTTTTCTACTACAGGTGGAATTCAAAATATCACTAATAATAGTACGGGATTTTCGACTGGTGGTCACGGTGTGTTCACAGGTATGACAGCTGAACAAAGCCCCTCCGGTACAGTCAATTTTAGCGTTAATTTAGTAGGTGGGACTTTTGGTTTTAGAATTTGGATTGACTGGAATCAAAATGGTGTTTTTGAAACTAGTGAAATTGTTTATAGTAGTACTGGGTATAGTAGTTCTCATACTGGGTCTTTTACTGTTCCTGCTAACGCTGCACCTGGCCCAACAAGAATGAGAGTTGCAGGTCACTACTTTTCACCAACTGGAGATGTTGATCCTTGTGCAACAGGTTTTACAAATGGAGAGTTTGAAGATTACACTTTTAATGTGTCTGGATTAACCAATTCACCTGGTTGTCCTGATGTAAGTGTTAACCCTGGAGATCTTGCCGTGAATGCAGATAATATTATCATTCCATGTGGTGAAAATACAGCTGTGCTTTCAGTAGATTACCTAAAGACAGGGGGTACGGAAAGCTATAGAGTAGAATCTATTTCCTACAATCCTCCATTTCCATTTACTTCTGGAAGTGGAGCAACAAATATATCATCTGATGATTATTGGTCAGAAACTATCAATTTAGGTTTTGAATTTTGTTTTTATGGAAATACTTTTAATAAAGCATTTACACTACATGACAATTTTCAATAAAACTTTGTTAAACCCTTTCTTTTCAGGATTTAAAAGGAAGCTTGATATATGTTCTAGTCCATATTTGAAAACCGATTTAGCTCTGTGACCATGCTTTTTGATTATTATAGGCTTAACGTATTTATCTAGATAATCACCAACATTGTAGCACCAAGCAAAGGCTATCATCACCAGACATATTAGTTTCCTAATTCTTTCAAGATCTTGAAGATGTGTATTTTCAATATCAAATCCACTGGATTTCATTGCTCTGAAACATGTTTCTATCTGCCACCTCTCCTTGTAATTTAAAAGCGCTTGCTCCTTTTTGTTAAAACTGATTATAATTAATAACTCTGGAATCTCTCCCTTTTTACGACATAGTGTTGCTGAAAGGTAGCAGTATTGACCATTTATAATGACAATTTTAGAATAATGTCTGATCTCATTAACTTTTATACTAGAGAATAACCAAGACACAGGGATGGTTTGGTTATTTCTTGGTAAAGTGACTTTAAAGTTATTACGAATACGAATATAGTATCTAATTTTTTCTCTATTGAGATATGCCATCCATTCATTCCCAACGAACTCTCTGTCAGCCAGAACACAGTCTATACATTCCTTTCCGAAAAGTGTAACGAATCGCTCAATCAAGTCAATTCTTTCTAGACTATTTGAATTACCTCTTTTGTCTAGCATTTTAAACATTAGAGGAAATGCAACATTCCGGTAAGTGATTCCAAGCATGAAAATATTGATATTTTGTTTGCCAAACTTCCAGTTGGTGCGGTCAATTGTCAACTTAAGATTTTCTTTTTCAGGCAACATGCTAAATATTAAACGTGCAATTAAATCACTACACAAATCAAAACTAGCGATAAAGCGTTGTAATCTTCTTAATGATGAATCGACATTACAGTTGGTTTCAAAAGCTAAAGCTAGTTTATGAAAACTAACTGTTTGAACTTTGCAAAGAGCAATTATAACCATTGACATAAGTTTTAGTCTCGCTTTGTTGAGTTTGGCACCATTATTTTCAACTTGCTCTTTTAAAAGACTAGATAATTGATTAGCTTTACTATCAGGACTGGTATTCTTTTTCATAGATAAATGAGTGAAGTTATTCATCTAAGATGCTGAATATCAGTCTTTTAATCAAGTTTCTAAGCGCTTAATTTGTTGATTTTTAGCAAGTTATTTTTTTGTCATGTAGTGTATAAAGCATTATTTAGTTCTAATGGTGCAATATCGTTCAGTATAGATGGGGTAGTTCCAGGTGGAAGATATAACCCGAGTAGTGGTGCAGGATGGAGTTTCACAAATACGATTCCAAGTAATTCTACTACTACGTCTTTACCCTATGTAAATGCGATTATGGGCGTGCTGCAAGATACCCACCCCACATATGGCAGTGATTACTATGCCGATTGGTCAATTAACTATGAAATTATGGGAGCTGCACCTTGTAGAATGTTGGTGGTGAACATGTACAAATTAGCACAATACAGTTGCGGTACTGATGTAGGTCCTCAAACTTACCAAATTGTTATTTATGAAACCACAAATGCAATTGATGTTTATGTAAAAGACAGGACCGCTTGTACCGGACACAATAGCGGCTCAGGACTAATTGGAATTCAAAATGAAGATGGGTCTCAAGCACTTGCTCCTCCGGGAAGAAATACTGGGACATGGTCAGCGCACGAAGAGGCTTGGCGTTTTATTCCAGATGGAATTCCTAACTATACATTTGCTTGGTATGATGTAAACAACAATCTCGTTTCTTCTAATGATCAAATTACAGTAGGTCCAGGAACCTATACGGCAAAAATTGTTTACAATAGTTGTTATGGTCTGGATATCGTCAAAGAACAAACCGTTAATGTTGTAAATGAAACAGGTGTAGTATTAAACTCGGTGACAGATCTTGAAGAGTGTGAAGAAACTCCAGGAAACGGGAGGGCTCATTTTGATTTAACCACAAATAACAGTAATGCTTTAGGAACAAATAGTCCAGCTGATTATTCAATTGATTATTATACTACAGAAACGAATGCAAAGGCAGGTACAGCAGTAGGTAAACTATTTCCATACAACAATTATCAAAACACCTCTAACTCCCAAACTGTTTGGGCCAGAATTCAAGACAATTCAAATCCAAACTGTTATGATGTAGCAAGCTTTCAATTGATAGCTAATCCTTCTCCAAATGTAACGACCAGTAGCGATGTCAGTATTTGTACTAGTAACTCAACAACTTTAACTGCAAATGGAGCGATATCTTATGTTTGGTCCCCTGCAACAGGTTTAAATACTACAAATGGTGCGAGTGTAACAGCAGATCCAACGGCGACACAAACTTATACAGTTACAGGAACCGATGGAAACCAGTGTGTTAACACAAGTCAAGTTACAGTTACGGTTACACCAAAACCAACCCCGACTTTTACTCAAATCCCTGCATTTTGTCAGAATTCTACTGCACCAACGCTTCCATCCACTTCTACCAATGGAATAATTGGAACCTGGAACCCAGCTACTGTAAGTAATTCTGATGTAGGGCCTACAACGTACACATTTACTCCAAATACAACAGAGTGTGCTACGACTCAAACAATGGTTATCGAGGTAAATCCAGAACTTGTTCCGGCATTTACACAGGTGCCTTCTTTTTGTGAAAATACTGCTGCACCTGTTCTTCCAACAACTTCAACGAATGGAGTAACTGGAACATGGAACTCTGTAGTAAGCAACTCTATTGTTGGACCGTCAACATATACTTTTACTCCAAATATTGGAGTTTGCGCGACAACTCAAACAATGGTTATTACTGTAAATCCAGCACCTGAGCCGAATTTCACACAAATTCCTGCATTTTGTCAGAATTCCACTGCACCAACGCTTCCTTCAACTTCTACAGATGGAATTGGTGGTACTTGGAATCCTGCAACTGTAAGTAACTCTATTGTTGGACCTACAATTTATACATTTACACCCAATCCTGGAATATGTGCTACTGGTCAAACGATGGATATAATTGTTGACCCAGAAATCACCCCAACTTTTACTCAAATCCCTGCATTTTGTCAGAATTCTACTGCACCAACGCTTCCTTCAACTTCAACAGATGGAATTGGTGGTACTTGGAATCCTGCAACTGTAAGTAACTCTATTGTTGGACCTACAACTTATACATTTACACCAAATACAGGAATATGTGCCACTGGACAAACAATGGAAGTAACTGTAAACCCAGAACCAACATTTACGTTATCATCAACACACCCTACTGAATGTGGAGGTACTGATGGTACAATTGTTATTAATGGTCTTCAAAACAATACGGGATATGACATTACTTATGATGATGGTGCGATAGTTGGCCCAACTGCATTGATCTCGAATGGAAGTGGAACTATTACAATTAATGGATTAGCTGCAGGAGGCTATACAAACTTTGCAGTGAGTTTGAACGGCTGTAATGGAATAGATAATTCGAATATCACACTATCAGATCCAAATCCACCTGCAGTAGGTGCTGGAGTAGATCGAGAAGTTTGTGCTGGAGAAACCACAACCTTAACAGCTAATAATCCTGATGGAGCTGTGGTTACATGGAACAATGGAGTGACAGATGGAGCTGGATTTGTTCCACCAGTTGGAACAACGACATATACAGTTACTGCAAATTTGGTTGGATGTACAAATTCAGATCAAATGACAATTACGGTTTCACCTTCTATCGCTGCTATAACTTGTCCTGCGGCATTGACAGCAAGCTGTGATATTGCCGAAAGACCTGCTTACACAAGCTTCAATGAATTTATTGCAGCGGGAGGTTCAGCTACTATTCCTGAGAATGGGGTAATTGACTCCACTTCATTTACTTTGTTGAGTGAAGTTTCAGATGGAAATTCTTGTCCTGAAACAGTAACCCGAACTTATCAAATTGCTGATACGTGTGGTGTAACAGTTACTGGTACTCAAATTATTATTATCAATGATTTAGTTGCTCCAACAGGAACAGCACCAGGAGCTATTACAGTTCAATGTATTGGTGAAGTTCCAGCATCAGATGTGGATTTAATTACAGATGCAGTAGACAATTGTACAGTAACTCCAATTGTTACACATGCAGGAGATGTTTCAGATTTAGGAACTTGTCCTGAAGTGATTACAAGAACATACAATATCGCTGATGCTTGCGGCAACAATATTGATGTCACTCAACTCATCACGATTCAAGATGATACTGCTCCAACAGGAACTGCACCAGCAGACATTACAGTTCACTGTATTGCAAATCTTCCAGCAGCAGATGTGAGTTTAATTACGAATGCAGCGGACAATTGCACTGCTAATCCAACTGTTACACATGCGGGTGATGTTTCAGATTTAGGAACTTGCCCCGAAGTGATTACAAGAACTTACAATATCGCTGATGCTTGTGGCAACAATATTGATGTCACTCAACTCATCACGATTCAAGATGATACTGATCCAACAGCGAGTAATCCAGTCCCTTTAACAGTTGAATGTTTAAGTCTTGTACCTGTTCCAAATACTGGAGTGGTAACAGATGCAGCAGATAATTGTACAGCAATTCCAACCGTAGCATTTGTTTCTGAAAGTTCAGATGCAAATACATGTAATGGAGAGGTTATTACGCGTGTTTATAGTGTAACTGATGATTGTGGAAACAGTATTGATGTAACCCATACAATCACTGTTGACTCATACACACCAGTGTTTACAGTTTCGAGTACGAATCCAACTGCGTGTGGTGAAAACGACGGAACAATAACACTTTCAGGTTTAACTCCTTCTACAGGATTTACAATGAGTTATAACGGAGGTGCAACAAATCCAATTACAACGAATGCAGCTGGAGAGTATGTTATCAATGGATTGATTGCTGGATCGTATATTGGTTTTACAGTATCGGATGCTGATTGCCCATCATGTTATACTGCATTGAGTAATACGATTCATTTGGTAGATCCAAATGCTCCATCCATTGATGCAGGAGTGGACCAAGAGTTATGCGAAGGATCTAGCACTTCATTAGCTGCTACTAATTTAGACGGAGCGAATATTTCTTGGGACAATGGAGTAACAGACGGAGCTGGATTTATTCCGCCAGTAGGAACAATAAATTATACCGTTACAGCTGAATTAAACAATTGTTTCTCTTCAGATGTAGTAACAATTTTGATTCATCCAACACCTTTGGTTTCCGCAGGAAATGACTTAGATGTATGTGAGGGGGATCAGATTGCTTTATCAGGAAGTGGTGCCGATACATATACTTGGGACAATGGAGTTGTAAATGAAAGTTCTTTTATTCCACCATTGGGAATCACCACATATACTGTGACTGGAACATCAATTTATGGGTGTGAAGGAACAGATCAGTTAGAAATCACAGTTCATTCACCCCCAGAGGTGCTTTTTACTGCAGATACTACAAAAGGTTGTATTCCATTGGAAGTGAACTTTGTTAGTTTAACACCAGGAACTACTGATAATTGTAAGTTTACAATCAATGGAACTACTGAATTGCTGGGATGTAACGTAAGTCGTGAATTTGCTTCAGCAGGATGTTATGATGTAACTTTAGAAGTTGAATCGATATATGGATGTAAGAATGACTCAACAGCTTATGATTATATTTGTATCGACCCTTCACCGATTGCTGAATTTAGTGTGTACCCAAGCGAGTTATCTACTTTTGTTGATAATGCTGAATTTTCGAATGCGTCAATAGGAGCAGAGACTTATGAATGGAGCTTTGGAGATGGAAGTCACAGTACTTCAACCAATCCAAATCATGTTTATTCTGTAGGTAAAGAAGAATCTTACTATATAGAATTGATTGCTTTCAGTGAACTTGGTTGTACAGATACTGTTTCTGCTGAGCTGCCTTTTGTTGAAGACTTATTGTATTACATTCCAAATACTTTTACTCCAGATGGAGATAATCATAATGAAACATTTAAACCTATTTTTCATTCTGGATTTGACCCTTATGATTATCACCTTATGATTTATAACCGATGGGGTGGTATTGTTTTTGAAAGTAATAATGCTTCATATGGATGGGGAGGAATCTACGGGATTGATAATACAAAAGTTGTTTCAGAAGGAGTTTATATCTGGACTATTGATTTTAAAAGAAAGCAAAATGATGAAACGATAAGGGTAACAGGTCATGTGAACTTATTGAAGTAAATGAAATAGAAGTGGAAAGCTAGTTTGAAAAACATCTGTACTCATTCCATCATATGAGAAATAAAAAAGCCGAACGCAATTAAAATTGAGTTCGGCTTTTTCTATATTAAACCATAAGGTATTTTTTAAATGTAATTATGTAAAAGTAGACTTTTTAAATAAAGTTTTTATCCACCAATATAGCTTCCATTTCTTTTTGAATTTCTTTAGCCTTTTCCTTAGCTTTTTCCGCGAAATCATCATTTTCCGAAGCGTAAAGAATACTTCGAGAAGCGTTTACCAATAATCCACAGTCTTCGTTCCAACCATACTGAGCTGTATCAGTTAAGCTTCCACCTTGTGCGCCGATTCCAGGCACTAAGAAGAAGTGATTAGGAACAATCTTTCTTACTGTTTTGATACTTTCTGCGCGTGTAGCACCAACAACATACATTAAGTTATCAGGTGCTCCCCATTTGGCTGTTTTTTTCAAAACTCGTTCATACAATTTCTCTCCGTTTAGGTCTGTCATGAATTGAAAGTCTAAGGCTCCTTTGTTAGAAGTTAATGCCAAAACAATAACCCATTTATCTTTGTATTCCAAGAATGGTGTAATAGAATCCTCTCCCATATAAGGCGCAATAGTTACTGCATCAAAATCCATGTATTCGAAGAAAGTCTTTGCATAGTAACGAGAAGTATTCCCAATATCACCACGTTTTGCATCAGCAATAGTAAACTTATCTTTAGGAATGTAGTCCAAGGTTTTTTTTAAAGATTCCCATCCTTTTGGACCATGACATTCGTAAAAAGCAATGTTTGGTTTGTAAGCAACACAATAGTCTTTTGTTGCATCAATAATGGCCTTATTGAATTCGAAGATAGGATCTTCAGTATCCAACAAATGCTTTGGAATTAAATCCATATCCGTATCTAATCCAACACAAAGGAAGGATTTTTTTGATTTTATTTCTTGGATGAGCTTTTCTCTTGTCATTGCTTATTACTTAAAAAATAAGAAGAGACAAATATAGTGAAATTTCGTGTGAATAAAGATGTTAATCTTCTTTTGGTGTAAGAGGATAAAACTTTATCACTATAAGCTGCCCCTTGAGGACGATGTTTTGACTTATTCTGATTTATTATTGCTATGAACGATTGGGGTGCTTCATAAAATGTATAATCTTAACAAAGTTTTGAGCTGCCCTTACAGGACGCTGATGTAACATATAGTATTTCAACCCATGGCGTTGCCATAGGGTTGAAATTGAGCTGCTCTTTCTGAGCGTATCTCTACGAAATTCATGTTTAAATAAATTTGTTTTATTTCTACGGGCTGAAAAGCTCAGCTTAATTCAGCAGGATGCAACGCTTCCTGCTGAATATCGATATTTTGTTTGCGTCCTGAAGGGGCAGCTTATTTTCATACCTAACTTGCCATAGTTACTCTAGAATTTACTACGGAACAATAACAGTCATTCTATCTTCCACCTCAACAGAAAAATATCCCAGCGCTTTATCTTTAAAAATAGAAATAGGGTTGGAGGGGGAGGCACTAAATAAACCACCATCATTGTATGACTCTTCAAGTGTTTTTAAAAACTGATATCGGTAATAATCAACAGACCGTAAAACAAACGTTAAGGTGTCTCCACTTTCATAATAGATAGGAATAGAATTGGTATTCATTTTCCCATCGATAAATTCATCTGTAAAGACAGTA
>Ga0209075_1001736_pt1 | contig 20188 bp, 14 predicted proteins | sample Stecom2011_FD_187523 | JGI IMG/M metagenome (GOLD analysis project Ga0209075, IMG submission 187523) | Agricultural soil microbial communities from Utah to study Nitrogen management - Steer compost 2011 (SPAdes) (version 2) | ecosystem: Environmental > Terrestrial > Soil > Agricultural land...
CAGAAGTGGAAAGCAGTTTGGTACAGATTTTAAAACGTTGGAGCGATGTAACCGAAGTGGTACACATAGCAGATAAATGGAAAGGTGGGAAATTAATTCTAGAACCAGGAGATACCAATTTAAAATCCAGTGAAGTGCCTATTGATACTTTTTTTCATAAAATTACTATGGTTCGCGACCGATTGCGAGTTATGGAACAAAAAATCAATTCAAGCAACTTGAGTGAACAGGAAAAAACGGACTTACAGCAATATATAACCAGAAGTTATGGAAGTTTAACCACGTTTAATGTGTTGTTTAAGTTGAAGGAACAGAATTTTGTGGGACAGAAAGGATAGGCCAAAAAGTTTAATATTTTAGAACCCTGAACACTGAAGCCTATTCCCGTCCAATAATATTATCTATTTCTAAACCAAAGAGCAGCATTTTATGGAAGGTTGGAAGCTTTGCACCACTTTCGGTAGTGGTCCAGTTGGACCATGAGGCTTCCAGTCCTCCAATAGGTAAAATATCGACCCACATTCTAAAACTTTTGGGTTTACCATTGTCCTTAAAAAGCCATAAATACGAGTCTCCAGGGGTCGTTCCTCCAGAGGTGTAAGTTACCAATAAAGCCTCTTCGCCATTCTCTGTTGTCACCAAACTTCTTATAGTACCTTCATCGAAAACTTTGTAAGGAGCCACCAGCCAAAAGGAGTCGTTATTGAAAAATACAAGCGCGTCTTTTATGAGTTCGTCTGCTTTTTCGTCGTGAACTCTAAAACTGTGGACGTAAGCTTTACTTTCAGTAGGGTTGTTTAAGTCGAGGTCTACTTTAAAATCTTTCCAGTAAACCATACAGGTGTTCTTATCTTTTTGCCACTCGAAATGATGTCTTTTCTTAAAGGTCCATTCTAGATGATTTGTGTTTTTGTAGGCTTCGTAATCAAGTGCGTCCAGCATTTTATAGGCTAGGGCATCAGCTTGTTCTCCCTGAATTCCAATAGGAAGATCTTGGTTGTATTTAAAATAGGCAAAACCAAATAGAAGCAAGGTAGGTAAGGTTAAGAAAACAATTATACCCAGAACTATTTTTACAACGCGTTTGGTTTTCTTTACCATTATATCTGGTTTGTTGGTTCGGTTAATAAGTAAATATATTAAGTCTTAAGTTGAAAAACAATAAAGAGAACAAGATTCCTGTTTTTTTAGAATTTTGTTTAAAACCCAACGGCAGTATCATCACCTCTTTTATCTGCACCGCCTTCTAAAGTACCGTCATCTAGTACTAAAATACCATCAACTATGCCAATTATGGGCGAACGTTCTTCATTAATTACATAGCCTTTTTCTGTTAATTGAAGGATTAATTCCTTATCGAAAGAATGTGGTTCCATCCTAATTTCATCCGGCAACCATTGATGATGAAATCGAGGTGCATTTACTGCTTCTTGCATGCTCATGTTAAACTCTTCTACATTTAAAATGGTTTGTAGCACCGAAGTGATAATGGTCGAGCCTCCTGGAGTTCCAACAGACATAAAAAGCTTGCCGTTTTTCTCCACAAGGGTTGGTGTCATAGCACTTAACATGCGTTTTTCGGGAGCAATACTATTGGCTTCGGCACCAATTAATCCATATACATTTGGCACGCCAGGTTTGCTGCTAAAATCGTCCATTTCATTGTTTAAAAAGAATCCGAGGTCATCCACATATAATTTGGAACCATAACCGCTATTGATAGTTGTTGTAACTGCAATGGCATTTCCAAATTGATCCACAATGGAGTAGTGGGTAGTTTCCGAACTTTCTGTTGCGTACGACGGATTTTTAAGCTTCATATTAAATCCTTCAAAAGTACCGTTGGACACGTTACTTGACGGAGTGGCTTTTTCAAATGAGAAATCACTCATTCTCCTTTCTAGATAATTTTCATTTAAAAGTGAATCTGTTGGAATGTTAACAAAATCTGGATCGCCAAGAAAATAACTTCTATCTGCGTAGCTTCTACGTTCAGCTTCACTAATAACTTGAATGGCTTTTAGGGAATTATGACCATATTCACTTAAAGGATAAGGTTCAATTTGTTTCATAATTTGTGCCAAACAAATGCCACCACTTGAAGGTGGAGACATGGAAATAATGTTTAGATCTCGGTATTTAAAGGTAATTGGATCTCGCCACTTAGCTTCGTATTTATCAAGGTCGTCCATAGTCATAATGCCCCCTTTTTTCGTAATATAATCAATGAGTTTCTGCGCTGTTTCTCCCTTATAAAATTCGTCCTTGCCATTTTTAGCCATGCGTGTTAAGGTATTTGCCAAAGCTTTGTTTTTAAGGGTATCGCCAGCTTTTTTACTTTTGGAAAAGATAAGTTCTTTGCCATTTACCGCTCTAAAAATACTGTCGTAATTATGAAATCTTTCTTCTTGTTTTTTAGTAATCATAAAACCCTTGTTTGCCAAATCGATAACGGGTTGCAAGACCTCTTGAATGGATAGTTTTCCAAACCTTTGCTGAGCAGCAAAAATACCAGCAACGGTTCCCGGTACACCAACCGAATGCTCGCCCAAAAGACTTTTGTTTGGAATGATATTTCCCAAAGAATCCAAGTACATGTTTTTAGTTGCTGCTAGTGGTGCTTTTTCTCGATAGTCTAAGGCGCCAGTTTCGCCAGTATTCAATCTATAAACCATAAAACCTCCACCGCCCAAATTTCCGGCATAGGGATAACAAACCGCTAGAGCCATTTCTGTTGCCATCATGGCATCAAATACATTCCCTCCCTTTTTCAGGATGTCGCTACCAATTTTTGAAGCTTCTTGTCTAGCCGAAACTACCATGGCCTTTTGGGTAATTAGTCCGCGTTTTATAGGTGCAACTTCGATATGTTTTTCACAGGAAATAAGGCACGTAAGAAAACAAATGATAAGTATTTTTAGCTTCATGTTTGGTTTGATAATTTGTTGGTTATTTCTAATCTTTTCAGATGAGAGAATTCAATTAATTCTTCAAAAAACGCTGTGAATTCCGCTTCAAATTCCTTGTAATATTTTTTTAGCTCTACGGTGGCCTTATTCATACCAGAAACATATTTTGTCCGTCTGTTCATCCCATCTAAAACTCCTTGAATGCCATCGATTTTGGAATAATTTAATAACCAATTACCTTCTATCATATAAGGCATCATATATTGCGTGCGTTCTGGTAAGATATCGAAATGCTTATTTATGATTTCATAAAAATTTTGAACGTAAATATCCAATGGAACTTCAGAATACGTAGACCAATTTTTAGCTAGAAAATGGTCGTATAAAATATCAACTATCACGCCACTATAATGACTGTAATTCTCGTGAAGTCTTTTGGTGCTTTGCCTAACAATAGGGTGCGCATCTGTAAAAGTATCTATTTCACGATGTAGCAGAATACCTATTTGGATCTCAATGGGATAGCTGGTGTATTTATTTCCTCGAATGCCATCGGCCATAAAATTTCCTATGGTTATTAGTTCATTATTTCCAGATAAGTAGATGTGTGCAAGAAAATTCATTCTGTGAATTTACAAATTACTCTCGAAGTTTTACAATATGTTTTACAAATTCTAATCGTATATTTGTTAAAATCAATTTAAACTATTTATGACATTAATTAAATCTATATCGGGAATTCGTGGAACTATTGGAGGTAAAGTAGGTGATAATTTAACACCTATCGATACTGTAAAATTTGCTTCGGCTTATGGTACTTGGTTAAAACAACAACGCAACAAAGAACACTATAGAGTTGTGGTTGGTCGTGATGCCAGGATTTCGGGAGAAATGATTCAAAATTTAGTTATGAATACGTTAGTTGGTTTGGGAATCCATGTTATTGACTTGGGATTATCAACAACCCCAACAGTTGAAATTGCCGTACCAATGGAACATGCTGATGGTGGTATTATTTTAACTGCCAGTCATAATCCGAAACAATGGAATGCCTTAAAACTCTTAAATGCGAAAGGTGAATTTTTAAATGGAATAGAAGGCGCTAAGATTCTAGAAATTGCAGAAAGTGATTCCATGGTTTTTTCGGATGTTGATAACTTAGGGAAAATAACTAAAAATGAAGCGTATATCGATTTACATATTGATGCGGTTTTAAACTTGAAACTAGTTAATAAGAAAGCCATTGAAGCAGCCGATTTTAAAGTAGTTGTAGATGGTGTAAATTCTACAGGAGGTATTGCCATTCCTTTATTGTTAGATCGTTTGGGTGTGCGTACCGTTAAATTGTATTGCGATCCTACCGGACATTTTCCTCATAATCCAGAACCTTTAAAAGAGCATTTAACAGATTTGTCTGAAGCTGTAGTAAAAGAACGCGCCGATTTAGGAATTGTAGTCGATCCAGATGTGGACAGACTAGCTTTTATAGATGAAAAAGGCGAGATGTTTGGCGAAGAATATACGCTTGTGGCCTGTGCCGATTATGTGTTAAGTAAAACACCAGGAAATACGGTTAGTAACATGAGTTCCACGCGAGCATTAAGAGATGTTACTGAAAAACATGGAGGAACTTATGAAGCTAGTGCCGTTGGCGAAGTGAATGTGGTTGAACTGATGAAAAAGAACCAGGCTATCATTGGTGGCGAAGGGAATGGAGGTATTATATATCCAGAATCGCATTACGGACGAGATGCTTTAGTAGGTGTTGCTTTGTTTTTGAGTTTATTGGCTGAAAAACGCATGAAGGTTAGTGATTTACGTGCTAGCTATCCGAGTTATTTTATGAGCAAGAAAAAAATAGAACTAACACCAAATTTAGATGTGGATGCTATTTTAAAACAAATGGAGGCAAAATATGCGCATGAAACCTTAACGACTATAGATGGGGTGAAAATAGACTTTGCCACTAGTTGGGTGCATTTACGTAAAAGTAATACAGAGCCTATTATTAGGGTTTATACAGAAGCTCCAACACAACAAGAAGCAGATACTTTAGCCGATAAAATAATTGCTGAGATTCATGCTGTTGCTAAGTAAGTGAATGAAAAAATACTTGAATAGGTTTCTTAAGCTACTATAAATAGAATCTATGTACCACTTAGTCCATTTTTGCATTTACGGATTTTATTTAAAGCCCGTTATAAAACGACTTAACTAGAAAATTACAACCTATTTATAACTTTCAGGTACTTTATCTCTGTGTTTCCAACGCTTATGGGTCCATAGATAGTATTCTGGAGCCTCATAGATTTGTGCTTCTACTAATTTAAGAAATTGATCTGTAATTTCGTAATCCGAATAATCATTTGGATTATAAGCAATGGTTTTAAAGGTTGTTTCATAAAAACCACGCTTTAACTTTTTAACGCCAAAAAACACAACGGACATATCTATTTTTTTAGCTATCATTTCGGCACCTGTATGTACTGGAACAGTTATCCCCATAAATTTATTCCAATGAAAAGCTTTGTCGTGTTTTGGCGATTGATCCGATACAAATCCACAAAGTATTACTTTACCTTCTTTTTTAGCTTGAAGTAGAACAGAAATAGTATCTTTTGTTGTAATAAGATGACTGTTGTATTTTGCACGAATGCGTTTAACCAATCTGTCGAAATATTTATTGGCAAGACGTTTATAGATGGCATAGCCTTTTATATTCATATAAGTTTGAAGGATGAAAATCCACTCCCAACTTCCGTAATGCGCGCACATTAACGCAATACTTCTATTTTCTTTTTCAAGTTGTTGCATTAACTCAATATTAGAAAACGTAAAGCGTTTTTTCATTTCAGCTTCAGAAATGGTCATCGACTTAATGGATTCCACAACCATATCACATAAATGATGATAGAATTTTTTAGTGATGCGTTTAATTTCTTTTTCAGATTTATCAGGAAAAACCATGTGTAAATTTTCTTTCACTGTTTTTCTTCTATAGCCTATAAGGTAGTAGATTAGCACATAAATACCATCAGAAAATAGATAAAGTAGCCTAAACGGTAATATGGAAATAAACCATAAAAACGGATAAATTAGAATGTAAGCAAGAAATTGCATGAATTAATTTTAGATTTGCAGAAACAAATATATGTTTTATTTAAAAACTAACGATAACAATCTATGGGCAATTTAAGTGTTGTGTTACTAGTAATAATAGCTGCAAATGCCATTATCTCTTTTAAGGGGTTTAGCGATTTTGCTTTTTTTGAAAAATATAAGTTCAATGTGGGGGGTATTCATAGAGGTGAAAAATTCAGAATGTTTAGTTCTGGGTTTTTACATGTAGACACGATGCACTTGTTTTTTAACATGTTTACACTATATATTTTTGCCGATATCGTTGTAGGATATTTAGGCAATTTATATTTTTTGATAGTTTACATTGGAAGTTTACTATTGGGAAGCTTGCTTTCTTTTGCTTTTCATAAAAACGAATATCATTACAGTGCAGTTGGAGCCAGTGGCGCAGTAATGGGGATTGTATATTCTGCTATTTTATTGCAACCAGATATGAGTTTGTTCTTGTTTTTTATTCCCATTCCAATTCCAGCATATATATTCGGAATCGGGTATTTATTATATTCCATGTATGGTATGAAAAGCCAATTGGGAAATATAGGTCACGATGCGCATTTTGGAGGCGCCATTGGAGGTTATGTCATTACCTTAATACTAGCTTCTTGGCTGTTTGAAGAGCATTTATTGATGATTATTTTATTGGCAATTCCAATTGTGCTTTTATTTATTTTAAAGAAACTCGGCAAATTATAAAACAAGAAAGCCTTTCAAAATTTTGAAAGGCTTTCTTGTTTTTAAGGCAATATATATTAATTTAATAATTCGGCAATTTTTGCTTCAAGGGCAGGACCTCTTAGGTTTTTAGCTATAATATTACCTTCACTATCCAAAATAAAAGTAGCTGGAATGGCTTGAATTTGATATTGTTGAGCAATAGGATCGTTAAAAAACGCCAAATTGGAAACCTGGTGCCAAGTTAAGTTATCTTTTTCTATAGCATCTAACCAAGCTGCTTTAGCATCTTTTTGGTTTGGTGCACCGTCTAAAGAAACACCAATTATTTCAAGACCTTTATCTTTATATTTTTCATATACTTTTACCACATTCGGATTTTCCTTTCTACAAGGTCCACACCAAGCTGCCCAAAAATCGATGATAGTTACTTTTCCTTTAATATCATTTAAACTCACTAATTTCCCTTCTGGGTTTGGAGCCGAGAAGTTTGGAGCCATATTGCCAACATCCATAGTTACTTTAGATAGATTTCCGTCGATAGCCTTTCCAAATTTACTAGAAACAACTTCTTCAGAAAACGCATTAAAGATCTCTTGAGCTTCCGACTTGCTAATTCCATTGCTCATTAAAATATTTCCTAAAATAGCCGCACTTGTAACCAAATCTGTACGCTCTTTAATTAGCGCAATGTGTTTGGTGTTAGCTTTATCTACTAATTCTTTGAATTCGTCTTGAATTTCATTCATTCTTTCATTGTCACCTTGGCCTTGAGCTGTTCTAAACTGTTCTCCAAATTCAATGTTTTTCTTTTTTAACTGTTCCGTATCTTGATGATATAATTTTAATAAGTCATTTTCCTTACTTCCTGTAACCACAGAACTCTGGAGGCTGTCCTTATAGATTTTCAAGGTCATACTTTCGTTTTCAACCATCATTGGAAGGTATCCGTCTATGCCATCAATGTTTAAGTAATATAGGTCTGGAGATTCAATTTCTCCTCTTAAAGTTAGTTTGCCATCTATAACTGTTGTAGAATCTAAAATCACTTCTTTGTCGGCATTAAAACTAAGTAATTTAGCTTTTACGTTATTAAGTGGTTTATCGATGCTTGCTTCAATAAGAAATCCGGTTTGTTGGACTTCTTCTTTACAAGATAAAAAGATAAACGCAACAAGAAATAAAGTAGTAACTCTCTGTACCATAATTAAATTCATTTTTAATATTTTATGCAAATATAATAGGATTTTAAAGTTAAGCTTGTTAATAATAGCTTAATATATTGACTATATTATGTGCTGGTATTTTAGTATTTTTGCAAGATGACACAAAACGATACTATTATAGCTTTAGCAACAGCTTCTGGAGCGGGGGCCATAGCCGTTATTCGCTTATCTGGAAAGGATGCCATTGTTATTTGTTCCAAATTATTTAAATCCATTCACAATAAAAATTTAACTGCTCAAGCAACGCATACCATTCATTTAGGTCATATTATGGATGGAAAACGAACCATAGATGAGGTTTTAGTGTCTGTCTTTAAAAATCCGAAATCTTATACAGGTGAAGATGTGGTTGAAATTAGTTGCCACGGATCTATATATATCCAACAGGAAATTTTACAATTATTTTTAAGAAATGGTTGTAGAATGGCCGATGCAGGTGAATTTACCTTAAGAGCCTTCTTAAACGGAAAGCTGGATTTAAGCCAAGCAGAAGCCGTAGCCGATTTAATTGCAAGCGATAATGCAGCTTCACATCAAATTGCTATGCAACAAATGCGAGGTGGTTTTTCTAGTGAAATAGCCAAGCTTCGTGAAGAACTTTTGAATTTTGCTTCTTTAATTGAATTGGAACTGGACTTTGCTGAAGAGGATGTCGAATTTGCCGATAGAACCCAATTTAAGGAATTGGTAGAACGTATTGTTCTTGTTTTAAAGCGTTTGATTGATTCTTTTGCTGTTGGGAACGTGTTAAAAAATGGTATTCCTGTAGCCATTGTTGGAGAACCAAATGTAGGGAAATCAACATTGTTAAATGCTTTATTAAATGAAGAACGCGCTATTGTATCTGAAATTGCTGGAACTACCAGAGACACCATTGAAGATGAAATTTCTATTGGAGGGATTGGGTTTCGATTTATTGATACGGCTGGAATTCGTGAAACCCAAGATGTGGTTGAAAGCATCGGGATAAAAAAAACCTTTGAAAAAATAGAACAAGCCCAAGTCGTTATTTATTTATTCGATTCCGAAAAATTTAAAGTTCAATGTACCGAGTTTAAAGTGGAATTGGAAAAAATAAAGAATAAGTATCCTTTAAAACCTTTGATTGTTATTGCCAATAAAATAGATAAGATAGACGATATTCAAATAGCTGAGATGCAAGCTGAAATACCAGAAATTCAATTGCTATCCGCAAAAACAGGATTTGGAGTTGAACAATTAACAAATAAGTTGTTAAACCTTATCAATACAGGCGCTTTACGTAATAACGAAACCATTATTACCAACACTAGACATTACGATGCGCTTTTAAAAGCTTTGGAAGAAGTCCAAAAAGTAAAATATGGCTTAGAAACCGATTTATCTGGCGATTTATTGGCCATTGATATTCGGGAAGCGCTTTATCAGTTTGGTTTGATAACCGGAAGCGTGACTAACGATGAGCTTTTAGGGAATATATTTGCTAACTTTTGTATCGGAAAGTAATTTATGCCATTAATCTTTGTATGTATTTTAAAGATGCTTCTCGTATCGCTATGAGCCTTTATGTTTTTTGGAGATGAGTGCCATGGCTTCGACACTACATAGAACACGTTAGTTGCATCAACTTTTAGGTTTGCCTTTTTACAGTACACGTTGTCGAATACGCTAATGCCAAGCATGTTTCTGGTAGTAATTGTCTGCATCTAGCAAACGAGCGTGGTATTCTAAATTATTGTTGTAATTCAGCATTCTCTCAATTATATAACTCGTATCCTATTACACTTTACACGTCTTTTCAATTCTTCTATATTTTTGCAAAAGATCATGAATTACAAGCTTGGCAATGTATGCAGTTAGTATTGATTTAAACCAATAAATAATTTTTTATTTCAGAATAAATATTAACTTGGGAATATATTTTATATACTAAACCATTAATTTTTTAATAATATGAAAAGATATTTTAATGTAAATTCACCGATTTTTTTTAAATCTAAAATCACACTTGTTACACTTTTTGTCGCTTTAAGTTTTGCGTGTTCTTCTGAGGATGGCGTGGACGGTACAAATGGAGAGCAAGGTACTCAAGGAGAGCATGGGATTGATGGCAACGCCAACGTAAAAAAATACACGCTCACGATTGAAGCTGCCGATTGGAATAATGCCGTACATGGTGGAAATGATAATGTTTATCACTATTATGCAGTCCCAAGTTCACTTACAGGTGATATTGATATTTTCAACTCTGGATACCTGGTCCTTGCTTATGGAAAACCTTTAGGATTTGATTATAGCCAGACAAAATTATTACCGTATACTTTTGGCATGGGTGCTAGTTACGGAATAAAGTTTGAAATGGACATTAATAGAAATAGGATACTAATGTTTAAAACAACTAATGGATGGGATAGTAATAGTCTAAGTTTAGCCGAAATGCCGAGTTCCTTTATAGTAAATATTTTTATGATAGAAGTTAATGCCTCAAACAGAGTCATAAACGACATAGATATCAACAATTATGAAGAGGTTGTTAAGTACTTTGAAATAAACTAATGTATGCTTAATGATGTTGTTTAAAAGATAACTTTCTGATTAACAATTAACTAAGCATCGATTTTAAAATAAAAAGGTCTGATTTTATAAAATCAGACCTTTTTTTAAATTGTCAATTTAGGATGTTATCCAGGATTTAAGTGGTTTTGAGCAGTCTGTGACTGCTTTCATTTTTTTAATGTTAAAACATGGTCTTGACCATTTAGTTGTTGTACATCTTGGTTTATCTATAATTGCACTGTTAAGCCAGATAGAATAGGTGTGAATTTCAAAGTTTTAGATTCAAAAAAGGTGGAACTCTAAAATTTTAATCTCCAATTAATGCTGCGGCATCACGATCCAGAATAAATTCGACGTGAGGTATGGTTTGAAGTAAAGATGCTGGAACTTCTGTAGATATTTCACCACGAAGCGCTTTACTGATGATTTGAGATTTATCTTTACCAATAGCGAGAAGCATGATTTTCTGGGCTTTAATTATGGTATGAATTCCAACACTTATGGCTTGATATGGAACGTTTTCAATGGTTCCAAAATCGCCTTCTGCATCTTTTCTAGTAAGTGCATGTAAATCAACCAAACGCGTTGTAGAATCAAAGCTGGATCCAGGCTCATTGAATCCGATGTGGCCATTACGACCAATTCCTAATAATTGTAAATCTAAACCTCCAAAACTCCTTATTTTTTCTTCGTAATCCGTACAATAAAACGGTATGCGATCAGAAGAGCAATCTGCATGCGGAATGTGAATATTACCTGGTTGAATATCTACATGGCCAAATAAGTGATGCTGCATAAAGTAAGAGTAGCTTTGAATGCTTTTTGAGCAAATTGGATAATATTCATCCAAGTTAAAACTGATGACATTATGGAAACTTAATTTTTCTGTTTTATGCAAACGAATAAGCTCTTGATAAACCTTAATTGGCGTTTTACCTGTAGCCAAACCCAAGATAGCACGTTCGCCTTGCTTTTGTTTTTCAAGTATCACGTCTGCTATTTGTCGCGCTGTATAAATAGAAGCTTGTTCTGCATCAGAACACAAAGTGAGATTCTGTCTATCTGTATGTTTGGTAAAAGTATTTGACATATTTTCTAAAGAAGGTCTTTTTAATCAAGAGGGAACTCCGATTTCTGTTTTTTAAAACCGGCGAATTTCTAAAAAGGAAAATCTATTCTGCATCTGTATTTCTTGAAAAAAATGATACAATTTGCAAAAGTAATATCTTTTTTTTAAAATTTCATCAATAAATAATTATTAATTGCAATAGGGATATTCCAATTGGAACAGTTTCTAAATGAAATAGTTATAAGATTTCAAAATATAGGTGATTGCTAGATCTTTTCCCGAAAGACGGCTCAAAAAGATATTGCTCTTCTAATTATTCTTCATTCAAACCATAAGTGTTCCAAAGAAGTGCGTTTTATTGCGTTTTAGTGAGAGAGAGATCTTTAAACATCGGCTACTTTTTAAAATAAGCGTTTACTATATTTGCTGAAAATATATTACTTGTACTACCATTCTATGGCTTCTATAAAATCGTTTTCGTTTCTACTTTTATTAATCTGTGCCACCCAAAAACTAACTGCTCAAGAGTGTTACTATGTTGACAGGCATGCTATTGAAAAGGAAGTTCTAGCTATTCCTGGTGAAACCATGGGGCAAAAACTTGAAAGTCTGCTCTTTTGGTCGCAAGATGAAAAAGAAAGACGATTTTCTATGATGCAGGCTATTTATCCAAGCATTCCTATTCCCACGGGCAATAAAAGTTCTTCGCTGGAGGAACTTGGAAATATGACTCCAAAATGGGAAGATGAAACTACGCTAGTTTCTTATATGAAAGACAATCACGTTCAGGGTATTGTCGTGCTACAAGACAATAAAATAAGATTAGAAAAGTATGCAGACGGAATCACTCAAGAAACACTTTGGACTTCTTTCTCTGTAGCAAAATCCGTTTCCTCTATGCTGGTGGGTGTTGCTTTAAAAGAAGGCGCTATTGAGAGTTTGGAAGATCCATTAAAAAAATATATCAATGAGTTTAATGAACATGATTATGGTGAAGTAACCGTGCGCCAATTATTAACCATGACTTCGGGCATTGAATGGAATGAAGATTATGAAGATCCAAACTCGGATGTTGGACAAATGTATAAGGCGCACTGTCAAGGTGTCGAGTCTCATATTTTGACTTATATGAGGCCTTTAAAATTTGCTTACAAACCTGGAACTCATTGGAACTATAATACTGGTGAAACTGATTTAGTGGGGATTTTAGTCCAGAAAGCTACAGGTAAAAGCTTGGCGGAATATCTTTCTGAGAAAGTATGGAAGCCCTTTGGAATGGAGCATTGCGCAGCTTGGTTAGCAGATGAGTGCAGCCATCTAAATCTTGGTGGAAGTGGTCTTTCGGCGAGCCTAAGAGATTTTGCACGCTTGGGAATTATCATGTTGGATGCCGGTAAAGTTGGAGGTGAAAACATACTTTCAGAGGCCTATTTAAAAGATGCCACCTCTCTATTACAACAAGTGAATGATGAAGGTGATGGTTATGGCTATTTATGGTGGCGTTTTCAAGATGGTAGCTATGGCGCTTTCGGAATATTCGGTCAAATGGTTTATATCAATCCGCATAAAAACATCGTCATCGCCCAAATCGCAGCATGGCCCAAAGCAGGTTCTAAAGCGCTCACTCAAGAAAGACAAAATTTTATCGAAGCCGTTCAACGCGTAATTGATTAAAGAGAAACGGTCTCAGCTTCAACGCATTAGAGTTTCTATAGCGCATTGCACACTTTTAATGGATAAATAAGTGAAACGAAGGTTGTTTTTTGCATAGATGGCTATGTCATTGATGGCCCTTAAGCACCATTGCTATATATTTTATTAAATTTATGTTTCATTTCGATGTTTCCAAGCATGACTATTTCAGCACCATGAGGAAGTATGGTATTTGAAGATAATAAAGTAAACACTTCAGAGTTTTCTTTTATAGCAATGATAGATAATCCTGTTTTAGCACCTACACCGGATTCTGAAAGCGTTTTACCTTCTAACGATTTTGGTACAGGAATAATAAACAAGGTGAAACCCTCTCCAAGAACGGTTAATTCTTGACCTTTAGAAATAGATAAGATGGCCTCCGAGCCTAATGTGGAGTAACTTAAAACAAAATCGGCTCCTGCTTTTTGCATAATATCCACATTTCGGGCTTCAGAAATACGACTCACAATTCTCACTTCTTGGTTTAATTTTCGACAGTATGAGGCGAGATAAATATTCATGGTGTCGTCGTGGGTTGTAAGTAATATCGATGGCGCTTCCAAAATCCCTGCTCTTTTTAATAATTGATAGTCTGCTGCGTCTCCTTTAAATACTTGATTGCAATAGGGTTTTACTTTTTTAAGTACCTTCGGATCCTTATCAACCACATTCACTAAAACACCTTTTTTATGTAAAGATTTTACGGCTGCCAATCCTACTTTACCTGCTCCAATGAGCAATACAGGATTGGGATTTATATTATAATCAAGGAAAAGTGCATCAATTTTATTGAGTTGCTCTTTATTTCCTATAATTACCAGAACACTATCGTGTGTTAGTATTTCATCCCCTTTTATTGGTTGTAATCTGCCACGTTCCCAGATACCCACAATACTCACCCCAAACTTTTGTCTTAAGTTAATTTCTCGTATTTTTTTTGAAGCTAAAGGTGTGTTGTGGATAGGCAATTCGGCAATTAAAAGGTCTTCATATTGTCCGATGGCATGAGACTCTGCATGTTGTGTATAAACTCTATTAGCCAATTGTTCGCCAAGCCATTTTTTTACGGGTAAAACATGGTCTGCGCCACTTAGTTGTTGTACATCTACAGATTCTATATCTGTAGCAATGGCAACAATGGGTATTGTGGGAGCAATTTGCCGTATGGTGAGTATGATTTTGGTATTTAGAATATCATTTCTATTAACCACAATTAGTTTCGCATCCTTAATATTGGCGGCGATAAAGGTTTTCTCATCATCCAATTCGCCTAATAGTACTGAAACATGGTTGTTATGAATTTTTAGCGCTTTTTCTAGATCGTTTTCTATAACATAATAAGGCGTGTCCTCTTGCTTAAATCTCTCCGTGAGGTCTCGGGTTATAATATCATAGGAACAAATGATAACATGATCTTTTACTTGGGAAGGAACTTGACGAGGCACTTTGTTTTTTTCTCTGGACTCTAAAAGCGGCACATAAAAGTGTCTAATAAAAGCAAAAGGCAGAAAAATAAGCAACATAAAAATCCCAGAAAGCAACACCACAATACTGAAAAAACGCCCCAAGTCCGATGTAAACGTAATATCTCCAAAACCCAAGGTACTCATAACGGTAAGTGTCCAGTACAGCCCTGTAATCCACGAGTGGTTTTGACCTTCTATTTCCATAATAACATGAAAAAGAATGGTGAAGACGATAATTACAACTCCTAAAAGAACCAGATATTTAAGAAGTATCTTGGAGTTTCTTTTAAAGTCTCTATCACTCAAATAATAAGCTAACTGACTGGTAACAAATTTCATGTTCTTGTGTTTTTATATCGTGTTTACAATTTGGTCTTTATAAATCTTTTTTACAAATAATTAACAGCAAATATTTTTAGTAAACATATATCTTAATAATGGCTTTTTATTAAATATGGGTGTGTAAAATTCTGTTAAACAAAAACGATAGTTGTTATAAAATTGTATCTTTGTTTTTACGATGAAAAAAGTATTCCATAAAATAATGTCTATGCTCATGGCTTTTGTAGTGTTATTCTCTACAATGTCATTTACAATCAACATGCATTATTGTGGCGGTTCTTTAATGGATTCTGCTATTTTTCAAAAAGTAGAAACCTGTGGTATGGAGATGGATAATCCTTTAAGTGAAGGATGTTCTATAACTAAAAAGGATTGCTGTAAGGACGAACAAGTCGTTTTGGATGGTCAAAACGAATTGCAGCTTTTAATTGATAAAATTTCTTTCGAGCAGCAAATCTTTGTTGCCACCTTTATTCATTCGTATATCAATCTTTTTGAAGGACAGGATGAGAATATCGTTCCTTTTAGAGATTATAATCCCCCCTTTCTCATACGTGATATACAGAAACTTCACGAGACTTACCTAATTTGATTTTAAACAGTTCCGTATCCCGATAGCTATCGGGACGGAGAAATTAGCCCTATGGTTACTGCCATTCTGGGCCCGTTTTGTGTCGTCTAATTTTCTGTTTTACAGAATCTCATTCAATGTTTAACTGTTTAACAATCAATCCAAATGCTAAATAAAAGCATGAAATTTCTCATAGAGAACAAGCTGGTAGCCGTCTTGTTGCTCGCCCTATTTGTCGGTATGGGGGTGGTCAATGCCCCTTTTAATTGGGATACGGGTTTTCTGCCCAGCAATCCCGTAGCCGTTGATGCCATTCCCGATATCGGTGAAAATCAACAAATCGTTTATACCGAATGGGAAGGTCGTTCCCCACAGGATATAGAAGATCAAATAAGCTATCCTCTTACCACTTCACTTTTGGGGATTTCTGGGGTGAAGACCATCCGTAGTTCCTCAATGTTCGGGTTTTCGAGCATCTATATCATTTTTGAAGAGGATGTGGAATTCTATTGGAGCCGAAGCCGCATCTTGGAAAAGCTAAATTCCTTGCCCGCCGGTTTGCTGCCTGATGGCGTAAACCCATCCTTGGGGCCAGATGCCACGGGCTTAGGGCAAGTTTACTGGTACACCCTGGAAGGCCGCGATAAAGACGGCAACGTAACTGGAGGTTGGGATCTGCACGAATTGCGAAGCATTCAGGATTACTTTGTTAAATATGCGCTTTCCTCGGCAAGTGGAGTTTCCGAAGTGGCATCTATTGGAGGTTATGTACAGGAATACCAAATTGACGTAAAACCCGAATTGATGCGCCAATACAATATCAGCCTCTCGGAAATCGTCAAAGCAGTTAAGGAAAGCAATAAGGATATCGGCGCACAAACCATGGAGATCAATCAGGTGGAATACTTGGTGCGGGGTCTGGGATATATCAAGTCCATTGCTGACATTGAAGAAGCCGTTGTTACTTCAGAAAACTATACTTCCATTCGGATCAAGGATATTGCAAAGGTAAGCTTGGGCCCAGCGCCCCGAAGAGGAATTCTGGACAAAGAAGGCGCGGAGGTTGTAGGTGGCGTTATCACCGCGCGCTATGGCGCCAACCCAATGGAGGTTATCAACAATGTAAAGGAGAAATTAGAAGAACTTAAAGCGGGTCTGCCTTCCAAAGAACTTTCGGATGGTACGATTTCGCAACTTACCGTGGTTCCTTTTTATGACCGTTCCATACTTATACAGGAAACCTTAGACACACTCGACGAGGCATTAAGCCTGGAAATACTCATCACCATATTTGTGATTATTGTGATGGTCTTCAACCTTAGAGCCTCCGTACTCATCTCTGGGCTCTTGCCCGTAGCGGTATTGATGGTATTTATCGCGATGAAGTTCTTTAACGTGGACGCCAATATCGTGGCCTTATCCGGTATCGCTATTGCCATTGGGACGATGGTGGATATTGGGATTATCCTCACAGAAAATATAATAAGGCATCTGGATGAGGAAAAGGTGCGCTATGTAGAAACTGGTGTAAAACAGCCAATTAACACGGTGGTCTATGATGCAAGTGCCGAAGTTTCCAGTGCTATCCTCACCGCTGTACTGACTACGATTATCAGCTTTATTCCTGTGTTTACAATGATCGGCGCGGAAGGAAAATTGTTCCGTCCATTGGCCTTTACCAAAACTATGGCAATCGCGGCTTCCTTTCTGGTAGCCCTATTTCTGATTCCACCTTTTGCTGCCTTTTTCTTCCGAAAGAGAAGCATTAAGAAAGTTACTGCCAATCTGTTCAGCGGAATATTAGTCGTGCTCGGGATTACAGCAATTGTTTTTGGATACTGGCTAGGACTGATTTTAATTGGCTTCGGCATCACGGGCCTCTTAAAAGATGAAACGTTTGCTTCAAAAATATCCGACAGACTAATTCTTTCTGATAAACGTGCCAATACCATCAATATATTTATTTCTGCGCTGGCGGTGGTCTTCTTACTGGCAGAGTTCTGGCGTCCGCTGGGCGTAGATAAAAGCATCTTCTGGAACCTGTTATTCGTAGGGCTTATCTGTTTTGGACTATTGGGAATATTCTGGCTGTTCCAACATTTTTATACGCGCATTCTTCGTTGGGCACTTCGGAATAAGATTTTATTTCTTTCAATTCCGACGCTTATAGTAGTTTTCGGAGTCTTGATTTGGCAAAATACGGGCAAGGAATTTATGCCTTCCTTAAATGAAGGTTCCTTTCTTTTGATGCCTACTTCTATGCCCCACTCAGGAGTAGAAGAGAATAAACGGGTGTTGCAGCAAATGGATATGGCCGTGGCTGGCATTCCCGAAATTGAAACCGTTGTTGGAAAAGCAGGGCGAACAGAGTCCGCTCTTGATCCCGCACCCTTATCAATGTATGAGAATATCATTCAATACAAGTCAGAATACGCGCTGAATAAAGACGGCAAGCGACAAAGATTTAAAGTGGACAAGGATGGACTTTTTATTCTTAAGGACGGTGGTCTTGTGTTGAATCCGAACAGTAAGGCAGCAAAAAACAATAATGATGACCATTCAGAGACCAAGGATACGTTTTTCGTGGAAACCGAAGATCTCATCCCCGATAAGGACGGTGAGTTTTATAGAAACTGGCGACCTGAAATAAAATCGCCAAACGATATTTGGGATGAAATTGTGCGGGTGACCAGAATCCCCGGCGTTACCTCTGCTCCAAAATTACAACCTATTGAAACCCGATTGGTAATGTTGCAAACAGGAATGCGCGCGCCGATGGGGATTAAGGTCCTCGGCCAAGATCTTGCGATGATCGAAGCTTTTGGAATAGAGCTCGAAGAGATTTTAAAACACGCTGAAGGCGTAAAAGTAGAGGCCGTGTTTGCAGATCGTATTGTCGGGAAGCCCTATCTGCTAATCGACATTAAAAGAGATCGCCTAGCACGTTATGGAGTTTCTATCGGGGACGTGCAGGAAATCCTGCAAGTGGCGGTAGGCGGGATGCCCTTGACGCAAACCGTGGAAGGAAGAGAGCGCTACAGCGTACGGGTGCGATATCCGCGGGAACTACGCGCTGATCCAGAGGATTTAAAGAATATATACGTACCCGTAGAAAAGGGTAATCCGGTGCCATTGGGTGAACTTGTGGATATCCGTTATGAACAAGGGCCACAAATGATCAATAGTGAGGATACGTTTTTAGTGGGGCACGTTTTATTCGACAAACGCGAAGGGTTTGCGGAAGTGAATGTGGTGGAAAATGCACAGGCCTTGATCAAAGAGAAAATTGACAAAGGAGAGCTAACCGTGCCCAAGGGGATAACCTATCAGTTTACAGGCACTTATGAAAACCAATTGCGGGCAGAGAAAACACTTTCCGTAATCGTGCCTTTGGCCTTGGGAATTATCTTCCTGATCCTTTACTTCCAATTCCGTTCGGTATCTACCGCCCTAATGGTATTTTCCGGTATCACCGTAGCTTTTGCAGGTGGTTTCCTAATGATTTGGTCGTATGGACAAGGTTGGTTTTTAAACTTCGACTTTTTTGGGGAAAACCTTCGGGAAATGTTCCAAATGCACACCATCAATTTGAGTGTCGCGGTGTGGGTAGGGTTTATCGCCCTCTTCGGAATTGCTACGGATGATGGCGTTGTAATGGCCACCTATCTCACCCAAACCTTTGACAAGAATGATCCAGAGGATGTAGATGAAATTCGTTCGTCTGTAGTAGAAGCGGGGAAGAAGAGAATACGTCCTGCCTTGATGACTACCGCTACCACTATTCTGGCCTTGTTACCAATTCTGACATCTACAGGGAGAGGAAGCGATATCATGATCCCGATGGCCATTCCAAGTTTTGGCGGGATGCTGATTGCCTTGATCACCCTTTTTGTAGTCCCTGTATTGTTCAGTTGGAGAAGGGAAGCAAAATTGAAAAGACGTTTAAGAACACTTAAAGAAAACTAGAAATGATGAATCTAAAATTTAATACAACACATCGTTCGCGTAAACCGCAGTTGAGTTTGGGAGGGATATTTCTTGTTTCTCTGCTGTTTTTTGGCTGGTCTGTGCAAGGACAACAGCTGGAAACTTTTATTGAAGAGGCCATAGGGAACAACCCCAATATTCAAGCTGTGGAAAAGCAACACGCAATCTCAACGGAAAGGATATCTGAGGTAAACACGCTTCCAAACACCGAGTTTTCTGGTGGGTATATGATAGGAAATGAGATGCCAATGATGCAGCAGGGCGAGTTTTCGGTAATGCAGATGCTGCCTTGGTTTGGAACTATTTCGGCACGCGAAAAATACGCTACGGCAATGGCCGATGCGGATTTTGTGGAAATTGAAATCGCCAAAAGGAAAATAGAAATGGCCCTGTCGCAATCCTACTATCGTTTATACCAAATAGCTAAAAAGCAAGAGGTATTGGATTCCAATGTTGCCCTTTTAAAGGTTTATGAACGGATGGCATTAACTTCGGTGGAAGTAGGGCAAGCTTCGGCAGTATCAGTCTTGCGACTACAAATGCGACAGAATGAACTCCTTGAAAGGAAATTAGTG
>Ga0209075_1001738_pt1 | contig 20172 bp, 22 predicted proteins | sample Stecom2011_FD_187523 | JGI IMG/M metagenome (GOLD analysis project Ga0209075, IMG submission 187523) | Agricultural soil microbial communities from Utah to study Nitrogen management - Steer compost 2011 (SPAdes) (version 2) | ecosystem: Environmental > Terrestrial > Soil > Agricultural land...
GGTCAGCATTAAGAGGCTGGCCGTTAAAACGGACCGGGTTACTGACCAGGCTCACCTCGCCCGCGTGCGGGTCCGGCATTTTGAGGTTCATGCCACGATGCTGCACCTGCGGGCTCTGGAACACCTGCGCAATGGTGTTGATCGGGCCACAGGGAACACCTTCCAGCTCCAGCGATTGCAGCCAGTACTCGCTCGGCTTGTTACGGATCAGAGGCTCAATTTCCGCAATCAGGCCTTTTCGGTTTTCAACCCGAACACGGTTCGTGACAAAACGCTCGTCCATTGCCAGCTCCGGAACACCGGCGACCTTGCAGAAGCGCTGAAACTGGCCGTCGTTTCCGACCGCAAGAATGATGTGACCATCGGCGGTGGCAAAGGCCTGATAGGGCACAATGTTGGGGTGCGAGTTGCCCAGCCGCTGCGGTGACTGGCCTGAGGTCAGGTAATTCAGTGCCTGGTTGGCGAGCATGCTCACCTGCACATCCATCAACGCCAGATCGATCCAGCCCCCCTCTCCGGTCCGCTCCCGCCCGATCAGGGCCGATAAGATCGATGTGGCGGCGTACATTCCGGTAAACAGGTCAACCACGGCGACACCCACCTTCATCGGCTCTCCGCCGGGTTCATGGTCGGGACGCCCGGTGATGTCCATCAGGCCGCCCATGCCCTGCAACAGGAAGTCGTATCCGGCACGGCCCGCGTATGGTCCGGTCTGGCCAAACCCGGTGATCGAGCAGTACACCAGGTCTGGCTTGATCTGCTTCAGGCTGTCGTAGTCCAGGCCATAACGCTTGAGGCCACCCACCTTGAAGTTCTCCAGGACCACATCGCATGCCGGTACCAACTCCCTGATCAGGGCCTGTCCTTCCGGCTGGGCAATATCCACCCCAATGGAGCGTTTGCCGCGGTTCGCAGACAGGTAGTAAGCAGCAGTCTGTGTCCCTTCCCGATACGGCGGCCCCCAGCCACGGGTGTCGTCACCCCGCTCCGGATGCTCCACTTTGATCACGTCAGCCCCAAGGTCGGCCAGATGCTGGCTGCACCAGGGCCCGGCCAGAATCCTGGAGAGATCCAGGATGCGAATACCTGCCAGTGGCTTATCCATCAGATTCCTCTCTTCAGGCAGGGCGGGGCCCGCCCCGCCCGCTCACGCCAATCAGTAGAATGCCTGCAGTCCGGTCTGGGCCCGGCCCAGAATGAGCGCATGGACATCGTGCGTACCTTCGTAGGTATTCACCGTTTCCAGGTTCACCATATGACGCATCACCCCAAACTCGTCGGCAATGCCGTTGCCGCCGTGCATATCACGGGCAACCCGGGCAATGTCGAGCGCTTTGCCGCAGTTGTTGCGCTTGATCAGCGATACCATCTCTGGCGCCCACTGACCGCTGTCCATCAGGCGGCCGACTTGCAGGGCAGCCTGCAGGCCTAATGTGATTTCCGTTTGCATGTTGGCCAGCTTGAGCTGAACCAGCTGGTTTGCCGCCAGCGGACGCCCAAACTGTTTACGGTCCAGGGTGTACTGACGCGCTGCGTGCCAGCAAAACTCGGCAGCACCCAGCGAGCCCCAGGCGATGCCGTACCGGGCTTTATTCAGGCAACCGAAAGGACCTTTCAGGCCTTCCACGTTCGGCAGCAGGTTTTCTTCGGGCACGAACGCTTCGTCAAGTACGATTTCGCCTGTTACCGACGCACGCAGGCTCAGTTTTCCGTCAATCTTGGGCGTGGAGAATCCTTTGGTGCCGCGCTCTACAATAAAGCCGCGGATCTTGCCTTCATGGGCTTCAGACTTGGCCCACACAACCGCAAGGTCGGCGATGGGGCTGTTAGTGATCCACATTTTCTGGCCCGACAGCAGGTAGCCACCGTCCACTTTCTTGGCACGGGTAATCATCGAACCGGGGTCCGAACCATGGTCAGGCTCGGTCAGGCCAAAGCAGCCCACCAGTTCGCCGGTCGCCAGCTTAGGCAGAAACTTCTGTTTCTGTTCTTCAGAACCGTAGGCTTCGATCGGGTACATCACCAGCGATGACTGCACGCTCATGGCAGAACGATAACCGGAGTCCACACGCTCGACTTCCCGGGCGATCAGGCCGTACGCCACATGGCTCAGCCCCGCACCGCCATATTGTTCGGCCACCGTGGCCCCGAGCAGGCCCAGCTCACCCATCTCGGTGAGAATCTCACGATCAAAACGCTCTTCCCGGTACGCCGACAGTACGCGCGGCTGCAGCTCTTGCTGGCAGTACGCCCGGGCAGCATCGGCGATCTGCCGCTCCTCAGTATTCAGCTGCTCACTCATCAGGAACGGATCAGCCCAGTTAAAACTGAATGAACTTGCCATATTGATTCTCCAACCTGTGTTTGTTGTTCATAAATCAACCACGGTCACGGTAGCTGATCAAGTCTATGGGGCAATTTATGCTAATAAATAGAATAGTTCAACCAACTCGTAAAAAAAAATACCCTGTGGCAAGATGGTGCGCTTGTGAAGACAGGACAACGGTATGAATACTCGGAATCTAAGCATCCCAAAACGGATCAAGCGATCAGACCAGATCGTTGAATCGGTCAAACGCTGGATCGCTCTTAACCAAATGCAGCCCGGAGACCGGCTTCCGAATGAAAAGGAATTGATGGAGCAGTTCGAATGCTCCAAAGGCACAGTCAGAGAAGCGCTTAAGTCGCTGGAGGTTCAGGGCCTGATCTCCATTCGTACAGGACCTAACGGCGGCGCTGTGCTGGAAAGCGTGCCCTATGAAAAAGCCAGCGAGTTACTGCGCAGCTTTCTGCATTTCCAGCAACCCACCGGGCCTGAGATTTACGCCCTGCGCGCGCTGGTGGAGCCAGAAATTGCCGCCCTGGCCACCCCGCGCCTGACCGAAGAGGATCTGGCCTACCTCACTGAACTGGTGGCCCGGTGCGAAGCCGACCCCGAAACCTTTGAAGAACGGATGGAACAGCGTATTGCTGAGCTGGAGTTCCATGTGGTCCTGGCGCAGCGCTGCGGCAATACCATGCTGGCGTTCATCGGCAGGTTTGTGAATGACATGATCCGGGATCTGGTGATCTTCAAGAAATCCGCGCTGCCGGAGCAGCGGGAATTTTCTTGTGCCAATCTGGCGTATCACCAGCAGTTGCTTGAGGCGTTCCGCAGCCAGGACGCAACCGTTGCCCGTCAGGTTATGAAAGAGCATATGACCTCAGCTGAGCATTTCAACGTTGAGCTTGAGGGCAAGCTGAACCAGCATTTTCTTGGCCATTCCTGATGGCTTTGGCCCGGGCCGGCCTTCTCCGCCGGCCGGGCCCGGTACGTCATCCCTACCCCGCCGATAGCCCTGGCAGCCAGGTCACGATGCCCGGAAACACCACCATCAAGACAATAAGCAGAAGCGAGCACAGCAGATAAGGAATCGCCGCCAGGTAAATTTCGCTCATTCTGGTACCGGGCGGGGCAACGCCTTTCATCACAAACAGGTTCAGGCCAAGTGGCGGGGTTGAGAACCCGACCTCAAGCGCCACCAGTGTGACAATGGCAAACCAAATCAGATCAAATCCGAGCGACTGGGCAAGGGGGAAAAAGAACGGCACCGTGATCATCATGATCGAAATCGCTTCCATGAACGTACCCAAAACCAGCAGCACCAGCACCATTGCCAGCAACATCAGCAAAGGTGACAGCTCAAAACTGATGGCCCATTGGATTAATCCGTTGGATGCCCCTGAGAAAGCCAGCAACTGGCTGAACGTCGCCGAGCCAAAAACAATCAGATAGGCCATCAGGGTCACGCGCAATGCCCCTTTAACCGATTGCTTGAAGATGTCCAGAGACAAACCCTTAAACAGCAGGCCCAGCACCAGTACACCCAGCGCCCCGAACGCCGCAGACTCAGAAGGCGTTGCAAACCCGGTCAGCATCATCACAACAATCATGACAATGATGCTCAGCATCGGGACAATATCCCGGAACAGAATCCGGATCTTGGCACCGAACGGCAGCTCTTCAACATCATAGGCGGGCGCCGCATCCGGCCGGACTTTTGTTTTAATCCAGATGGTCAGGATATACAGGCCCGCCAGCATCAGGCCCGGGACAATGCCTCCGATCAGGACATCCCCGATATCCACCTTGGCCAGGGTTGCCAAAAGCACCGCAATGGCCGATGGCGGTATGATGATGGCCAGGCCGCCGGTACCGAGTATCGGCCCGATCGACATATAGCGCTTGTAGCCACGGCGCTCCATCTCGGGCACCAGCAAAGAACCCAGCAAAGCCGTCGACCCCATGGACGATCCACTCAGGGTCGAGAAGGCGGTTCCACCCACCACGGTGACGTAAGACAACCGGCCCGGCACACGGCCCATCAGGTGGTCGATCGCCGTAAACATCCTCATGCCAAGACCGGTCCGGAAAAACAGCTCCCCCATTAGCAAGAATAGAGGGATCGGCACCAGGCCAAACGAAGACAACGCACCAAATCCGTTATTTAAAACCTGGGTGAGCCCCGAGCCACCACCCATAAAGTACCAGGCACCCACCAGGTTGGCGCCGATAAAAGCAAACGCCACCGGCGCCCCCACCAACATGAGGACCAGCACCATAGAAAGAAGAAAAAACAAGGCGTCATACCAGGCCATACTACTTATCTCCTTCCTGGCTATGGAACAAGTTCCGGGAGAATACAAACCGGATAAACTCAATACCCATCAGGGCAAAGCTGATCGGATAGGTAATGGTAAAAATCCACATGGGAATGAAATACGTCCGCACGTCGTAATCGCTGTTCTGTACGTTCGACAGCACCAGCTCGCCCCCTTTCCAGGCAAGCACCAGCGATATCAGAGCGCACACAAGCATTACCATTCGGGACAGCACACCCAGGGCCGGCCTGGGTAATTGCAGAATGAAAATTTCGATAAACACGTGCCCACGCTCCCGAACCAGCCACGGAGCACCTAACAGGGTCAGGTAGAACATGGAATATTCACTGGAGCTGAATAGCCAGGCCGGTGGCTGCCCTCCAAAGTTGCGGATAAACACAGACACCACAACCGAAACCATCAGCCAAACCAGCAGAATTCCTGCCAGGGCTGCCAGTCCATCAACCACCTTGTCATAGAGTCGAACAAACGGAGACATAGAATTATCTCACTCTGGAGATCAGAAACAGCCCGGTCTGGCCGGGCACTGTTGAATGGTGGAGCGGCTTATTTATTGAACTTTTCGACAAGCTCATCAAAGTGAGTCAGCCCATCGGGGTGCTGCTTCATACGGACTTGCATCCGTTTCAGCGATGCATCTTTGGCCGCCTTCAGGTACTCGTCTGCAGCAGCCCCTTCCAGCACAAATGGGGTCATGCCGCTTGTTTCAAGCTCAGTCTGCTGGGTTGATGAAAGCTCCGCGAGGGATTCAGCGCTGGTCCGTTCATGCTCGATGGCAACCCGCTGAATAATCTCCTGGGCTTCGTCTGTCAGCTTGTTCCAGCTTCGGAGGTTGACGATAACGCCCATGTCCGTCGAGTAGAATGCAGGATCAATCCGGTAGTTCAGAAATTTGTCCCAGTTCAGGTCTTTCATGCCGATCTGGGTCCAGCCAGTAGCATCCGCTACGCCACGCTCAAGCGCGGAGTATACGTCTGTGGTGGGCAGGCTGATCGGCTGAACTTTGAGGTAATCGGTAAAGAACGCGTCGTAAACCGGGTTACTGCGCAGCCGGATGCCCGACATTTTCAGCCGGCCGTCGGCCGTCAGTTCCGGCTCTTTAGCGGTGTAGAGGTTGTACTTTACCCCGCTGTCGAACCAGCCAAGGTAGTAAACCCCCATTTTTTTCTGATGGACCTGATTCAAAAGATCCAGCCCACCCGATTCACGTGCGTGGATGGCGTTGGTATTTGAAGAAATCAGTACGTCCCGTTCCGGAACGGTTCCGGCGTAGAAGCTCGCAGCGGTATAGGCCATATCAACCACCCCGTTGCGCACGGCATCGGGCTGCTGAGACAAGCCAATCACTTCCGGGCCACCCAGGATGCGAATCTTGATCACGCCTTCACCCGCTTCGTTGACCTTATCAACAAACTCCATGAAGCTCTCGGTATAGACGAGTGACGGCGGAAACGCATGAACCGCCCGAAGTTCCTGCTCGGCAGACACGCTTGCGGCAAACAACATGGACAGACCTGCGGTCAGTGCCAGACTCTGTTTTTTCATGACAACCTCGTTGTGCTTGTTATGATTGAGTAAATAAGAGGCCTTCCAGGGCCTGCGTTACCCCAGCCAGGGGAACGCTCTGAGATAACCTGCTCTGAACGCCTCGATGTCTTTCGATTTCGCGAGCGTCAGATCAATATCATCCCAGCCATTAAGCAGCTTCAGTCTCCAGGTCGGGTTGATATCGAACCCGACAACCACGTCGCCTGCACCGACTGTTTGCGCGTCCAGGTTCACACTAAGCCGGGCCTCGCCGGCCTCCAGCTGTGCCAGCAAGCGCTCGGCATCGGGCTCAGAAACCTGCGCCGGGAGCAGCCCGTTGTTCACTGCGTTCGATGCAAAGATGTCCCCGAAACCGGGTGCCACCACGCACCGAAAGCCAAAATCCACCAATGCATACACGGCCGCTTCCCTCGATGAGCCTGCACCAAAGTTGCGGCGGGCCACCAGAATACTGGCCTGATCCATACCCGGGCGATTCAGGACGAAGTCGGCGGGCGAGCCGCTCCGGTCAAACCGCATATCGTGTAAAAGAAAATCCCCATATCCCCGGGGCAGCCGGGGCTCTTTCATAAACCGGGCCGGGATCAGCTGGTCGGTATCCACGTTCTCCAGCGGCAGCGGACAAGCCAGAGCAGTCAGTTGATTAATCGGCTCCACAGCAGGTTACCCCCTCAGTTCACGAATATCGGTCAAGTGGCCGGTAACAGCGGCCGCGGCCACCATCGCCGGCGACATCAGATGGGTGCGTGCACCCGGCCCCTGGCGTCCTTTAAAGTTCCGGTTGGTCGTCGAGGCACAGCGCTCTCCACTTACGATCAGGTCACCATTCATGCCAACGCACATCGAGCAGCCCGATTCGCGCCACTCAAGCCCGGCCGCCACAAAGATCTTGTCCAGCCCCTCCGCCTCGGCCAGTGCCTTCACCGCAGTGGAGCCAGGAGAGACGATGCCCGGAACCTTGCAACGCTGCCCCTGCAATACCGCAGCGGCAGAGCGCAGGTCTTCAAGCCGGGCATTGGTGCAGGAGCCGATGAAAACACGGTCAACGACCACGTCGGTCAGTTTCTGGCCCGGGCGCAAGCCCATGTAGGTAAGACTGTCCCGAATCTGTTCGGCCTTCGCGGGCGACACGGCATCACTGGGGTCGGGCACATGACCATCAATCGGCAACGCCTCTTCAGGCGAAACACCCCAGGTCACAATGGGTGCAATGTCCTCACCACGGAGCGTCACCTCACGATCAAACACCGCGTCCTGGTCACTAAACAGTGTTCTCCAGTAGGCTTCAGCCTGCTCCCAGCCTTTTCCTTCCGGGGCATAGGCACGGCCACGCACATAATCGATGGTTTTGTCATCCGGAGCGATCATGCCGCACCGGCCGCCGCCCTCAATCGAGAGGTTACACAGGGTCAGGCGCGCCTCCACACTCAGCTCCTGAATCACACGGCCGGCATATTCGATCGCATAGCCCCGGGCACCGTCGGCCCCCAGCCGGGCAATCCATGCGAGGGCAATGTCTTTCGCCGAAACGCCGGGCGCCAGCTCGCCATCAACGGTGATGCGCATCCGCTTGGGCTTGGTCTGCCACAGTGTCTGGGTCGCCAGCACATGAGCCACTTCAGACGCCCCGATGCCAAACGCCAGAGCCCCCAGTGCGCCGTGGGTGGAGGTGTGGCTGTCGCCGCAAACCATCAGCAAACCGGGCTGAGTCAGCCCCTGCTCGGGCCCGACCACATGAACAATGCCCTGGCGGGGATCGTCCAGGCCTATCAGCTCTATCCCGTGCTTGCGGGTATTATTGACCAGTTGCTCGATCACGCTGCGCACTTTCGGCTGGACGGCAATCAGGTTCCGGCTGTTGGTGGGAACGTAATGGTCAGCGATTCCGGTGGTGCATTCCGGACGGAGCACGCCGAGCCCGCGCTCGGCGATTTTGTTAAAGGCATGAAAGGAGCCTTCATGGGCCAGGTGACGATCCACCCAGAGAAGGCTTTGGCCCTCATCGTTCTGGCAAATTTCGTGGGCTTGCCAAACTTTATCGAACAGTGTCTTACCTGCCATCGCCCTACTCTCTTTCCGAGACTCTACGGTTACTGGCACGCGCTTATTCTCAGAATAAGGCACCAGCATGCTGTCTTTTATTTGAATCATCAAATGTATTATTTGTTATACATTCGAAGTTATAACAGCAGCTCGAGCGATGTCAACCACTTCTGCGCACAAACCTCTTCAGGCGATCAGTCCTGACCCTGGACGAGGGGTTGCCAGTAGTGGCCGTCTGACCCTTGCGCACGGGCCAGGTCAATTTCAATCCGGTAGCGGTCCGGGCGATAAAGCGCATGCAAATGCTCCACGCCTTCGCCGTCTTTGCCATAAACCACCCGGGTCAGCGAGATCAGGGGCGAGCCCACCGACACATCCAGAGCCTCGGCCACCTCTTTGGTCGCCAACGCCGCCGAGATGCTCTGGGTGGCGTGATCCAACTGTACGCCGCTGCGCTCCAGCAAGGCGTATAAAGGCGTTGTCGAAAGCTCATTTTCGTTATAGCTCAGCGCGATGCGCTCGGGCACGTGGGTAATGAGGTACGAAAACGGCTTATCTTCCATCAACCGCACCCGAACCGACCTCTGAACCCGCTCACCGTCCTTCAGCCGCAATCGCTCTCTGACACCATCCTGCGGATAGCCATAACCAAACTCCAGCAGCCTGACCCGCGAGCTTTCACCCATTTTCACGATGTTCGGCAGCAGGTTCGACACGCTGGCCGTCATCACCGTTGCCCCCAGCGGACGCTCATTCACGAGCGTCCCCACTCCGGCCTTGCGCACAATCAACCCTTCGGCCGTCAGCGCGCCCAGGGCCCGGCGCACGGTCACCCGTGACACACGATGATCCTCTGCCAGCTTGAGCTCACCGGGTATTTTACTACCCGGCGGCAGGCGGCCGCTGGTAATCGCATCTTTCAGCAACAGAAAGAGTTGGTGGGACTTGGTTCCACCTGGTCCATTAGTGTGTAAAAGCGAACTCATCAGTTATTCCCTCAGCAAACCCACAGCCAACACTTGACACCCAGCGCCGATGGCACATATAAATGTATTATCAATAGAACAAGCAAGCAACTCAAGAGACTTCAGCCTGTCTCTGAAGCACACAGAGGACAACCTATGCCGATGTTACAGCTCAACCTGCCATCGGGCTACAACAACGAGCTCAGAAACCGACTCGTTAACGCGGTCAGCGCGGCGGTTGCGGACGTCACCGGCGCTGAGCCCGGCGCTGTTTGCATCTCCATCGGGGCCCCGGACCCGGCGGAGAGGGTCACTGCCTTCCTGATGGCGATGGAGCGCCGGGATCTTGCCCATGCCCGCACTTACCTCGCCGATGAGTTCGTCATGTCCTTCCCCGGGAGTGGCGAACTGACGTCGCTTGAGCAATTAGTCGAATGGGGCAAAGACCGCTACCGCTTCGTGAAAAAAACCCTCTTTGCCACCGACGTGGCCCATCGCCCGGATGGCGCCACGGTGATCGTACACGGCACGCTCCGCGGCGAATGGCCGGATGGCCGCGCCTTCAGTGGCGTTCGTTTTATTGATCGTTTTGACGTGCGCAACAACCAACTGGTCCGCCAGGACGTCTGGAACGATCTGGCCAATGCGCAACCCCGATAACGCAATCACACACCACAGCGGGCCCGGCACTGCCAGCCCTCGGTTAATCTGACAAGAGTAGTGTTTCTATGACCAACACCGTTAACACCACAGAACCCGGTACGTTTAAAGACCGGCTACAGCAAGCCAGTATCGTGGTCGCTCCGGGCGTCTATGACGCCCTCAGTGCGTCGCTGGCAGAGCAGGCCGGTTTCGATACCGTGTACCTGTCGGGTGCCAGCCTGGCCTACACCAAGCTGGGCCGGCCGGACATCGGCCTGATGAGCCTTTCTGAAGTCAACGACACGCTGGCCCACATCCGCGAGCGCAGTGATATTTCCATCGTGGTGGACTGTGATACCGGTTTTGGTAATGCCCTGAACGTGATGCGTAGCGTACGATTGCTCGAACGTTCCGGGGCCACCGCCATACAGCTGGAAGATCAGACGTACCCTAAGCGTTGCGGGCACCTGCGTGGCAAGACCCTGGTCAGCCAGGCAGAAATGACCGGCAAACTGAAAGCGGCACTTGATACCAGAAAAAGCGACCAGACACTGATCATTGCACGCACAGACGCGATTGCCACCGAAGGAATTGAAGGCGCGCTCGATCGTGCACATGCATACTATGAAGCCGGCGCTGACATGATTTTTGTTGAAGGCATCCGCTCTTCTGCTCAGATTGATCAGGTTATGGGCCAGTTTAAAGGCCGGGTTCCGGTGATGGCCAACATGGTCGAGGGCGGAGACACACCGCTGCAGGATGCGGCCACCCTTCAGCAAATGGGTTTTTCCATGGTCATCTTTCCCGGCGCACTGGTCCGCGCGTTCACTCACATGGCCGCGCAGTTTTTTACCACACTGAAAAATGACGGCACCACCGATAATTTCCGCGACCGCATGCTCGACTTCAAGCAGCTCAACGACTACCTGGGCACGCAGACACTGCTGGAACTTGGCCAGCAGTACGAAGATCCGTCCCGGCTCGTTTGACAACATCCCCATTTCAGGAGGCTCATCATGATTACGACGGATAAAACCGCTAAAGAGATTTTTCATGAGGTAATGGCGAATCCTCAAAGGGTGCCCTTCGGATTTGGCAAAAAAGCCGTTCTCGTGAACGTCGATCCACAAAAGGCTTATACCCGGACAGACCTCTACAAAACGGCCTATGAGACAGACCCCAGGCAACTGGAATACACCAATGAGCTGGCCAAACGGTTCCGGGCTCTGGGCTGGCCGGTGGTCTGGACCCACGTGGCGTTTCTGGACTCCGCCGAAGACGCCGGCGTGTGGGGCACCCGTACAAACACCCCGGACTCGCTCCAGAACATCAAGTACGGCTCAGACCGCGCGGCGTTTGACGAGCGGGTCGAAATCGACGAAGCACGTGACGTCATCTATACCAAGCGCATGCCTTCGGCCTTTTTTGAAACGCCGCTTCAGTCGCTGCTGGTCTGGCATCAGGCCGACACCGTGATCCTGACCGGCGGCTCAACGTCGGGCTGTATCCGCGCAACAGCGGTTGAGAGCCTGTCCAGGGGCTACCGCACCATCGTTCCGGAACAATGCGTTGCCGACAAGCATGAAAGCTACCACTACGCCAACCTGACCGACCTGCACCTCAAGTACGCGGATGTCATGAACGTACAGAGCGTGCTTGGCTGGCTCGACGATCAGATTGCCCAAAAAGGCTAATCAACGGAGCTGCTGGCATGAAAGAAACGCTTGGTGTTTACGACTACTGGCCTTACCACAACCGCCCCAGAATCCAGTGGCCCAACGGAGCCCGGGTGGCGTTCTGGGTAGCGCCAAATATTGAGTTCTACGAGCTGGATCCACCCCACAACCCGCACCGCAAGGCCTGGCCCCAACCCAGTCCGGCGCTGCCGGGTTACACCATCCGGGACTATGGCAACCGCGTTGGCCATCGCCGGCAAATGGACCTGCTCGATAAATACGGTGTCCGGGGTTCGGTCTCTTTATCGGTCGCGCTGTGCGAGCATCACCCGGAAATCATCGACATGGTGGCTGAGCGGGACTGGGAAATCTTCAGTCATGGCATCTACAACACCCGCTACACGTACGGCCTGAGCGAGGAACAAGAGCGCGACATGATCCGCGACTCGATTCAGAGCATTTACCGGCATACGGGGCAGAAGTGCGCCGGTTATCTGGCCCCCGCCCTGTCCCATTCCGAGCACACCCTGGACCTGTTCGCCGAGGTGGGCAGTGAGTTGTTCGGCGACGAAGCCGGCTTTTACAGCTGCGACCTTTTTCACGATGACCAGCCCACCCCGGTGCAGGTCAGGAACCACAAGCGCTTTATCTCCATGCCCTATTCACTGGAGATGAATGACACCATCGTCTACGCCGTCAACAAAGTGGAGCCGCGCCACTACGGCACCATGCTCAAGCGTCATTTCGACCGGCTGTACGAGGAAGGTAAAGACTCCGGCACCGTGATGTGCATTCCGACCCATAACTATCAGGTCAGTTGCCCCCACCGTATGCGGGCCTTCGAAGAAGCCCTGGAATACATCACGGGCCACAGCGATGTCTGGGTAGCCACCGGCCGTGAAATCGCCCAGCACTATCTGGCCCACCACTACGACACCGCCCTTGCCGACATTGCGAACAAAAACGGAGGTGCCCGATGAGCCTCGACAAACACTATCTGGACTACCCCATGCGCCGCTATGGCCACGATCATGACCGGTTTGACTGGAACATGCTGGCCGATCGCAGGCCAGTGGTCTGGCCCGGTAACAAGCGCCTGGCGGTCTGGATCAACACCTCCCTTCAGTTCTACCCGTTAAACCAGAAGGGCATACCGTTCAAGGTACCCAATGGGATGGCCATGCCCTATCCGGACCTGCGCCACTACACCCTGAGAGACTACGGCAACCGGGTGGGCATTTATCGCTTTCTGAAGGCCTTTGCCCGCTATGGCATCAAACCAACCTTTGCCATCAACAGCCAGTTAGCGCTCGACACGCCCTATCTGCTGGAACAGTTGCAAGCCACCGGCGGAGAGTTTATTTGCCATGGCTGGAACATGGACCATCTTCACTACGGCGGGCAAGACAAGCACGAAGAAGCCGAGCTGGTTAAACGCTCGGTTCAGACCCTGCGCGAGCTCGTGGGCAGCCCGGTACGCGGATGGCTGAGCCCGGCCAAAAACCAGAGCTGGCATACCCCAGACCTGCTCGCAGACAACGGCATTGAGTTCTGCTGTGACTGGGTCAATGATGACATGCCCTACCGGTTCCGTACCGAGCATGGCCCCCTGACCATGATGCCGCTGTCTACCGAGCTGGAGGACCAGTTCATTATCGGGCAAAACCTGCATTCCGAGGACGCCTGGGTAGAGCAGGTCAAAGACGCCTTCGACTTTTTGCTGCAGGAGGCCGAACACCAGGGTGGACGGATGCTTGCCCTCAATATTCATCCCTGGATGCTGGGCCAGCCCCACCGCATCAGCAGCCTGGAGGCCGTGCTCGACTACATCAGCCGCCATGATGCCGTCTGGCAGGTGACCGCCAGCGAGATTGTTGATGAGTTCCTGAAACAGACCGGCTCCGAGGCTCAGTCATGACGCAGGTTCGAATAACCGAAGGTAAAGTTGCTTACGACGTTTCGCTGCCGCTGGCCATCATCGGGGGCGGTGCCTGCGGGCTTGTCGCCGGCCTGGCCGCTCACTCGCTGGGGGTCGACGCCGTCATTCTGGAACGGGATGAGGTACCGCGTGGCAGCACCTTCATGTCGTCGGGCTTTATTCCCGCCGCCAACACCCGCTTTCAGACACGCGCCGGCGTCACAGACAGCGCGGCGCAAATGAGCGAAGACATTCAGGGTAAAAATGCCCACCAGGCAGACCCCGACATTGTCGCCGCACTCGCAACTGCGTCAGGGAGCGTGATCGAGTGGTTAGCCGACAGCCACGGCATTCCGTTTGAGCTTGTTGAAGGGTTTCTGTATCCCGGGCACAGTAGAATGCGCATGCACTGCACGCCAAGGCGTACCGGCGAAGAACTGATGTCCTGTTTATTGTCGGCGGTCGAAAACGCTGGCATACCCCTGCTGACCGGCGCGCACGTCACCCGGCTGCACGTGAATCAGAACCAGACGGTCACCGGCGTAGAATACCAGCGCCCCGACGGCGCCACGGAAGAGCTGGGCTGCTCGGCCCTGGTGCTGGCATGCAATGGCTATGGCGGCAACCCGGCTCTCATCGAAAAGTTCATACCCGAGATGAAAGACGCGCTGTACTTTGGCCATGAAGGCAACCAGGGGGACGCCCTGCTCTGGGGCGAAGCCCTCGGGGCAAGCATGAAAGACCTGGGTGCCTACCAGGGCCACGGTTCCCTTGCCTGGCCTCATCAGACCCTGATCTCCTGGGCGGTCATGATGCAGGGCGGGGTACAGCTGAACCAGAACGGTGAGCGGTTCTCAAACGAGCACGGGGGGTATTCCGAGCAGGCCGCAAGGGTGCTCGTTCAGCCGGAGCAGATGGCCTTCAACATCTTTGACGGCCGCATTCACGCCGGGTGCCTGAGCTTTGAAGACTACAAAAATGCCCATGCTGCCGGGGCCGTGAAGGTCTTCGACAGCCTGGAGAGCATGGCGTCGGCACTCGACATGCCACTGGCCCGGCTCAGGGCGACTTTTAAGGAGATCGACGAGCTTATCGCCAGCGGGCAGCCAGATCCGTTTGGCCGGCGTTTCACGCAGGCGCTGCGGCTTGAGTTCCCGCTCCATGTCATCAAAGTGACCGGCGCGCTGTTCCATACCCAGGGAGGGCTGGAAATCAACACCCGGGGCCAGGTACTGGACCCCCAGGGCAAGCCGTTCCCGAACCTGTACGCCGCGGGCGGCGCCGCCCGCGGCGTATCCGGTGCCGGCGGCAGCGGATACATGTCTGGCAATGGGCTTTTGAGTGCGGTGGTGATGGGTGCAATTGCCGGGCGTGCCGCCGCAGAGCAGGCGGGCTAAAGCCCGCTCTGTGCTTGTTGGGCCGGGATCAAAGCAGCGCTCAGAAGCCGGTATCCATGCCTGGTTTGTTATTTTTCAACCAGGCATGGATCCTGGCCATTCCGGCCATCGCCTTCAGCCTTTGAAGCCCTTAGCCACCAGATACACTTCTCGTGATCTGGCCCGGGACGAGTCCGGCTTGCGCACCACAACCTTGTCAAAGTGCTCCCTCACGGCTTTGACGAAGTCGTCATAGCCTTCGCCATGGAACACTTTGGCAACAAAGCTGCCTTTGGGCTTGAGGGTCTGGCACGCCATATCCAGCGCCAGCTCGACCAGGTAGACCGACGCGGCCTGATCTGCGGCATTCACTCCGCTGATATTGGGTGCCATGTCAGAAATCACAACGTCTGCGCGGCCACCATCAAGCACCAGCATGATCTGGTCAAATACCGCCTGCGCGGTGAAATCCCCCTGGATAAACTCCACACCGGCGATAGGGTCCATGGGCAGGATATCTGACGCCACCACTCGCCCCTGATGCCCTACCAGCCTGGCCGCCACCTGAGACCACCCACCCGGTGCCGAACCCAGATCGATCACCAGATCGCCTGGCCTGATCAGCCGGTCTTTGCTGTTGAGTTCCAGTATTTTGTAGCTGGCACGGGAGCGGTAGCCGTCTTGCTGGGCCTGTTTAACGAAGGGGTCGTTTACGTGCTCTTCGAGCCAACGGTTACTGCTTTTGGAGCGGGCCATGAGGTGCCTTCTGTTCCCTGCGGATAAGCCGGCATTGTACGCTGCAGCCCGCAGCACCGCAAAAGCCGGCGCTGCCTGACAAGCCCCCGGTGCAACAGTACAATGGCGGCATGCCCTAACCGCCACCGTATCCGGGAAGCCGCCAGTGAAGCTAGACGACATCAAAAAACTGCACCAGAAAAAGTACCGCTCTGAGCTGGGCCACTTTCTGGTGGAAGGTGAGCACCTGATTCTCGAACTGGAAAACGCGGCAAAAACCAATACCCACTGGCAGCAGGCCCGGCTGTTGGTGACCAGTGCCTATGAACACTGGCCCTCACCCTGGCCAAAACAACTCATCAGCGATCGCCAGATGGCACAGCTCTCGGATACCAAAACACCGCAGGGGATTCTGGCCGTGGTGCCGGTTCCACCAGCGGCGCGCGCGCCGGCCGGGCTCAACACGGCTGCCGTGTATCTGCACCAAGTACAAGACCCGGGAAATCTCGGCACCATTTTGCGGACGCTGGCCTGGTTTGGCGGCTTGCGTTGTCTGCTCAGCCCCGGCAGTGTCGATCCTTACAACCCCAAGGTGGTACGGGCCAGCATGGGTGCCATATTCCATGTGGCCACCGAAACAGACGTTACGCTGGACACACTGACAACCCGCTACACCAATATCGCGTGCCTGGACATCAATGGCGACAGCACCACCAGCCCGGGTTTTACCGGGCATGATTGTTATGTCTTCGGTAATGAAGCCCGGGGCGTACCAGATCAGATGCTGAGTACGCCGGGCGTAAAACGTTACACCATTCCCGGTGCCCGCCAGATTGAATCCCTCAACCTGGCATCTGCCGTCAATATGGCGGTTTACGAAGTAAACCGTGGCCGGTTCTGAACCACGACCCCCTCGCGTTCCCGGACTAGCTCATCAAACACCGGTGCGTTGGGGCAAAATGCCCGGCAGTCTCCGGAGGAGGCCCGGGCACGGAGTGCCGTCCAGCAACGGGCCGCCTGGCTGCATGCATTGCATCGTTTTTCGGCCGCCGCTAACGAGTCGGGGGCCAGCGTGGCCAATTGCGCTTCGGTGACACCAAAGCTGGCCCTCATGCGTGGCATAAGGGTGTTCGCAAAGCTCACGAACGGTGCACCGCCGGTGCGCAGCAGGCGTTCGATTTCTGCCGCCACAACGGGCTCCAGCATCGGGCTGGCTTCTGCGATGATGTCTGCCAGCGACGTCGGTGCGTGCAATTGCATGGCCCGAACGGCGCCACGATACTGGCCAGCCATCCAGCGGTCTTTCAGGCGGTGTACCATGCCGGATTTTGGTGCCGGGGCGGTCGCCCTGATAGTTACGCTCATAAGATTTCCCTCTTGTGACTGACCACAGTAAACGCTGTCGTCCGTCCGGAAACCTTGCTTCAGATCAACCAAACCGGGCTTTCTGCCCATAACTTGACCAGCCGTGCACTCCGTGCACCAGATCCCTCAGCGCGGATGCCGAAGCAACGCGTTAACTGAGAAGGTATAAGGGGCGTCGATGCCAAGTTGTTCGCACCGCCGCAAGACCGCGCCGGCAATGCTGTCCAGCTCCAAAGGCCGGCCTTTCTCCTGATCCACCAGCATCGACGTCTTGATGGCGTTAAAGCTGCTGATCAGCTCGAACATCTCATCCAGATCTTGCTGGTTCAGGTTGACACCGTCGGCGCGGGAGGCAGCAATGGTCTCCGCCATCATGCCGTAGACCATCCTGCCAAACGCCGGGTGCTGGGTCAGTGCCCGGGTATCCAGACGGGTCAGGGCAGACAGGGGATTAACGCCATTGTTGATCACCAGCTTGCGCCACAGTTCGTGGCGGATATCCGTGCTTACCGTGGTGGGAATGCCTGCCCCGTTGAAGGCTTGCTCAAGCTGTTGTAGCAAGGGTGCCCGGGCATCGTCCGGCCGCTGCGTTGGCCAGGCGCCCATGACAATCTGGGCCACGCCTTCGGCAAAGACCTTGCCCGGCTCGATAATATGGCCGCCAATCCGCACGGCAAGGCCGCCAAGCACGCGATGCGCACCCACCACGCCGGCAATCACAGGCTCGTTATCCACACCATTCTGCAACGACAGCACCGGTACCGGAAACGCCTCCAGCCAGCTGGAAAGCTCCGCCATGACCGGTTCGGTCGCGGTTGATTTGAGCCCGATAATTACCAGGTCAAAATCCTCGGCCGTGTGGGCCTTGATCAGGCTTTGGTGGTCATAGGCCGGCAAGTGATACTGCGCCACCTGCCCCTCGTAATCCACCGTCAGGCCATCGGCCTGTATCGCTTTCAGGTGTTCACCCCGGGCCGTCAGAACCAGATGATGGCCAGCGTCTGCCAGCCTTGCGGCGTAGTAACCGCCGATGCCACCGGCACCAAGGATCAGTATGTTTAAAGCCGCCACAGACACCCCTGTTTTACAACGATTAACGGAAGAGTAAAAACTCACCGGAAAAGTATATCAGGCCCGTACCCCACCCTGCGCTCAATGGCCTGGCCGATAGCCAGTAACCTGGCTTCCTGCCAGGGGCCGGCCAGCACCTGAAGACCAACCGGCATGCCTGCCCGGTCCTGACCTACCGGCAGGCTCAGGCCACACAGACCCAGGTAGTTTGCCATCGCGGTGTTACGCAGTGTCTGCATGTTGGCGGATGTATACGCCTCCGGCTCTTGCAGATCCTGCAACGACGGTGTGAGTTTTCCCCATGATCGGGGCGAGCTGAGCGCTCAGTTCCGACACCAGGGGGCCTGCGGCCTGCCATTTCTCAGGCAACGGATGGGCACATCCGGCATGGATCGGGAGGCCAGGCACCCCGAACAAATCCTTCACTGACACCGGAATGCCCATCAGCGGGCCGGTTACCTGGCCCGCAGCCCGTACCCGGTCACTGGCTCCAGGCCTTTGCCCAGCTCCCGGAGCGGTTGACTCAACAACGGCGGCTGAGGCATGGCTACTCCTTCAATAGGTTGTTGCCTTTTGCAACCGCAAGGGCGCACTCGATATCCTGATCCTCACTGCCGCCAGACACGCCGATGCCGCCCACCAGAATGCCGTCCGCATACAGAGGGATACCACCGCCGATGATGGTGAAGTCCTCGGCTTTCGTGAGACCGTCCAGGACCCGGGCTGGTGCCGTGCCTAACAGGGCCTCCAGCTCCACCGTGTTGATGCCCATACCGGCGGCGGTCCGGGCTTTCTTCCGGGCCAGCTCCGCTGACACCAGAAACGAACCGGTCATTTTCACAAACGCCAGCAGGGCACCCGAAGCATCCACCACGGCGACGGTTGCATTGATTCCCAGCGTGTCGGCTTTGGCGACCGCTGACTGCAGCAAGCCCAGGGCAGCATTTTGTGTCAGCGCCAGGGTGGGTTGGACGAGTGCTTTGTTACCCGGATCGGTCATGTTGGTTACCTGTGTTGTCGGCCCCGCGGGCCTGAACGAGAAACCGGGGCTGAGCCCCGGTTGAATCATGTCGGTTATTCTGATCAGAACGCTTTGGTCAGATGCAGGCGAAACAGGTTGCCTTCGGGTCGGTTCTTGTTGCCGTACTCGGTATAGAACGCACCGCTTAACTGAGCGCCGATCGCCGGCACACCAAAGGTCACTTCAGCACCGATAGCATGTTGTTCCACTTTGGCGTTGCTGGCCCCAGTGCCACTATCCGCCTCCAGCTGCCAGCCATCGTAACCAGCCAAAGCAACTTCTACGCCGTTATCCAGCACCTTGCCAAGCGCCCATTCGACAATCCAGCTATCCCCCGGGGTAATGCCGGTATCATCCTGCTCGGTTTTGATCTCATAACGGGACAGGGCCGAGACTGACCAGTCGCGGTGTTCATCAACATACCAGGTGCCACCCAGGGTCAGCATGGTGGTACCGAAGCCTTTGCCGATGGAGGCTGGCTCTGTGGCGGAGTAGTCGCCGGTGTCAAACCAGTGGCCGGCAGCAAACACGGTGTCCCACTGTTTGCCATGCCAGGCAAGGATCACCGGCCCGATAAAGATATCGCCAATACCGGTTTCAGACGTGTTGGCAAAATCAAAGTCGTTATGCTGGGCAATGATAATGGCTTCTGCCCCGTAATCTGCGCCCAGAAACTGCTTGTCGGTTACCCAGATAAAACGGTTGGCAAAGGCGGTAACCGAGCCATCGATGTCCATATTGCCGGTGTCAGACTGCAGACTTTCCAGGTCGTAATGCACCAGATAGCCTCGATAGTAGAAGCCTTCCGGCGGGACCGATGGCCCTTTGGTGCCTTCAATACCCGCCACATAGTGGCCGTTCACCGCGTAACCCGGGGCCGAAAAGGCCGCCAAAGAGAACATCCCGGCCAGCGCCAGAAGTTTGGTTTTTTTCATACCTCATACCTTTCTTGTCGTTGTGTGGTAGCCAGGTAAAACCGGGGGCTTACCGCCCCCGCTTCTTCGCCGATTGCCCGGCAATTCCGAAGTGCTGCTTGGGCATTTCATTGATAATCACCCGCACGCTTTCAACCGGCGCATCCAGTGAACGAACAATCGCGTCTGTCACCTCGTGGATCAGCGCTTCCTTTTGCTCGTCGGTTCGACCTTCC
>Ga0209075_1001740_pt1 | contig 20165 bp, 18 predicted proteins | sample Stecom2011_FD_187523 | JGI IMG/M metagenome (GOLD analysis project Ga0209075, IMG submission 187523) | Agricultural soil microbial communities from Utah to study Nitrogen management - Steer compost 2011 (SPAdes) (version 2) | ecosystem: Environmental > Terrestrial > Soil > Agricultural land...
AAAGCGGGTGGTTGGGTTAGATGATTTCCGTTTGATGATAGCAGCCCTTGAAGATATTGACGGAAAAGTAACTCCAGAAACCGTTGGTGAAATGAATCAATTGTTCAATCTCATGGCTGAGGGAACAGACCCCGAAGCAGCTATTCAGAAGCACCTGCAACGACGTAAGAAAGATACTAGGACGTCAAACGGCCAATCGACGTCCTAAACATTCCCTTTTACATGCATAAAGTAAGAAACCTCAATCTAACTATGAGGTTTCCGAAATGTCTAAAAATGAGCAAAGCCAAAAAATCGCGGACGACGAAATACTGTTTGCTTCGCAGAAGCAAACAGATTTCGTTGTCGATAAAGATCTAGCCGATTTGCAAGGTGCGCCACTTTGTAACACAGCACCCTCAAAATACAGCACAACAGAAGTTCTTCGTGCAGGTGTCGATAGTTTGTACCTATCATTTCGCGGTGAATTGCGTGTTCCGTTGTTGCACAAGCTTGACGAACTCAAAGAGATTGCCAAAGGCGCGAGATGCGCGGAGGAGCGACAGCCCACGCTGCAGCTCGCAGGCGTACCGTTCAAAGTGCATGCTAAAGGTCGTCATGTTTACCCGTTCGTGATATCCAATAAACACTTTAGGGTGTACATTGCGGGAAGTTCAGGTTTCAAAGCACCGCCTGCTTACATCGAAATATCCAGTGAGTTATTAACCAAGTACGGTTATGAAAATTGTCTAGATATGGCAAGAACGCTTGCGAAACACATTTTCACCGATTGTGATGGAGGGGCGATCAGCCGATTTGATCTGTGCTGTGATTTCATAACGGAATTGGATTGGCTATCGGTACCACCATTGGCGTGGGTATGTCGCTCGAAAAAGCGCAGCGAATATCGAGAGTCGAATGTTCTTACAGGATATGTATTTGGTGCAGGTGGCGATATTGTCGGGCGCTTGTACGATAAAACTCACGAAATTGAGCTAACGGAAAAGGAGTTCTTCAAGGATGTTTGGCGTGAATTCGGTTGGGATGGTGTACAGCGTGTTTGGCGACTAGAGTTCCAAGTTCGTCAGCAAGTGGTTAAGAGTATTGGTTGTGTAACACCAGAAATGTTCGTTGAGTTGATGAATTCAGTTTGGCGGTACTTAACTGAAGATTGGCTTTCGCTGCGTGATGTATTACCTAACGATAAAAACCGTTCTCGGTGGCCTATTAATGCCAACTGGCAAACACTCATGCAGGCTAGCTTTAATCTTGTTGGTATTGAAGATATCAATCGCGCACGATTTGAAACCTTTCCCAGTGATTATTCAATTTTCACTGGCGCGCTCGGCTACTTGACCTCATTCATGGCAAAGAACGAATTGAGCTCACTTGATGAAGCATTGAAGCATTTTCAGCACTCGGCGGAACAACACTTTGAGCATGATGAAAAGCGCACGGGAACGCTTGAACAGTACGTGAGTAAAAAGCTAGCTGAGAAACAAACGAAATTTGTTCAGTTAGTACAGGGCGTGGAGTCGGGGAAATGATGTATGACTACTTTCAATCTCAAGACACTCAACCTCGAAGAAGCCGCAGAGTTCCTGTGTATGTCCGCATCCCATTTGGGCGAATTGGCTCGTTGCAAACGAATCAAAGCAGCGAAGCCTGGCAAGCGTTGGGTGTTCCTCGAAAAAGACCTTGTGGAATATTTGGATGCTTTATATTCTTCTGGTGTGAACACGCCGCAACAAGGTTGTGATGAGGAGGAATCATCATGGCATTGTACAAACGTGGGAACATCTGGTGGACTCGCTTCACGTCTCCAAACGGTGAAAGAATACAACAAACTACTGGCACGGAAGACAAGAAGCAGGCACAAGAGTATGAAGACAACCTAAAGAGCGAAGCTTGGCGGGTTTATAAACTGGGAGAAAAACCAAGACGAACATGGCAGGAAACTGTGGTTCGTTGGTTACAGGAAAAAGCACACAAGGCCGATGCCAAGAAAGATTTGGCAAAGTTTCGTTGGCTTGATCAGTATCTCGGCAAATTATACCTCGATGAAATCAACAGAGATGTTGTTGATAGCATTAAGGCAGCAAAAGCAAAGGAAAGCTCAACGACTACTGCAAATCGTTACCTAGCGCTTATAAGAGCCGTTTTACGCATGGCGAGGGACGAATGGGAGTGGGTGAGTCATATTCCTGCGGTGAAGCTGTATAAAGAGCCGAGAAAACGTATCCGTTGGTTAAAGCCCGATGAAGCACAGCGTTTATTGAATGAGTTACCGCGACATCTGCGGTTGATGGCTCTATTTTCACTGGCAACAGGTTTGCGTCAGTCGAATGTGAGTTATCTGCGGTGGGATCAAGTGGACTTAGAACGTGGTTTTGCGTGGATTCATCCTGATCAATCAAAATCAGGAAAGGCGATAAACGTGCCACTCAATAACGATGCTTTATCGGTGTTGCAAGAAGTGCAGGGCGACGATGTTCACTATTGTTTTGTGTATCAAGGCAAACCAGTTGAGCGAACATCAACCAAAGCATGGCATGCAGCGTTAAAACGAGCGGGTATTGAAAATTTTCGTTGGCACGATTTACGCCATACATGGGCAAGCTGGCATGTTCAACGCGGCACAAGCTTACAAGAGTTGCAGGAGCTTGGCGGTTGGTCATCGTATGAGATGGTACTGCGGTACGCTCACCTTGCGAGTCATCATTTGAAACGGGTGGCGGGCAATGTGGATGGTACAACTGGTACAAATCTGGTACAAAGCCAGAAAAAGAAAAGCCCCGCTATTTCTAGCGAGGCCTTATCAATAATGGTGCCCAGAGGCGGAATCGAACCACCGACACGGGGATTTTCAATCCCCTGCTCTACCGACTGAGCTATCTGGGCGTCGGGGCGTATTAAACGAGTTTTTGCGGTCTGAGTCAACCGATTTTTTGGTAATTCAGACCGTTTGCTCAGTAAATACGCAATTTGTTCAGTTTTACACCTTTAAGTAAGTGGTGTCAGCTAAGCACTTCTCATAATAGTCGGTCCACTTTACCCCCTCGCGTGGAGCAATGTTGCCTTTGCGGACTTCGCGGTCGATGAACTTCTTCACCGTTTTTGCCATGAAGTCGGTGTTGTATTGCATGGTTTCCAGAACCTTCTCCGCGCTAGTGCCGTGGACGATTTCTTCAATGTAGAAGTCGCCTGGCTCATCGTCGTGGCAGTAGATATGTACTTCGGTTAACCGACCAAAAAGATTATGCATATCGCCCATAACGTCTTGATAGGCACCGGTAAGGAATAGGCCAACATAGTACGGCTCACCTTTGCGTAAGACGTGCATGGGGATGTTGTCGCTAATCTCTGTACCTTCAATGTATTTACTTAGCTTACCATCACTATCACAGGTGATATCCACAAGTGAGCAACGCACCTCGGGCTTCTCATTGAGGCGACTAATCGGCACTACCGGGAGCACTTGGCCAATCGCCCAAGTATCTGCTGCAGACTGAAAGATTGAGAAGTTGCACAGGTACTGGCTAGCTAACATGTCCTCAAGCTCTTCAAGCTCTTGGAACACGAAATTCTCCCGATCAAGTGATTGATGAATTTCGGACAAGATTTGCCAATACATGGTGTCTAGCTTCGCCATTTCTGCTAATGACAAAATACCTAACTTAAATGCTTCATAGGCACTTTGCTTAAATGAAGCGGCATCGTTGTACCGTTCTTGTGGGTGCATATCGTGCGCATTCACCAACTCACGCATGTTGGTCACTAAGATATGTTCACCTTCAATTGGACTGATATCAAACTTAGCCCCGGTATTTTTAATTTCACCGACAATGTTGGTCACCACACAACTATGATGTGCGGTGATGGCGCGGCCACTTTCACTAACGAGGTTAGGGTGAGGGACTTGTTCTAAATCACAAACCTGCTTAACACCATAAACAACGTCAGCAACATATTCTTCGGTAGAATAGTTGCGTGATGAATCAGTGGTTGAGCTAGTGCCGTCGTAGTCGATCCCTAAACCACCACCAATATCGAGGTATTCAAGTGGTACCCCAAGCTGTACTAATTTGGCATAGAGACGAGCACCTTCTGCCACTGCCTCTTTCACCTTGCGGATATCAGACATTTGGCTGCCGATATGGAAGTGCAACAGTTTGGCGCAGTGCAGCATATCTTCTTTCTTCAACAAATCGATAATATTGAGGATTTCGGTAATGCTGAGACCGAATTTAGCGCGATCTCCACTTGAGCTAGCCCATTTCCCGGTGCTACGTACCATCATCTTGCTACGCAAGCCAATGATGGGCTCAACGCCGAGTTTCTTCGACAGTGGGATGAGCATCTCCAGCTCACTGAACTTTTCGATGACGATGATGATTTTACGGCGTAACTGACGACCTAATAATGCCAACGTCAGGTAATCTTCATCTTTATAGCCATTTAAAATGGTTAGCGCATTTGGGTTTTCGTTATAGGCTAATACAGCCATTAACTCAGGCTTTGAGCCTGCTTCCAACCCATAATCATAGGGTTCACCCGCATCGATGATCTCTTCGACGACTTCGCGCATTTGGTTTACTTTGATAGGGAATACACCAATGTAGCGCGCTTTATACTCTGCATCAGCGATAGTTTGCGCAAAGGTTTCATTCAAGATCTCTACTTGTGACCGTAAGATATCATGAAATCGGATCACTGCTGGTAATTGAATACCTTCAGCTAAAATCTCGTCGATGACTTCTTTCATGTCGATGGTTACATCGGGTAAGCGGTGGTTTGGCGCGATTTGAATATTGCCATTCTCACCAATTGAAAAATAACCAGCACCCCAACGCTTTACACCATAGAGCTCTTCAGCATCGTCAATGGTCCATTCTTGAGACATTATTGGTCCCCTTTTTCGTTCAAAATAATGAGTAACTCGCGGACAATTTTCGCCGCAAAAACATCAGAGTTACCCGTCGGATCAATTTCAGGGGATAACTCAACCACATCTGCACCGACGAGATTCTTGTGTCGTAATAACTTCATTAAACTAACGTAAGAATGAAAATCTTCTCCACCTGGCTCAGGGGTTCCTGTGCCAGGTAAAAATGCTGGATCAAAGTAATCAAGATCAAGCGTGAGGTAGATTGGCCGTTCAGCAGCAATCTCAGCGACACTGTCAAGAAACGCTTGGCGTGATTTACGAATGGTGCCGTGCTCATTCATAAAGTGGTATTCTTCGCGAGTGCCAGAGCGGATACCATACTGAATGAGTTGATGGCCGGGGCCAAAATAATCCAGTGCGCGACGGATAATAGACGCATGCGAATAATGGTAGCCTAAGAAGCCATCACGTAAATCAGCGTGCGCGTCTAAGTGGAGCAATACTAAATCTGGGTATTGCTGCAAATATTTACGAATCGGTGCAAAGGAAATCGAGTGCTCGCCACCAAGTGTGAGCACCCGAACGTTGTGCTGTTGCAAATCAATCGCACCGAACAGCGCATCAAATTGATCCGTGGCGTGTTGCCATTGTGCTTCAACATCTTCGCTCGTGCCTAATGACAAGTTCCCTAAATCGTAAAAGGGAAAATCAAATAGGTCTGCATCAAGATAGGGGGAATAGCTTTCGATGTCTTCCGACACTGCTCGCAAGCCGTCAGGACCATTACGCGTGCCCTTGCGGAAGCATGCGGTGCCATCGAAACCGAACCCAATGATGTGAGTCCTGTTCGCATAAATCGCGTGATCGGTAGTCGCACCAAAAAACTCGCGGACCGGTGCAACAGTGTTATTCACCTCGGCGAGCTTGCTTTGTACAGTAGTTTCATGAGGAATTTGTTGACTCAAGGTGACACACCTCCATGGGTTCAACAGGGTTGATGACAGCGTGTATAAAAAGGGGGCATATTATCCGCTTTTATGCCCCTAATTGCTACTTTATCCGTGCCGCTGTCTGGACTTTTTTACGGGATTAAATATTTCATGCTGAATTCGTAATAAATTCTCGGGTAACAGATTCTTTTTACTCCAAGTATCTATAAAAGGAACTGTGGCCAGTTGGCCAGCGCGAGTAGCCGTCATGACCCCGTTCGCCCCTGCTAAAACTAACTCCACCGCATACACGCCCAGTTCCGAAGCAAGTACCCGGTCGGTGGCTGTAGGTGGGCCGCCACGCTGGATATGGCCAAGCAAACAAGGACGGCACGGCATTCGATATTCTGCTTCGAGCTGCTCCGACAATGCGACAGCTCCACCTGGCCACTGATGTTCACTCAGCACCATGACGTAACTTCCAGGCCCGCGTACATCTTCTACACGCTTAATATGTTTAACAATCACATCAATGGTGAGGGGCTTATCTCGTTGTAATTCAGGTAGAATCATTCGTTCTGCACCTGCGGCCATAGCGCTTTTCAGGCCAATGAAGCCAGCATTTCGACCCATTACTTCTACAATAAATACCCGATCCATTGCATCGGCAGTATCGCGGATTTTATCCAGTGCATCCATGGCAATAGCAACAGCGGTTGAGTAACCTATGGTTGCATCGGTGCCATAAACATCGTTATCAATGGTGCCTGGTACACCGATAATTTGGCCATCCCAGTGTTGACTAAGATGATGAGCTCCACGAAATGAACCATCCCCCCCAATTACAATAAGCGCACTCACATCAAGCTCGGCTAAATTACGTGCAGCCAGCTGAGCACTTTCAATTTCTTTAAAACGTGGGGAGCGCGCACTTTTGATAATGGTGCCAGAATATTGAAGTATATGCTGGACATCACTCGGTTTTAAAAGGGTGTAAGTTTTCTCTAATAAGCCTTCATAACCGTGGCTAAAAGCGATGACTTCTAGCCCATAATGATCGGCTGCTAAGGTGATAGCGCGAATCGCTGCATTCATACCCGGGGCGTCGCCGCCGCTGGTTAATACTCCAATCCGTTGTTTCGGGGTTGATTCAGACACATCTATACTCCTCTGGCCTATTGTCTGATAAGCTCATAAGAACTTAACTCAAATTGTAACGAAGCGCACATGTCAGAGCATAAAAATATTTATATAGCGGCCGATCTTGCTACACATTGGGCCGCACAATGTTTACAAAAAGCTGGGGCTGAACCCGTTATTGCAGCCTCCATGGCGGAACACTTAGTCGCGGCTGACTTGCTTGGTTTCCGCACGCATGGGTTGATGCGCCTAGGTTATAACGTACGTTGCTTGCAGCAAGGTGAGGCACGAGGCGCAGGCACTTATGTCGTCGAGCGGCAACGTGCCGCCATGCAATTATGGGATGCGGATTACCTGTCAGGGCTTTATGTTGTTCCGCAGGCCGTCAAGGCGGCGATAGCAATGGCCAAACAGTGTGGGACAGGCACTGTGGTAATCAAACGCGCGCAGCATGTGGCCGCACTAGTCGTTTATTTAGAACATGCCATTCATGCAGGTATGATGATTCAATTACTGTGCGCTACCCCGGGGCAGCAGGTAGTAGCTCCCTATGGAGCAAAATCGGCATGGTTTTCACCCAATCCATTTGCGATCGGAGTTCCGACTCAATCACAGCCAATATTATTCGATATTAGTTTATCTATGACGGCGGCTGGTAAAGTTCGTAAAGCCATTGCAGAAAAGCAACCGTTGCCGTATCCCGCATTGATCACGGCGGTGGGTGATTATACGACCGATGCCACCACCTTTATGGCTGAACCGGCGAGTGTTTTGGCCCCGTTAGGCGGGCAAGAGTTAGGCTATAAAGGGTCCGGGTTGTGCTTGTTTAGTGAATTGTGGACGCTCGCTTTAAGTCAGTTAGGGCGACATCAAGAACTGCCGGGTGTTGACGCTAATACGGTGTGGGTGCAGGTGATCGATCCGAGTACCTTTGGTTCATTGGCAGAGTTTAAAGCCCAAGCGCAGGCATTAGTTGACGGAATGAAAGCAGCCATCCCGATCGCTCCAGATCAGCCTGTACGGGTGCCTGGCGAAGGGGCATTGCTCACCCGTGAGCGGCAATTGCGAAACGGCATTGAGTATACCCCCGCACTGTGGCGACAGTTAGGTAAAGTGGCACAGGCAGTGCAGGTACCACTTCCAGACCCCAACGCTAAGGTTGTAACCGTGTAATTTGCCACCCAGCAGCAGAAGCTTGATAACTAAAGCGGTCATGTAAACGATAACGGCCGCCTTGCCAAAACTCAAAATAATCAGGCCTGATCAGATAGCCGCCCCAGTGCGGCGGCATCGGTATTGGTTGGTCACGATACTGTTCTTCGAGTTGGTGATAACGTGCTTCTAATTCAGCTCGACTCGCAATTGGCTGGCTTTGCTGTGACGCTAAAGCGCCAAGTTGGCTGGCGCGTGGACGACTATAAAAATACGCTGAATTTGCTTCGGGTGTTAGCTGCACAGCAGTCCCTTCAATACGAATTTGTTGTTCCAAAGCGAGCCACGCAAAATGCATGGCAACGCGAGGATTGTGCAAAATATCTTGCCCTTTGGCACTGGCGTAGCTGGTATAAAACACAAACCCGTCCTCACGTACTTCCTTAAGCAGTACAATACGTTGATGAGGATGATGCTGTGCGTCTACGGTGGCCAAGCTAAATGCAGTTGGATCGCTTAACGAAGGATGCTGCTGAGCAACGCTAAACCAATTTTTAAACTGTTGGATTGGATGGTCGGCTAACTCTTCGCGGCTTAAGTGGCTTTGCGTATAGTCGCGACGGACATCTTTTAAATCCATAACTACTCCCTAATCAGCAGCTTGGTATACAACTTGCCCAGCTATAATGGTTGCTAAAACACTATTGTGCCATAGCTGCGTACTTTCTTGCGCAAAAGGATCCTGATCAAGAACAATAAAATCAGCCCATTTACCCGGCTCTAAACTTCCCAACTGTTGTTCCTGCCCAGCAGCGTATGCTGCATCGAGGGTAAACGCACGCAGCGCCTGTGTAAGCGTTAGCGCTTCATGGGCATACCATCCATCGGTGGGCTGGTTATGACGATCTTGGCGCGTAACAGCTGCGTGCAAGCCAAAGAATGGGTTGGCGTATTCCACCGGGAAATCAGAACCAGCGGCAATAATCGTTTGCTGTTGGGCAAAGGTTTGCCATGCATAAGCACCTTTCATGCGTTCAGTACCAAGCCGATCTTCTGCCATATTCATATCACTGGTGGCATGGGTGGGTTGCATTGACGCAATAATGTCAAGTTGCTTAAATCGCGGGATATCATCGGAATGAACAATTTGTGCATGCTCGATACGATGTCTGAGGTGACGCCCACCTATAGCTGCAAAGGTACGTTCATAGGCATCGAGTACAATCCGATTCGCGCGATCGCCAATAGCGTGCGTATTAACCTGAAAACCGTGTGCAATGATGAGCTGGAATAACCGCTGAATCCGCTCAGGAGACGTGACCATTAACCCGCGTTGTGACGGGGCATCATGGTATGGCGAGAGCAGGGCAGCGCCACGGCTACCTAAAGCTCCATCACCATAAATTTTGACACTCCGCACGGTAAGCTTATCGTCTGCGGAGAAATACGGGCCAGCGGCCAAGAGCTCGGGTAAGCGTGGTTCCGTGGCAGCGAGCATGCCATAGATGCGTAGTGGTAATTGTGATTGCTTTGCCAGTTGCTGATAAGCGGCAAAGGTGGTTGCATCGATACCGGCATCATGTACCCCTGTTATCCCGTGTTGTAGCAAATGGGAGAAGGCTAATTTTAAGGCATCTTGTTGTTGTTCGATAGTTGGGGCAGGGATAAGGTGAGCGACGAGCTGCATGGCGTTATCGATGAGGACGCCAGTGGGCTGACCATTGCTGTCACGGATAATTTGCCCACCTTCAGGATCCAAGGTTGCTGCATTAATGCCAGCAAGTTCTAGCGCTTTAGCATTAACCCATGCCGCATGGCCATCAACACGCGTTAGGTAAACAGGGCGATCGTTTGAAATTTCTTGTAATGATTGCAGGCTCGGGAAGTGGCGTTCATGCCATAACTCTTGGTTCCAACCACGCCCGATAATCCATTCATAATCTGGGTTGTTCCTGGCGTAATTAGCAACTAGTTCTGCTGCGTGTTGTTCCGATGTCGCGTCGCGCAAATCAACAAGCTGTAAATTTTGACCAAGACCAAGTACGTGCCCATGTGCATCAATTAAACCGGGTAATACATAACGTCCACCTAAATCGATGCGTTGCTGTTTAGTGAGTTCGGGAAACATCGATTCAAGTTGCTGTTTATTCCCTACCGCTGCCACGCGGCCATCACGAACGAGTAAAGCGTTAAATGACGTTAGTTGAGCATCATTACCTGGAGTCCCCGTAAGCGTGTAGCCAGTGAAGTTATAATAGAATGCATCGGCGGACCATGCCGAAATCGAAATTAACAATAAAGTTACAAAACTAATCAAACGTAAAATTTGCATATCGATCTCTTTATCTATAGCAAGTTAGATGAAATTTAATCCTTAGTTGTCCGTAAACGTGTACAGCATGAATTTACAATTTGGTAACAGTATGGCTTCAAAATGCCTCTAATGTGTGTACAATACGCTAAATGTTAATAGACATTGGGACGCAAAATAGTCATGAAAATACTTATTATTGGCTCACAATTTTTTGTTCGTGCTGGGCTTATTCAAGTGTTAACTGGATTTTCTGATGACTTAGCGATTTTTGAAGCGCCAACCTTTGCCATTGCTCAAGAATATTTGCGTCACCAAACTGACTATAACTTAATTTTTCTTGATATGGATATCCCTGACGCAGAAATTCGGCCTTGTTTGCAAACGTTGAAAAAAATTTCGCCAACGGCGCATATTGTATTATTGAGCTGGCCACGCCCGCTTTCTGAAATTCGGCAGGCATTAAGTAATGGCGTACGCAGCTATTTACCGAAAGATGCGAGTGCAGAAGAAGCAAAACAGGCTATTCGAATATTGCTGCAAAACGATCGTTATTTACCCGAGGAATCTCGTTTAAGCGATGTTACTACGCGACAAGGGCCAGCCGAGCATTTTCTATCACCACGACAACTCGAGATTATGCAATTGTTGGCGCAAGGCTTATCCAATAAAGAAATTGCCACTATTCTTGGGATTACCGAAGGCACCATCCGCGTACATTTATCTGCTATATTTAAAGCCATCAAAGTATCGAATCGAACTGAAGCCACTTTATGGTATCTATTACGGCAAAAGCGTTTGGTGAATTAGATGGAATTAGCCGAGTTGCTTCGTAGTTTGGAGCAAAGTAAGCATGCCCCGACGGAACGTTGGGATCCTCCTTATTGCGGTACAATTCCAATTGCCATAGATGAGCAGGGGCGTTGGCTCTATCAAAACACTCTGATTCAACGGCCTGCCTTAGTGCAATTATTTGCCAGCGTACTTGTTCGCGAAGCAGAGGACTATTTCCTCGTCACACCAGCAGAGAAAGTGAAGATTACTGTTGCCGATGTACCCTTTGTGGTTGTTACCTGGCACTATATTCACGAGCAGGGGACGCCAGTAATTCAAGTAACAACCAACATTGGCCAACAGTTCGGCCTCTCACGCGCCCATCCCTTACTAATGAAACAAGATATTCCCTATGTCGATTGCGGCCGTGACTTGTGGGCTAAAGTTCACCGTAATGTGTTCTATCAATGGAGTGAGATAGCTCAGGTAGAGCCAAGTCCTATTGGTGAACGCTACTTTATCGAGAGTGCAGGCGAAAAATTTTACCTAGCGTCCGCTTAGCGATGATGTTTGCCTGTCACTCAACGCTACTTTATCATACGCTACTTCTTTTTTATTAGAGCTTGAGACTTCAGCCATGATGCCGATCAGGATAACGCTTGCCCAGCTGGATTTTACGGTGGGTGCTATCACACGTAATACCGAGACCATCCTTGCAACGCTCAAACAGCACGAATCGAGTGATTGTGTCATTTTCCCAGAACTAGCCATTACCGGATACTCTCCCGAAGACTTATTATTACGGGATGATTTTCTACAACAGGTTGAGCAGGCAGTGGATAGTATTGCGCAGGCAGCAGGCGAACAACTGGTTATTGTCGGTCATCCACATCGAATGGGCAGTGAAGTATTTAATTCGGTCTCAGTACTACATCAAGGGCAATGCTTGGTGCGCTACCATAAACAACGCTTACCGCAGTATGGGGTGTTCGATGAGCAGCGTTATTTTATTCCAGGTCACCAACCTGGCCGCTTTAGCTGGCGCGGCAAGCACTTTGGATTACTGATATGTGAAGACTTATGGCATGCGGCACCATTAGCACAATTGGCGGGAGCACCGTTGGATGCGGTGATTGCGATCAATGCATCACCTTATGAAGTTGATAAGCACCGGCAACGTCTGCATGTGTTACAGCAGCGCAATAGCGAAGTATCGGTACCGATTTTTTATGTCAATAACTGTGGTGGCCAAGATGATTTGGTGTTCGATGGACATTCATTAGTTATCGATCAGCAGGGTAACTTGGTGGCAGAATTGCCTCATTGTGAACCTGTTTGTGCAACGATTTGTTGGGACGCTGCTGGCTTAGCGCTTGAAGATGAGCGCTATGTCCCACGTTCACCTGCAGGACTCCACGCTGATGTTTACCAAGCACTGGTGTTAGCCGTGCGTGATTATGTGCGTAAAAATGGATTCCAAGGAGTAACACTGGGGCTATCTGGTGGTATTGATTCTGCCTTAACGTTGGCAATTGCTGTAGATGCTCTAGGAGCTGATAGAGTACATGCGGTGATGATGCCGTTTCGGTATACCTCACAAATGAGCCAGGACGATGCGGCAGAGCAAGCGAAGCGTATGGGAGTACGCTATGATGTCGTACCCATTGAACCTATTTATGAAGCCTTTATGCAACAGTTAGGGCCTTTGTTTGTGGGTACGGAAGCCGACACTACAGAGGAAAACCTGCAAGCTCGAGCACGCGGTACTTTACTTATGGCAGTGTCCAATAAAACCCAGTCACTGGTGCTGACCACAGGTAATAAAAGTGAGCTGGCAGTCGGCTACTGTACCTTGTACGGGGATATGAATGGTGGTTTTGCGCCCTTGCGGGATGTTCCGAAAACGTTAGTTTTTGAGTTATCGCGTTATCGCAATACACTGGGGGAAGTCATCCCAGAGCGGGTTATTTCTCGCCCACCCTCTGCAGAGTTAGCGCCAGGACAGCTTGACCAAGATAACCTGCCTGATTATGGCGTTCTGGATCAAATTCTCATGTTATATGTCGAGCAAGATTGGTCAGCTGATGCCATTATAAAGTCTGGCTTCAATGAGGCTGATGTATTGCGTGTGGTACGCTTGGTTGATATTAATGAATATAAGCGGCGACAAGGGGCTATTGGTCCGAAAATCACGGCGCGTAATTTTAGCCATGATCGGCGCTATCCAATTACTAATCATTTTCGCTATGAATTAGAACGGCAGGTGCGTTCACGGAGTTTACATGAAAAAAATTGAAGCAATTATCAAACCGTTCAAATTAGATGACGTTCGTGAGGCGCTTTCAGAAATTGGTATTGCTGGGATGACAGTATCCGAAGTAAAAGGCTTTGGGCGTCAAAAAGGACATACCGAGTTATATCGGGGTGCTGAGTACATGGTAGATTTCCTGCCTAAGGTAAAGCTAGAAATTGTGGTGGCAGACCATCAGGTTGAGCAGTGTATCGACACCATTATTGAAACAGCGCAAACGGGAAAAATTGGCGATGGGAAGATTTTTGTCACTAATGTTGAACGGGTGATTCGGATTCGTACTGGGGAAGAAAACGAAGACGCGGTGTAAGTCACCGCGTCGTTTGTTCAGATGGTACAGGTTAGCGTAACTTTGCGAGGTATTCACTGCTTGGGAAGTTATGTGCTAGCGTTGCTAGCGCATCAGCTTTGAGTTCGTCTAACCCTAATTGATCATAGGCGTGTGCCATTACCGCTAAGGCATGTTCAACTTCTGGCGTATCAGCAAAGTTTTCTAAAATGTATTTGCCACGATTGGCAGCCGCTAAATACGCTTCGCGTTTAATATAGTAATCGGCAACCGCAAGTTCATGTTGAGCTAATCGGCTCTTGATACCGATCATCCGCTGGCGTGCATCAGCAGCATACTTACTGTCAGGGAAACGTCGTACTAATTCACCGTAATCATCAAATGCTTCGCGTGCTTTCGATGGGTCGCGATCGGAACGGTCAACTCCGAGTAAATCTTGGAATAAGTTTTCTGATGCTCGCTCATTGGTAAGACCGCGCATATACAGCACATAATCAATCGCTTGGTGGTTTGGGTTCAAGCGCGTAAAACGGTCAATCGCCGCAAGCGCTTTGTCGATATCACCAGTTTTATAGTAAACATAGATGAGATCAAGTTGGATTTGGTGCGTTAATGCGCCAAATGGAAATCGCTTATTCAATTCTTCGAGAGTTTGCCGAGCACCTACATAGTTACCACCATAGATAGAGCGTTTAGCACGCTCATAGCCAGCTTCAACATCAGTAATACGTTCTCCTGAATATTCATCAGGTGAACTGGAGCATGCAGTTAAGACTAATCCGGCAACACAAGCTACAATTAGACGGAATTTCATAATATGATTTTTTATCTCTGTTGATTTAACTTTGGTGCAGCGCCCTAATCACAGGTACACTATACGTACGACTTTAACGCATTCTAGCGCAGCATGGGCTGCTTTCACAGGTCCTATTTCTATTTTATGAGTGAACAAATTATATTAACAGGTTATGTACCCGATTCAGCCAACGGCAAGCGATTGGACCAAACTCTTGCAGAGATGTTCCCGGATTATTCACGGTCACGGCTAAAAAACTGGATCACTGAGGGATGTGTGAAGGTTGAAGGTGCTGTAGTGGACAGGCCGCGTGAGAAAGTCTTGTACGGTATGGCAATCGAAGTTGCTGCTGAACTGCAACTTGAACAACGGTTCACAGCACAACCACTTTCGTTAAATATTGTCTATGAAGATGACGATATTATGGTCATTAATAAGCCTGCCGGATTAGTTGTTCATCCGGGTGCAGGAACGCCTGATGGTACCTTGCTCAATGCATTGTTACACCATTTCCCAGCTATTGATCAGGTTCCCCGTGCCGGTATCGTGCATCGTCTTGACAAGGATACAACCGGGCTGATGGTGGTAGCGAAGACGGTTCCAGCCCAGACCCATTTGGTTGCTGCTTTGCAAAACCGCGAGATCACAAGGGAATATGAAGCTGTCTGTAATGGTGTATTAACGGCAGGTGGAATGGTGGATGAACCTATTGCACGGCATCCGACCAAGCGTACACATATGGCTGTCGTCGCGTTGGGAAAACCAGCGGTAACCCATTATCGAGTAGTGGAACGGTTTCGCGCCCATACCCACTTACGTTTACGCTTAGAAACTGGACGTACTCACCAAATTCGTGTGCATATGGCACATTTGCGGCATCCGCTCGTTGGTGATCAGACCTACGGTGGCCGTCCGCGACCACCGCAGCAGGCCAGTGACGAGTTGTTACAGACGCTACGTAACTTTAAACGACAAGCGTTGCATGCAGTACGCTTGGAACTGCATCATCCCATCACGGGTGAATGGTTGAGTTGGGAGGCACCGACACCATCAGATATGGTGGAATTGTTAGCAGTACTACGTCGTGATCGTAGTGAACACGGTAGCGACGATTAAGAGGAACGATGATGTTGTATCCGCTGTCTTGGTCATTACCAGTTGGAGTTCAAGCGGCGGTTACTTCGGTTACCACACCGGGCAACCTTGCCGCTCACGTGCAAGCAGAACCCAGCACTGTTATTCGCAACCGTCGGCAGTTGATACGCCAGCTAGACTTGCCAGTGGCACCACGTTGGTTAAATCAAATTCACAGCAATCAGGTCGTACATTTTAACGATGCTCGGCCGACCGTGACTGCGGATGCAATATACGCAGATCACGGCCCCGCAGTTTGTGCAGTACTTACAGCGGACTGCTTACCAATCCTTTTATGTAGTACTGATGGTGAGCAGATCGCAGCGATTCACGCTGGCTGGCGCGGGCTCGCACAGGGCATTATTCAACAAACATTACAACGGTTTCACGGTCCCCGTGAGAGAATTCTGGCTTATCTTGGCCCTGCCATCAGTGTTGCAGCATTCGAGGTAGGCGATGATGTGCGTGATGCATTTTTATCCTTCCAGGTAGTTGATTCTATAACTTTTCGCCCCCATAAACTAGGCAAGTGGCATGCTGATATATGCCAAATAGCAGCACGTTTATTAGCCCATGAAGGATGCCACCAGGTGACTTTTAGCCACCTTTGCACCTTTCAGGATTTACGCTGGTATTCGTATCGCCGCCAACCAGAATGTGGACGCTTTGCGTCGCTAATTTGGAAATATAATTAGTCTGAACGCTTGAAATCTATCCAACAATACCCACATTAAGTATCAGGTTATTAAGATTCTTTGAGGGTGAATCATGCGAATTGACAAGTTTACACATAAGTTCCAAATGGCATTATCTGATGCACAATCGCTTGCGTTAGGAAATGATCACCAATTTATTGAGCCAGTACATGTGATGCATGCATTGCTTCATCAAGCAGATGGCTCGTTACCGTCGTTGTTGACCTACCTGCAAATCAATACCCAGGATTTTATCGGGCAGATTGCTGCGGCAGTTAAAAAGTTACCGCAAGTTCAAGGCGTTGGTGGTGATGTGCAAATTTCTTCAGCAACCGCAAAGTTGCTGAATCTTTGTGATAAATACGCACAAAAACGAAATGATCAATTTATTTCGTCGGAACTATTTTTATTGGCTGCCACTGAAGATAACGGCGCTTTGGGGGAAATCTTGAAGCGACTTGGGGTAAGCCATGCCAAAGTTGAACAAGCTATTGAGAAGTTGCGAGGTGGTGAAACAGTGGTGAGTCAAAGTGCTGAAGATCAACGCCAAGCGTTAGCAAAATATACCATTGATCTAACCGAGCGTGCGGAGCAAGGTAAGTTAGACCCAGTGATTGGCCGTGACGATGAAATTCGTCGTACCATACAAGTATTGCAACGCCGCACTAAGAATAACCCAGTCCTTATTGGCGAGCCTGGTGTTGGTAAAACAGCCATTGTTGAAGGCTTAGCGCAGCGGATTGTTAATGGTGAAGTGCCTGAAGGCCTGAAGCATAAACGTGTGTTGTCGTTAGACTTAGGCGCGTTATTGGCTGGCGCCAAGTATCGGGGTGAGTTTGAAGAGCGCCTCAAGGCGGTATTGAACGAACTGAGTAAAGAGGAAGGTCGTATCATTCTCTTTATTGACGAGTTACACACTATGGTCGGTGCTGGTAAAGCTGATGGTGCGATGGATGCCGGTAACATGTTAAAACCAGCGTTGGCTCGCGGTGAGTTACATTGCGTGGGGGCAACCACGTTAGATGAATATCGGCAATATATCGAGAAAGATGCAGCACTGGAACGCCGTTTCCAGAAAGTATTGGTCGATGAACCTTCGGTAGAAGACACAATCGCAATTTTACGAGGCTTGAAAGAGCGTTACGAAGTGCATCATTCGGTACAGATTACTGACCCAGCAATTGTCGCTGCAGCTACTCTGTCGCATCGTTATATCAGTGATCGTCAATTACCAGATAAGGCCATTGACCTTATTGATGAAGCTGCTTCAAGTATTCGGATGCAAATAGACTCCAAGCCAGAAGAGCTTGATCGGCTGGATCGTCGTATCATTCAATTGCAACTGGAACAAAAAGCGTTGCAAAAAGAAGAGGATGAGGCAAGTAAGAAACGCTTAGAACTGCTAGAAAACGAACTTCAAGAACAACAGCGAAAGTATGCTGAGTTAGAGGAAGTTTGGCTTGCTGAAAAAGCTTTAGTGCAAGGTGAACAATCAATTAAGGCGCAGTTAGAAGAAGCCAAAATTGAGTTGGAAATTGCTCGTCGTGCTGGTGATTTGAACCGTATGTCGGAGCTTCAATATGGTCGTATTCCAGAGTTGGAGCGGCAATTACAGTCTGCAGCGGAAATCGATGAATCTGGCATGACTTTATTGAAGAATAAAGTCACTGAAGAGCAAATTGCTGATGTGTTGTCACGCTGGACAGGAATTCCAGTCAGCAAAATGTTGGAAGGTGAGCGTGAAAAACTGCTGCAGATGGAGTCACTTATGCACCACCGCGTGGTGGGACAAAATGAGGCTGTCACTGCTGTTGCCAATGCGATTCGCCGGGCACGGGCTGGTTTATCTGATCCGCAGCGACCTATTGGTTCGTTCTTGTTCCTCGGCCCAACTGGTGTGGGTAAAACTGAGTTATCAAAGGCGTTAGCTAACTTCTTATTTGACACCGATGACGCCATGGTGCGCATTGATATGTCGGAATTTATGGAGAAACACTCAGTTTCACGGTTAGTTGGTGCACCACCAGGATATGTGGGTTACGAAGAAGGAGGTTATTTGACTGAAGCGGTACGCCGTCGTCCCTATTCGGTCATCTTGCTGGACGAAATTGAAAAGGCCCATCCTGATGTATTTAATATTTTGCTGCAAGTACTGGATGATGGACGACTGACAGATGGTCAGGGGCGTACTGTTGATTTTAGAAATACAGTTGTGATCATGACCTCTAATATTGGTTCGGATGTTATTCAAGAAAAGGCTCATGAACAGAGCTATGACGAAATGAAGGCTGAAGTGGTGCAGATTTTAACGCACTACTTCCGTCCTGAGTTCTTGAACCGAATTGATGAGACTGTTGTGTTCCATCCATTAGGTAAGGAGCATATTAAAAATATCGCTCAGATCCAGCTGGCGCGTTTATACGAGCGATTAGCGCAGCGGGATTATAAAATTCATTTATCTGAGTCTGCGTTGGATTATCTGGCAGGCGTGGGGTTTGATCCAGTCTATGGCGCACGTCCATTAAAACGGGCGATTCAGCAGGAGTTAGAAAACCCACTGGCACAAAAAATACTTGCCGGGGAACTTTTGCCACAAAAGGTTATCCAAGTGGATTATGAAGATGGATACTTAATTATCTCCCAGTAGGCTGACATGTCAGCCATTTCAAAGCCGAGCAACCAACCTTGCTCGGCTTTTTCTATTTATTGCCATCGTCAAGCTATGCTATGCTGTGCGGCCATTGTGTTGGGGGAAGTGAATTTATGCCAAGTGATAAAGAGCAATCAGTAGCTGCAGCAAAGACGCGCGGAATCTTTTTGCTGCCGAACTTATTAACAACAGCGGGTTTGTTTTCTGGTTTTTTTGCGATTGTTGCCGCAATGAATGGCCAGTTCGAATCAGCAGCTATAGCAATATTTATTGCCATGGTCTTTGACGGCCTTGATGGTCGCGTTGCTCGAATGACAAATACCGAGAGTGCATTTGGCGCAGAGTACGACAGTATGGCTGATATCGTATCCTTTGGTATGGCTCCTGCATTGGTAATGTACAGTTGGGCATTAGCGGATTTGGGTAAACTGGGTTGGCTAGCAGCGTTTATTTTTGTTGCTGGTGGTGCGCTGCGGTTAGCTCGCTTTAATACTAATATTGGTGTTTCCGATAAACGCTATTTCCAAGGTCTCGCAATTCCAAGCGGCGCAGCAATCGTTGCAGGGTTTGTTTGGGTTGGTAGCAAGTATGAGATCGAGCCTGCGAGTGTCGACTATATCGCAGCATTCTTAACCATTGCGGTTGGCTTACTAATGGTAAGTAATTTCCGTTACCACTCATTTAAAGATCTTGATTGGCGGAACCGCGTATCATTCATCGCTATTCTTCTTATCGTGTTGGCGTTTGTGGTGGTTGCCACTGAGCCATCGCTGGTATTGTTTTCAATTTTCTTGTTGTATGCCATTTCAGGTCCTATCACAACATTCCGTACAGTTAAGCACATTAAGCTCGAACATGTGGTCGGTGATACCGAATGTGATTTTGATAGCGAAGAGTTTAAACAGACAGATTTAAGCTCAAAAACTGATCAGGAAACGACTAAAAATACCACAACCGATTAAAAAACCAGCGAACGATTCAGGATCGGTGAAAAAGATCTTGCAGAGTGCGCGGCGATCCTTATAATTCGCCGCCGTTGTCACCAAGCAGTGGCGGCAAGTTAAGGACGCAGAGATTGCAAAAAAGATCCAAAAGGATCTTGACCTTAACAGGGGGT
>Ga0209075_1001741_pt1 | contig 20162 bp, 13 predicted proteins | sample Stecom2011_FD_187523 | JGI IMG/M metagenome (GOLD analysis project Ga0209075, IMG submission 187523) | Agricultural soil microbial communities from Utah to study Nitrogen management - Steer compost 2011 (SPAdes) (version 2) | ecosystem: Environmental > Terrestrial > Soil > Agricultural land...
GTGCGCATCTGAAGCTGCAGAGTTATGATCTGGCCTTGCTTGACCTGAACATGCCGGAGATGGACGGCTTTCAGGTGATGGCGGAGATCCGCCGTCTGCAGCCAGACTGCGCTGTGATCGTGGTCAGCGGGGAATCGTCTTTCAGTACGGTCAGCCGGGCCCTGCGCCGGGGAGCACTGGACTATATCCGCAAGCCGTTTGATCCGGAAGAATTGCTGGCGACTGTTGAAGGCGTACTTGGCAAGCAATCCCTGATTCGCGCCCACGAGATGGTTCAGTCCCGGCTGGAAAAATCGGAAGCCCTGCACCGTTATATCGTCAACAGTTCCCCGGACATTGTCTTCATGCTCGATGAAACCGGGCACATCTGTTTTATCAACAACAAGGTAGAGAGTCTTCTGGGGTACCAGCCGGCAGAGCTCTGCGGCCAGCATTTTCGCCACATTCTGGATGATCGCGATGTTGCACGGGGCACCTATGCACTTCAGGGCCCCGACATCTCGGCCGACAATCCGCGGATATTGGAAGTCCGTCTCAAAACCCGGGGCAGCCGCAAGGCCACCCGGCACTTCGAGATCACAGCCTTCCCGGTGGACCCACAAACCTGGCCCCAGACCGGCAAGACCCAGGGAGGCTGCAGCGGTCAGCCAGCCCGGTACTATGGCATTGCACGCGACGTGACTGAGCGCAAGGAAGCTGAGGCCTTCATCAACTTCCAGGCCTATCACGACTTACTCACCCGGCTCCCGAATCGGGCACTGTTCAAGGACAGGCTCGAGCTGGCCATCACCCAGGCGCGACGCAGCCAACAAAAGCTTGCCGTCATGTTTCTCGACCTTGATCGCTTCAAGGTAGTCAACGACACCCTGGGGCACGCCATGGGCGACCGCCTGTTGCAGGCCGTCACTCACCGGCTGGAAAAGTGCCTGCGCCGTGGCGACACCCTGTCCCGCTTTGGCAGCGACGAATTCACCCTGTTGCTGCCCAGCATCCACGGTCATGAAGACGTCAAAAGTATTGCCCGCAAATTGATTCAAGCCCTGAAAGCGCCATTCCAGTTAGGGGACCACGAAGTATTCGTAGGTGTCAGCATTGGCATTTCAGTGTTCCCGGAAGCAGGCGACACCATGGACCTGCTGATCCAGAATGCCGATATCGCCATGTACCACGTCAAGGCCCGGGGCAAAGATGGCTATCGCTTCTATACCGACACCATGAGCATTAATACCGCCAACCGGCTCAGCCTTGAGCGGGATCTCAGGTTGGCCATAGAGCGCGACGAGTTACGAGTGTTCTATCAGCCTCAGGTGTGCTCCCAAACCAACCGCATGCTTGGGCTTGAAGCTCTGGTACGCTGGAAACATCCGGAACACGGGTTACTGTATCCGGGCGATTTCCTGCCTCTTGCCGAGGAAACCGGACTGATTGGCAAGCTCTGCGACAAGGTCATGAGCCAGGCCTGCCGGGACGTCGGTCAGTGGATTGCCAGTGGCCACCCTGACTTGCGCCTGGCGGTGAACCTGTCGCCCAGCCAGGTGGAACATCCGCAGTTCGTCGAAACCCTCATGGAGCGGGTCAAGGCACACCGGTTTCCCTGTCAGAACCTGGAGATCGAGATCACGGAAAATGTGATCATGAACGACCTGGAGCAGATCAGTCAGAAGCTGCGCGATCTGGCGGCCACCGGCGTGCGAATTGCCATTGATGACTTTGGCACCGGCTACTCCTCCCTCAATTACCTGCATCGATTGCCCATCCACACACTCAAAGTCGACCAGTCATTCGTCAAAGCCATCCGCAGTGGCGACGAAGGCGCCTGCATTGTTAATGCAATTGTCGCCATGGCCCACGGCCTGAAACTTGAAATTGTGGCTGAGGGCGTGGAAACCAGTGATCAGCTGGCCTACCTGAAAAACCTGGGCTGTCACCAGGTGCAAGGGTTCTATTACGGGCCCGCCAGACCCGCCGCTGAGATCAGCAAAATGCTGAACGAGAGCGACGTGTGTTTCGCTGACGCCGGATAACGATTATCGATTGTCAGACACTAGGATCAGAAATGTTGATGCGGTTTGCAAAGTGTTGCAATGCGTTACTTTGTGTATCCAGAAATGCGCGCTACTGCACATATTTCAGACACCCCCTTCTCTAATCTCAGGTCATGACAGGCCTGCCACCGCAATATCCGCATCTGCCGGATAAAAATGACAACAAAGGTGGCGGCAATCAGGGACCAATAGGAAGGCAGTCATCATGCGCGACAAGTATAAATATATCGGCCCGGTTTACGATTTTCTGAGCAACCTCTACAGCGGCAAAAATATTCATCACTGCAAAACAGCCATGCTGGACGTGGAAACCGTCAAGCCCGGTGACCGTGTTCTGTTTGCCGGCGTGGGCCACGGGCGCGATGCCATCCGGGCGGCCGAGCTGGGCGCCGACGTCACGGTTGTTGACCTGTCGGAAACCATGCTCCGCAAGTTCGGTGATGCCCAGCAGGCAGAAGCGCCTCACCTCACCATCCGTCGCATTCACAGCGACATCATGAAAGTGGATGAGTTTGAGCATTACGACATGGTCGTTGCCAACTTTTTCCTGAACGTGTTCGACGAAGACATGATGGTAAAGGTACTGGAGCACCTGATCAGCCTGGGCAAAGCTGACGCCAAGGTCGTGGTCGGGGATTTCTGCTACCCCACCGGCAACATCCTGTCCCGCGCATTCAAGAAACTGTACTGGTACATGGCGGTATTTATCTTCTGGTTATTCGCCAACAACGCCTTCCACAAAATCTACAACTACCCGGAACACATGCAGCGCCTGGGCCTTCAGGTCACCGAAAAGAAACATTTCAAACTGCTCAACATGGATTGCTACTGGTCAATACTTGGCCAAAAACAAGCCTGAACGCCCAACAACCGCAAAAATAACAAAAGGTTACCGGGAGCTTGATTATGTCAGACCAGATTCTTTCACTAGACGGCATCACAGAGATTGCAGATGGCCAGTTCTCGTTCAGTGAGCGCGTGGGCTATCTGAAAAAGTACGGGGCTCACTCCCAGTCTTTCTCAACCTTGCAACCCGGCATGCAGTATTTTGACGTCCCGGGCATCGGCTATATCGCTTACATGCGAAAATGGGGGGGCACGTTTGTGCTGTCTGACCCGGTCAGCGCTCCCGAGCATTTCCCGGTCATTCTCGAGCGGTTTCATCAGAAATTTCCGAATGCGTGCTACATCCAGGTGTCCAAGACGGTTGTCGATTTCCTGCACCTGCGCTTTGGTCTCTTTGGCACCCAGTTTGGTAGTGAATCCCGCATTGATCTTCGCAAGTGGTCATTAACCGGCAAGAAAAAACAGATTCTCCGCACTGCCCTGAATCAGGCCGAAAAAAACGGCATCACCGTCATGGAGCGGTTCAGTGATGACCACACCCGGGAGATTTCAGAAGCCTGGATTCGTACCCGTAAATGCAAGAGTAATGAAATCCGCTTCCTGATCCGGCCCATGGAAATGGACTACCGGGAGAACGAACGACATTTCTATGCCTATCAGGATGGCAAGGCGGTCGGCTTTATCTACTTCGATCCTGTCTACCGCAACAATGAGATCGTCAGTTACGTGCCGAATATTTCGCGGGCCAATGCGGATTTCCGCCAGGGCATTTTCTACACCCTCATGGCCCATGCAATGCAGGTTTTCAAGGAAGAAGGAGTGCCATTCCTGGATCTGGGCCTGATCCCGCTGTCACTGGACAGTACAACCGAGCACCAGGAAAGCCGACTGCTGAAGAAGATGCTGCACGGGATTTATGAAAAAGGGAATTTTCTTTACAACTTCAAAGGATTGGAGTTCACCAAATCGCGTTTTCGGGGCGATGACTTCAAAACATACTGTTGCCACAAACGCGCTATTCCGGCCCTTGAATTTCTGGCCATGTTCAAGCTGACCCGGCTACTCTGAGCTGGGCCAGCCACCCTTCACCGTCGCCACCGGAATTCCCATTTCAGCCATAAACAGGGCGATTCCAGTGGCGGCCAGGCCGGTAAAGCAGGCCTGAACGACAACTGCATGAGTTTGCCCTTTCGGCGTTTCAGCGGCTGCCAACAAACCCGCCTGAGCCAGCCAGTACCCGACCCGCCGTGCAATAGCCTCACCGGACTCCACCCAGAAAGTGACCTCGGGCAGACTCTTCCTGAGCCATGGCAATAACAGTGGATAATGAGTGCACCCCAGTACCACGGTATCCACACCGGAAGCCCGCAGCGGCGCCATCGCCTCATCCAGCTCAGTCTGCGGGGGCTCCGTGCCTGTCACCAGTTCTTCTGCCCAGCGAACCAGGCCAGGATGCCCTACCCGCGTGACCTGGCAATCACTGGCAAACTCCTGGACCAGCTCATCCAGGTAGGGCCGCTTGACCGTTGCAGGCGTAGCCAGCAACCCGACTTGCCGGTTACGGGAACATGTCGCCGCCGGTTTTATTGCAGGCACCACGCCCACGACCGGAGTGTCGGTCATGGCCCGAAGCTTGGGCAAGACCACCGTACTGGCCGTATTGCAGGCAATCACGATGACATCACAGGCGAATTGTTGCTGGCACTTCCGGACCAGATGACAGCAGCGGTCGATCACAACCTGTTCCGGTTTGTCGCCATACGGAAAGCCCGCATTGTCCGCCAGATAGACCAGTTCCACCCCCGGTAACGCCCGGTGAATACAGGCAGCCACACTCAGGCCGCCCACACCGGAATCAAAAACCAGCACCCTCGGACCAACATTGTGCATGATCAGGAAGGGCTCCCGCCGGAATTGATCTCTTCTTTCATGGCACCGATCAGACGGCCGGCAATGGTGGTGGCAAACGGAATGGGCGGATGCTCGTCAGGGGTGAACCAGCCGGCATCGGCCAACTCGTCTTCCTGCAATTTGAGCTCGCCGCCCTGATAGTCGGCAAAAAAACCAACCATCAGCTGGTGGGGGAAAGGCCAGGCCTGAGAGCCCCGGTAGCGGATGTTGGCAACATCCAGTCCGGTTTCTTCTTTCACCTCACGGGCTACCGCCTGTTCCAGGCTTTCACCGGGTTCGACGAAACCGGCAATCAAACTGTAAAAGTTCCGGGTAACCCGTGACGACCGTGCCAACAGGAAACGATCATTACGACGAATGACCACAATCACGCAGGGTGCAATTCGTGGGTACCAGGGAATGTTACAACGGTTACACCAGCGAGCACGCTCCCTGGGATGTGACTGGGTGCGCTCTCCGCACCGGCCACAATAACGATGATCCTGCCACCACTGCCACACCTGAAAACCGGTACTGAGGAGGTCTACCGGCGCATCCGGTGCCTGCAGTATGGCGTCTCTGAGCGTGACAGTTTCCAGGCCGGGCAAACCGGAATCCGGCAAAGTGGTCACGAACAGACGGCGTCCGGCCCAGGAGCCCAGAGCCAGCGCTTCCGGCCGGCTATCACCCATCTCCGGGCCACCCCACCGCAAAAACCAGCCTTCCGCAGGCTTCAGAACATTGCTGCCGGCAAACGCCAACAAAAGATCTCCGTCCACCGGAGCATCTTCTGTCCATCCGGGCAACCAGTGCGCGCTGTTATCCACCATATTCGTGCCTTTTCCACAATCACATCGTGTGTGCAGCAATGTACCACATCACATTCGTCGGCCAGAATCGGTATACGGCTTTCCGCACCCGTTACAACCCGTTAAACTTGGCGCCTGTTTCCAGGACCGGAGTAACACTTTATGCGACTTTATCAGGGCATTCGCAGCCTGATCCTGTCTCTTTTCCGCAAGATCCTTTTTTTATGGGTCCGGACTGATGTCAGCGGCAATACCCTGGAGGCCTTAGGGCTCGATCCGGAGAAACCGGTGTGCTACGTACTGCAGTACAGCTCGCTATCCAGCCGTCTGGTTCTGGAGCAAGAGGTTATCCGTGCCCGGCTACCGGGAGCCACGCCTGCCCTGCCGGTCAAAAACAGCCCGTCGCACTCCTTTTTCTTTCTTTACCGACGAATTGGCGGACTGTTTCGGGGCGGACGGCAAAAGCCGGTGCCCACGAAGGAATTCCGTGAACTAGTGCGGTTCGGCCTTGAACACCAGGACCAGGATGTGCAGATTGTTCCAGTGTCTCTGTTCTGGGGGCGGTCGCCGGATAAAGAGAAATCTCTGGTGAAGCTGCTGCTTTCCGACACCTGGTCTGTCGCCGGTCGCCTGCAGAAATTTTTAATCATTCTGGTTCACGGCCGCAGCACCTACGTGCAATTCAACCAGCCGCTGTCGCTCAGGCAGGTAGTGGATGAATACCGCCACAACGAAGAAAAAGCCAAGCGCAAACTGGCCCGCATTCTGCGCACCCACTTCCGTCGGGTACGCCAGGCCGTTCTGGGGCCGGACCTTTCTCACCGCCGCACTCTGGTTGAGGGGCTTGTGCGCACCCAGGCTGTCAAAGAGGCCATCCGGGAAACAGCAGCGAAAGATGACATCCCACCTGAAAAGGTTCGCGCCAAGGCCTATAAATACGCTGATGAAATCGCAGCCAGCATGTCGATCGTTACCATCCGTTTTCTGGAGCTGGTTTTGGCCTGGCTCTGGAACCGCATTTACAACGGCATAGCCATCAACAACATCAAGGTTGCCAAAGAGACCGCTCAGGATAACGCTGTGGTGTACGTGCCCTGCCACCGGTCACACATTGATTACCTGCTGTTGTCTTACGTGCTCTACAAAAACGGCCTGATGCCGCCTCACATCGCAGCGGGCATCAACCTGAACATGCCGATTGTGGGCCCGATTCTGCGCCGGGGCGGGGCCTTCTTCATGCGTCGCAGCTTCCGGGACAATCCCCTGTATGCCACGGTGTTCAACGAATACATGCACGTCATGTTCACCCGGGGTTACTCCGTGGAGTACTTTGTCGAAGGCGGCCGGTCCCGTACCGGGCGCATGTTGCCACCAAGGCCGGGCATGCTCGCCATGACCGTGCGCAGCTTCCTGAGAGATCACCGTAAACCCATCGTTTTCGTACCGGTGTACATCGGCTATGAAAAGGTGATGGAAGGCCGGTCTTACCTGGGTGAGCTGCGGGGCAAGAAAAAGCAGAAGGAGAGCATTTTCGGGCTTGCCAAAACGGTCCGCAAACTCACCCACTCATTCGGACGGGTAGCGGTGAATTTTGGCGACCCCATCCCGCTGGCAAAAGTTCTGGACGACGTTCACGACAGCTGGCGCGTAGAAGCCTACAACTCTGAATTCCGGCCAGCCTGGCTCGGTGACGCGGTTGAAGAACTGTCCCAACGGGTTGCCAGCCACATCAACGCCTCGGTGGCCGTCAACCCTATTGGCATGACGGCCACAGTCTTGCTGGGTACCGAGCGCATGGCGATGGACGAAGGCCAGCTGATCCGTCTGATGGATCGATTTGCCGATATGCTCAGAGCCTTCCCTTATGCCGACACCGTTACGCTGCCGGAAGGTTCCGGCAAAGACTGGGTTGCGTACTGTGAGAACATGGGACTGGTCAACCGGCAACCGCAAAAACTGGGGGACATTATTTCCCTGGAAGGCTCCAACGCCATCCTGATGACTTACTACCGCAACAACATCCAGCACCTGTTCGCACTGCCAGCGCTGGTTGTCAGCCTGTTCGAGAATAAAGCCAGCCTGCGCCGGGACAAAATCACATTTCTGGCCAGCGTTGCCTACCCCTACCTGCAATCGGAACTCTTCCTGCGGTATGACCAGGAAGATGTGGAATCTGTCATCAATCAGTGGATTGACGTGCTGATTGACCAAGGTCTCCTGGTGAAACTCGATGCAGACCGCCTCGGCCGGCCCGAAGAAGGTACGGAATCCATGCTGCGGGCGCGCATTCTGGCTCGATTCATCATCCAGACGCTGGAGCGCTATCACATTGCCCTGGGCATCCTCAGGAAATACGGTTCAGGCAAGCTGACGGCCACAGAACTGGAAGAACAGAGCACCTTGCTGGCTGAGCGGATGTCTATCCTGTTTGGCCTGAACGCTCCGGAATTCTTCGACAAGACACTGTTCCGCAATTTCATAGCCAACATGCAGAAAAATGGCGTACTCACCACCGATGACAACGGGCTGCTCTGTTATGGCGAAGGCCTGGATGAAGTGGCAGAAGATGCCCGACTGGTGCTGAGCGTGGAGAAGCGGCAGGCCATTCAGCAGGTGACTATGCTGGATGCCTGAGCATCACAGACGGGACCGGCCTGGACGGTGATCAGGCCGGTAATGCTTTGATCGGATAAACGTCATAGCGACTGCTCTTGCCCTCAACCTGGGTCGCTGGGGCCGGGCCTGTCACCGAAGGTGCTTTACGGGGACGTTTGACCACCACCCGGTATCGGGCACACGCTAACGCAGCCTCAAGCAACTGCCCGGAATCGTCATCATCCCCGACGATCTGCCGGAACACCTGCATTTCCTTCTTCACCAGAGCCGATTTATCACGATGCGGAAACATCGGATCAAGATAAATCACGTCGGCCGCATCAGGACCAGCCTGTTTCAACCAGTCCACCGAGTTGCCGGGGCACAGCGTCATCCGTTGCGCCACCGCTGCACATTCAGCGTTCAGCGCAGCCCTGGCCAGACCATCCGCCAGCAAGGCATGGATCACCGGATTGCGCTCAAACAGAGTAACCCGGCACCCGAGGCCTGCCAGAACAAACGCATCCTGACCCAGCCCTGCGGTGGCATCCACCACATGCAATTCGGCCCGGGTTTTCTGCAAACCCACCGCCCGGGCAACAAGCTGACCGGTACCGCCTCCGTGTTCCCGCCGGTAGCCCATCTTTCCGGTAACAAACTCGGCCCTGACGGGACCCGGCGCACCCTTGCCGGTAAGCTGCAGCGCCAGGCCCAGCTCATCACGGTAGAGTAGTACCGGGAAGTCCTTGACGTGCTTTGGCTTGACGGTACCCAGCCACACCAACCCCAGCTCCTCCGCAAGGCTTTGAGCGGCACAGCTATCGCCAAGGGGATCACACGCCACGGCAACCGTTTTGTTCAGAGGGGCAAGAGCCTGGTGGGGGGCGTCAGGCATCAGACAATGATATCAATGCCGGTGAGGACAGAACCGTTCTCGAATTCCTGACCGGCAGCTGCCACACCAGCGAATGTCGACAGGGCACGAGTTGTGGGAAGGGGAAGTTCATCCGCGCGGAACCGCTCCAGCCGTACATCTTCTGCGGCACGCCGGGCCTCTATTCGACGACCATCTGCCGCCTCTGGCCGGGGAGCAGGAGCCTCGTCCCTGGGCTGTTGAGGTGCGCCCAGGTCGCGGCGGACAGCCTCAGGCTGGGGCGCCTGGGGCGAGCTCGCGGGAGCACGGGCAACATCAGACCGATCCCGGGCCGGGCTATTATTGCCTGCTGGAATATACGACGAGTTTGCCGGATTAATGCCACCAATCATAATGCACGACCACAGGAATTGGCTGAACAGATTGCTGCATTATGGAAGAATCGGCGGCGTATGAAAAGCAGGCGCTCAACGGAACTATTCACGCCCTGGCAGTTTCTTCCAGGCCACTTCATCCCGGATGTACACTGGCTGCGCCTTTTCCGCACTTACCGCCTGGCCCTGGCGAAAGCCGAGTTCCGCCAGGCGAGCCACCTGGGCCGCCCTCGGAACCAAGGTGTCATCAAAAGACTCAACAGCGCCGGAAACGGAAGCCGGCATCGCATCCCGGAGCTTCCAGCCCTGACCAGCACCGACCCAACGCGTCAGCCCCGACGCCCCTTCCGGAAGACTGACGGCATCGGGCGGACACACACGCTCTTCACCAAGAAGAACCGGCAAGCCCTGCTGGCACTGGAATGTCGCCCAATAGACTTCACCCATGCGGGCATCGAACGCCACAGCAATACCGGTTCCGTCCGGCAACCGACGATCTTCAATGGCGTTGAGCGCCACCGCCGCCAATGACGAAACAGGTACGACGGGCAGATTCAATCCCCAGGCCAAGCCCTGGATCACACCGGTCGCGATACGCAATCCGGTGAACGAGCCCGGTCCCCGGGCGAAAGCGAGGCCATCGAGATCTGAAGGCACAAGGTCCTGCTCAGCAAGCAGTGCGCGGACCATTGGCATCAACAGGCGGGTATGGCCCCTTGGGGCCAGCTCAAACTGCTCGGTGATCTGGCCATCGAGCCACAATGCGGCGGAGCAGCCTTCGGAAGACGTATCCAGTGCTAAAAGCTTCACAGAACGGGGCCTCCGGGGCTACTCCGGTGTTCGGTTACTTGAGCTGCGACAGGATCTGGTCGCGGATATTGTCCAGACTGCCAACGCCTTCAACACGCACGTATTTCGGTGCATCAGCCGGAGCCTTGACCGCCCAGTCCTGATAGAAGCCGATCAGTGGTGCGGTCTGATCGTGGTAAATAGTCAGACGCTTGCGTACGGTATCTTCTTTGTCGTCTTCGCGCTGAACCAGCGGCTCGCCGGTTTCATCGTCTTTACCTTCAACCTTTGGCGGATCGTACTTCACGTGGTAAATACGGCCACTGCCTTCGTGAACACGGCGACCTGACAAACGACTGACGATTTCTTCGTCATCGACGGCGATTTCAACCACATAGTCTATGGCGATACCCTGGTCCTTGAGTGCTTCCGCCTGAGGAATGGTGCGCGGAAACCCGTCCAGCAGGAATCCGTTCTTGCAATCCGGCTGCTGAATACGTTCTTCGATCAGGGCAATGATGATGTCGTCAGACACCAGGCCGCCAGAAGCCATGACTTCCTTGACCTGTTTGCCCAGCGCAGATTCCGCTTTGACAGCGGCACGCAGCATGTCACCGGTAGAGATCTGCGGAATGTCATAACGGCCGGTAATGAACTGGGCCTGAGTGCCCTTACCCGCGCCTGGCGCGCCTAGCATGATGATACGCATAACGTTGTGCTCCCGTTGTCTTATATTATCGTTTGAAAAGTTGCGGCAAAAACCCGTGCCTTTGCGACAACCTCTCGCAAACCAGGCGCCCTTGCGGAAGGCCCCAGCCTGAATCGAGGCAGCATTATACGAACTCAGCACCTGCAGAGAAAGTCGACCTCTGTATCATGGTCTGTTTTTGGTGGTTTCAGACCATGCCAGATGCGAATGGAGGGGGGAACTTTTGCTCAGGAAGCGAGAGAGGACGCCAGCACATCCAGGTCAGCCGCCACCTCGTTGACTTCGTGCTGCACCGTCTCAAGAACCGAAGGTTCAAGCCCAAGGGCCGAGGTCAGGGCAGCAATGTCATCCGGGTTGAATTCATCCCCGATGCCCTGCTCTTTCAACACAGCATTGGCGAGCTGCACCATCACCACATATTCTTCATGTTCTCCGCGGTAGCCGATGTGCTGGTGCATGCCGGCCGCCTTGATCACGGGCTCAGGCAATTGCCACAACCTGTGCAGAATGCCACCGATCGCCCCGTGCCCGACCACAAGAATATCCTGACGATCACTGTGACCGAACACTTCGTGCTCCAGCGAGTGCATGCTGACGTCCGGGTTCATTTCCCGCAACGCATTCAGCTCTTCAAATTCCGACGGGAACAGGTGGCCCACCAACAACAGACCGAAATTGTGCAGGAGGCCACACAGGTAGGCCAGGCCTTTATCATGGCCGGATCGGGCCGCCAGGTTCTGGCAAAGGAACGCACAATACAGGGAATGTCGCCAGAAATTGTCCATGCCCAGCATTCCGCCCCGGGGCACATCAAAAGCACGAACCGACGCAATACCGAGGGCAATGTGGGCAACCCGGTCAAAACCGAGCACCCGGGTAACCGCTTCCTGAACCGAATTGATCTGACCGGGATAGTTGAACAGAGCCGAGCGAGCGTAGCGCATGATCTGGGCAGTCATGCTCGGGTCAAATTCGATCAGCTCTGCAAGCTCTTTGGCAGACGCTTCGGGGTTGCCGGTCAGCCGGAGTATTCTTAACGCCAAGGCGGGCATCGGTGGCAAGCGATAGAGTTTCTGCAGCTTATCGGCCACCTCATCCAGGGTCAGGGCATCCCGATTGCTTGCGCCCTGACCGTTAATCACCAAACGTCCCTCCCTGGCGCCCGCCAGGGCCAGCCTGAAGGCTCGCCCTTCCATTTCGACCAGACAATGGTCTGTGCCTGCCGTAAAGGTGACCCGTTCGGCAGACGTGACATCTTCATCCACCAGCACCGGAATCTCCCAGGCACTGCCCACCGGCGGCACAAAACCCGGGGCGCAATCACTGAACAGGCGCGCTGTCTGGCGAGCGGTCAGGGGCTGCAGGCGCCGGCCCGTGATCTGATGAACCGCCTCCATGTCCAGCGTGCTGTCAAAACGATGCACCGCCATCACCACACCGGTGATATCAATTAACAGGGATGCCCGCACAAAGTCGTGCTGTGGCCGGCCTGACGCAAGAACCGCGGCATCCAGATTACTGGCGACCCCGGTCTCGATTTGCTGATAGACAATGCCTTTGCGGCCCAGAAAACGCGCCAGTCTCTCTGCCAGTGCCAAAAGTGGTAACTCCCTTGCTCCATGAACCGATAGGACGTGCCAGGGCAAACCGCCCCGGCTTCACGCAGAACATCAACCGGTGTTGCGCATGCCCGCGGAAATACCCGCCATTGTAACCTTAAGGGCCCGCTCCACCATCTCCGGCACCTGGCCTGTCCCTTCGCTTTCCCGATCCCGCCTGAGCAGTTCGGCTTGCAGATAATGCAGAGGATCCGTGTAGGGGTTGCGCACCTTCATGGAGTGTGCAAATACCGGCTCACCTTCCAGCAGCCCCTCCTGCTCTTTCAGCTCGAGCACCCGGCGAATGCATCCGGCCAGCCGCTCCCGCAAATCGGCCCCGAGAGCCTTGAGGGTTTCATCCTGAACCAGCGTCTGCTCGTAATAGCTGGCGATTCTTAAATCCGCCTTGGCCAGCACCATTTCCAGCATGTCGACGTACGTCCTGAAGAACGGCCAGCCCTGCATCATTTGTCTTAACTCAGGTAAGCGGTCGTCACGGGCCGCCTCTTCAAGCGCGACATCGCTACCTAACCAGCTTGGTAACATCAGGCGCATCTGAGTCCAGGCAAAAATCCAGGGAATGGCACGCAGACTTTCAACCCCGCCAGAGGCCTTACGCCGGGCAGGCCGGCTACCAAGCGCCAGCTTACCCAACGCGGTTTCCGGCGTGACCTGACGGAAGTACGGCACGAAATCCGGGTTGTCACGCACCACGTCGCGATAAGCCTTGAGGGATCTTTCTGTGAGCCAGTCCATCACGTCGCGCCAGCTGTCCTGGGGTACAGGTGGCGGGGCCAGGGTGGCCTCAATCACCGCCGTGGTATAGAGCGTCAGGCTCTGCACCGCCAGCCTCGGCAAGCCAAATTTGAAGCGGATCATCTCGCCCTGCTCGGTGATCCGGAAGCTGCCATTCACTGAGCCCGGGGGTTGCGAGAGTATGGCCCGGTTGGCCGGACCACCCCCGCGACCGACCGTACCACCGCGGCCGTGAAACAGTGTCAGGTGCACACCGTACCGGTTCGCAACTTCGGTCAGTTTTTCCTGAGCCTGATACTGAGCCCAGGCAGCCATCAACTGGCCGGCATCTTTCGACGAATCGGAGTAGCCGATCATCACTTCCTGCCGACCCTGACAGTAGTCCCGATACCAGTCCACTTCATAGAGCGCAGCCATGCTGTCCGGAGCGCCCTGCAGGTCACTGAGAGTTTCGAACAATGGCACTACCCGCATCGGGAATTTCATGCCGGCTTCGCGCAGCAGCAGGATAACGTTCAACACATCGGACGGTTTGCTGGCCATGGATATCACATAGGAACCCAGAGCCTGCGGGGTTTGCTGCGCGACCACTTCACAGGTTGCCAGTACTTCCCTGACCGGGTCAGAGGGCTCCCAGTTGCGCGGAACCAGCGGCCGGCGGCCTTGAAGTTCCCTGAGCAGAAATGCCTGGCGCTCCTGCTCCGACCAGGACAGGTAATCCCCCAGGCCAACAAATTCGACCATTTCCGCCACCGCTTCCGCATGACGGGAAGCTTCCTGACGAATGTCCAGACGGATCAGAGGCAGCCCAAAGGTGTGGGCCCGGCGAATGGTGTCGAGTAATGGGCCGTTGGCAATATGTTCCAGACCACAAGTCACCAGGGATCGGTAACACAGCTCCAACGGAGCGGTCAGATCTTCGTTCTCGAACAGGATACCGGTGGCGTCCGCCAGATCGCCCTTGACGCTGGCTTCGGCCCAGTCCCGGGTTTTGATCAAGCGATCCCTCAGCTGCGCCAGAATTTGCCGATAGGGTTCCCTGGAATCACCGGTTTGCGCTTTCAACTCATCACTGGCCTGCCACATGGACAACTCGGCACGGAGCGCCTGTATATCACGTAGATAAAGGTCGGCTGCCATCCAGCGCCCGAGCAGGAAGACTTCGCGAGTGACATCGTGGGTGACGTTGGGATTGCCGTCCCGGTCACCCCCCATCCAGGAGGCAATTCGGATAGGTGACGCCTGCAGTGGTAACCCTTTGCCCGAGGCATCAAGAAGCGATGTATCCAGGCTTCTCAGAAAGCGCGGCAGGGCCTGCCATAAGCTGTTCTCGATAACCGCAAAACCCCACTTGGCCTCATCAACGGCGGTCGGCCTCTCGTGTCGGATTTCATCGGTGTGCCAGGCCTCGGTGATCAATTGCGACAGGCGGCCAACAATCTCATCCCGTTCGGCCGGCATCAGATCTTCATGATCCAGTTTCTCAAGGCAGTCAGAAATCTCGTCGTACTTCAGGATCAACGTGCGGCGGGCCACTTCCGTAGGATGTGCTGTCATCACAAATTCGATGCGCAAATCCGCCACTTTCCGGTGCAGCTCGTCCGGGTCAATGCCACCGGCTTTGAGGCGCTCGAACACCTCACCCAGTGACTCCACCATCAGGTCAGACGGGTGTCCCTGCTTTCGGCGAATGCCGTGGTACTGTTCGGCCAGATTGGCCAGATTGAGGAACTGGTTGAACGCCCGGGTGACCGGCAGCAGTTCGTCATCACGCAACTGCCCGAGCAAGGTGACCAGGCGCTGGCCGGAGCCGCTTTCCTGACGACGATCCGCCTTGGCAGCGGCCCGGAGTTCCTCGATCCGCTCGTAGCAGTCCTGGCCGGGAAACCGCTGGATACTCTGCCCCAGCAACTCGCCCAGCAAGCGTACATTTTCTCGCAGATCAGGATGCAGTTCAGTCACGGCGGGTTCCTTCTGGTTGGACGGCATCAAACTGAACTTACGATACTAAGAATTAACCGGAAAAGTCCATCAGGCCTTGTAGTTAGACTTTTCGACACCCTTGACCTTTTGCCAGATGGCGTCCAGGGCTTCGAGGCTTTCGTTGTCCATGTCGCGCCCTTGCGCCGCCAGCACCTGCTCAATGGCCCGGAAACGGGCTTCAAACTTGTGGTTGGTCCGTTTAAGGGCCTGCTCGGGGTTCACCTTCAGGAATCTCGCCAGGTTCACGCAAACGAACATCAGGTCGCCCAACTCGTCTTCCACCGCGTCCCGTTCACCGGTGCCGGCTTCAGCCGCTCGCCAGGCCTCTTTCAGTTCGTCGATTTCCTCGTGGAGTTTATCGAATACCGGTGCAATATCCGGCCAGTCAAAGCCGTGTCTGGCGGCCCGCCGTTGCAGCTTCTCGGCCCGTGCGATGGCAGGCAGAGTGCGGGCAATACCATCCAGTCGGCTGGCGGCTTCGTCAACAACCGGCTTCTCTGCCCGTTCCTCGGCTTTGATGCGCTCCCAGCTTTCCTTGATCCAGCCTTCGCTCGGGCGATTCCGGGGATCGATACGGCTGTCCAATGTTCCATCAGGGAAAACATGGGGGTGCCTGCGGATCAGCTTACGCACCAGATGATCCACCACACCATCGAAATCAAAATGTCCCTCTTCCTGACCGATCTGGCCATAGAAAATGACCTGGAACAGCAAGTCCCCCAACTCGTCCTTCAGGTGCGGGTAGTCCCGCTGATCGATGGCATCGGCTACTTCATAGGCCTCTTCGATGGTGTGAGGCACAATGCTGCTGAACGTCTGCTTTGTATCCCACGGACAGCCGGTTTCCGGCTCCCGGAGGCGGGCCATCAGGGTTTTGAGATCGTCGATCGAATAACTCATCCGCGCTTTCGCCTCACGTCGATGATGTTCGGCAGGTTACGGATCTGTGCCAGTAACCGGGCCAGCTGCTCCAGACTGGATATTTCTACTGTCACCCGCATGGTGGCCGTGTTCTCGTCCTTGTTGGTCTGGGTGTGCAGCGCCATCACGTCACTCTTGGACGCTGAGAGCACCTGAGTGATATCCCTCAGGAGCCCGGAGCGATCATAGGCTTCAATTTCGATATCCACCGGATAGACCGCCGCCGGCTGGCCACCCCAGTTCACCTCGATGATACGGTTTGATTCGAGCTCCCGAAGGTTCAGAAACGTCATACAGTCTTGCCGGTGTACCGTCACGCCCCGGCCAACGGTGATGTAGCCGCCGATCGGATCGCCCGGCAGCGGCTTGCAACACTTGGCCACCTGGGTTTTCAGCTTGCCAACGCCCCGTATCTGGATGTCCGATTCGGTATCGTAACCCTTCTTGCGGGACGGGCTGAGCTTGAGGTCCAGTTGTTCAGACTTCGGCTCCAGCATCTGCTGGGCCACATTGGCAACGTGCGTGGGCCGCAGGTCACCCGCACCCACAGCGGCGAACATGTCGTCAGGCGAATGGTAGTTCACCTTTTTTGCCAGCTCGGTCATGCCTACATCGTAGATCGAGAGCCGCTTGAATTCGTCTTCCAGAATCGCCCGGCCATCTGCAATATTGCGGCCCCGATCCTGCTGTTTGAACCAGTTGGTGACCTTAGCTCTGGCCCGGGAGGTCTGAATATAACCGAGGCTCGGGTTGAGCCAGTCCCGGCTGGGAGCCGGGTTGTTGGAGGTCAGAATAAACACCTGATCCCCGGTTTTCAGCGGGTAGATCAACGGAACAATCCGGCTGTTTACCCGGGCACCACGGCAGGCATGGCCAATTTCGGTGTGTACCCGATAGGCAAAATCCACCGGGGTAGCGCCCTGGGGCAAATCCACCACATGACCTTCCGGTGTAAATACGTAGACACGGTCCGGAGTGACATCAGACTTTAGATGGTCCGCCAGCCCGGATATATCACCCAGCTCTTCCTGCCACTCCAGCACCTGACGCAACCAATTTATCTTGGCATCGTAGCCACTGGATTTGTTGTTCTTGTCGGTCCCTTTGTAAAGCCAGTGGGCGCAGACGCCCAGTTCGGCTTCCTCATGCATGGCATGGGTGCGGATCTGCACTTCCATCACCTTGCCTTCGGCCCCGATCACCGCCGTATGCAGTGACTGATAGCCGTTTTCCTTGGGATTGGCGATGTAGTCGTCAAATTCGTTGGGGATGTGGCGCCAGAGGGTGTGAACAATCCCCAGCGCGGCGTAACAGTCGCGCACTTCCGGCACCAATATGCGCACCGCACGCACATCGTACACCTGGGAAAAATCAATACCCTTGCGGCGCATCTTCCGCCAGATACTGTAGATGTGCTTGGCACGGCCGCTGAGTTCGGCTTTGATGCCGGAGGCCTTCAACTCGGTCTGCAGAGTGTCAATCACCCGGCGAATGTAACCTTCCCGGTCCAGGCGTTTTTCATCCAGCAGTTTGGCAATTTTCTTGTAGGCAGTCGCATGCAAGTAGCGGAAGGACAAGTCCTCCAGCTCCCATTTGACGTGGCCAATACCTAGCCGATGGGCCAGAGGGGCGTAGATATCAAACACCTCCCGGGCAACCCGCATGCGTTTCTCTTCCGGCGCATCCTTGACCGCCCGGATAGCACAGGTTCTCTCCGCAAGCTTGATCAATGCCACCCGAACATCGTCAACCATGGTGACCAGCATTTTGCGGACATTATCCAGCTGACCCTCGCTCTGGCCCAGAACATTGCCCTTGAGCGGGTGGTGGATTGACGATATCGCCGCCATCTGCTGAACACCGTTGATCAGCCCAGCAACTTCATCACCGAATTCCTTGCGGATGTCTGCAAGTGCAATCCGCTCTTCCCGCACGGCCCGGTAAAGCACTGCAGCAACCAGGCTGGCCTGATCAAGATGCAGTTCAGCAAGTACCTGCGCCATTTCCAGGCCGGTGCGAAAACTGCTGGAACCGGGCGCCCAGAGCCGGTCTTCACGGAAGGCCTCCAGCGCAATCAGCGCAGCCCTCTCACAGGCTTTGCGTAATTGCTCCGGGTTGTCCAGATGGGTCTGCTCAGCAATGTGATGGACCCAACGGCCAAGGTCCACCTCACCGTCACCAGTTACCCCGTAATCTTCCCTAACTTTTACCATAGCAAAGACTTACCTGATGCTATCCCGGGTTTCCCTGTTGCCATCCTGGCCGCAGGGAAACCGGGTATTCCGAACCTGTCAGCGCTTGTCCCGCTCAAACAGGGCGATGGATTCAACATGGGTGGTGTGGGGGAACATGTCCATCACACCGGCACGCACCAGCCGATAGCCGTTGCGCACCATAACACCAGCATCCCTGGCCAGCGTTGCCGGGTTGCAGGAAACATACACAATCCGATCGGCACCGAACGCGGTCAGATATTTGCAGATGTCTTCCGCACCGGACCGGGGCGGATCAATCAGGATCTTGTCGAAACCCTCTTTCGCCCAGCTCTGGCCGGTGAAATCTCCGTGCAGGTCAGCGCCGAAAAACTCCACATTATCCAAGCCATTTAATTGTGCGTTTTCACGGCCGCGCACGACCATGGTGTCGTCGCCTTCCACCCCGACCACCTGCCCGCCCTTGCGAGCCAGTGGCAAGGTAAAATTGCCAAGACCACAGAACAGGTCAAGCACCCGTTCGCCAGGCTGAACGTCCAGCCACTCCACCGCGCGGTGCACCATAGTGCGATTGATACCCGCATTAACCTGAGTAAAGTCCATCGGATGGAACTTCATGGTCAAGTCGAACTCATCCATCCGGTAATGCAGGCGCTCATCAGCGGGGCCAGACGACTCTGGCCAGATCCGATGCACGGTGTCCGGGCCTTTCGGTTGCAGGTAGATATGCAAATCGTGGGCCTGACCGAAGGCAATCAGCTTCTCCCTGTCTGCTGGCACCAACTCATCCATGTTGCGAAATACCATGGCGGCATCGTCATCACCACACGCCACTTCCACCTGGGCAATCCGGTCAAACGCCGCCAGGCTGTGCAGCAGGTCGCGCAACGGCAAGACCCGCTCACCGATGCGCGGGTCCAGCACCACACACTCGTCGATATCGGTCAGGAAACTGTTGCGCTTCTCCCGAAAGCCCACCAGCACAGACTCTCTGGCCTTCACATAGCGCACCCCCATACGGGCTTTACGGCGGTATCCCAGTGTGTCCGGAGAGCGCATTGGCTCTACCCACTCCTCCGGCTCAATGCCCCCGAAATGGGCAAAGTTCTCACGCAAGGTGTCTTCCTTGAACCGGATCTGGGCATCGGCGCTCATGTGCTGCAGGCTGCAGCCACCGCACAGGTCGGCAAACTTGCAGGGCGGCTGCTGGCGCTCCGGCGAGGCTTGCAGCACCTCAAGGGTACGCAGCTCATCAAATTTACTGCGGCTGCCGACGACTTTCGCCATTACGGTTTCGCCCGGCAGGGCGCCGTCAACAAACTGGACTTTTCCGTCAGCACGGGCAATACCCCGGCCATCATGGCCCAGGGTTTCAATCTCACAACGCACGGGCTCTTGCGGCAGAACCTTGCGGCGGCGTCTACTCATAGTGATCAGTCTCTTGTCAGTTTCCGGTTCAGGCGCCCGGGAATACGCCGGTAGACAGGTAACGGTCTCCGCGGTCACAGATAATGGCCACGATCACCGCGTTTTCAACCTCTCGGGACAGTTTGAGGGCGGCAGCGATGGAGCCACCGGAAGATACGCCACAGAAAATACCTTCCTCTGACGCCAGCGCCCGCATGGTGTCTTCCGCTTCTTGCTGGCCAATGTCGAGAACTGTGTCGACCCTTGCCGCCTCGTAGATTTTTGGCAGATAGGCTTCGGGCCAGCGCCGGATTCCGGGAATGGCAGCACCGTCTTCCGGCTGAAGGCCGATA
>Ga0209075_1001742_pt1 | contig 20133 bp, 14 predicted proteins | sample Stecom2011_FD_187523 | JGI IMG/M metagenome (GOLD analysis project Ga0209075, IMG submission 187523) | Agricultural soil microbial communities from Utah to study Nitrogen management - Steer compost 2011 (SPAdes) (version 2) | ecosystem: Environmental > Terrestrial > Soil > Agricultural land...
ACACACATTTTAAAAAGAAAAATTAAAAGCGGGAGTAGCTCAGCTGGCTAGAGCATCAGCCTTCCAAGCTGAGGGTCGCCGGTTCGAATCCGGTTTCCCGCTCTTATTTTCTTTAAGTAAGATAAATATCGACGATCATTGCCGATGTAGCTCAGTGGTAGAGCGCTTCCTTGGTAAGGAAGAGGTCATGGGTTCAACTCCCATCATTGGCTCTAGATATAAAGTTAACATATTAATTAATTAAATAACCTAACAAAAGCAAATAAGTCATGGCTAAAGAAACCTTTGACCGTTCAAAACCACACTTAAATATTGGTACCATCGGTCACGTTGATCACGGGAAAACTACATTAACTGCTGCTATATCTTCTGTATTGGCAAGTAAAGGTTTTTCTGAGAAACAAGATTTTGATAAAATTGATAATGCCCCTGAAGAAAAAGAAAGAGGTATTACAATTAACTCTTCACATATTGAATACGCAACAGCTAATAGACACTACGCACACGTAGATTGTCCAGGTCACGCCGACTATGTTAAAAACATGGTTACTGGAGCTGCACAAATGGATGGGGCTATTTTAGTGGTTGCTTCAACTGACGGACCGATGCCTCAAACAAGAGAGCACATTCTATTGGCACGCCAAGTTGGTGTTCCAACGCTTGTTGTTTTTATGAACAAAGCAGACATGGTTGATGACGAAGAATTGCTTGAGTTAGTTGAAATGGAAATTAGAGAGCTATTAAGCTTTTACGATTTTGATGGAGACAATACTCCAATCATCATTGGTTCTGCACTTGGTGCATTGAATGGTGAAGAGAAGTGGGTAGATAAGGTAATGGAATTAATGGATGCTGTTGATTCATATATTCCAATTCCACCACGTGATACTGAAAAGCCTTTCTTAATGCCTGTTGAGGATGTATTCTCAATTACAGGACGTGGAACAGTTGCTACAGGACGAATCGAAACAGGTATCATTAACTCTGGTGAAGAGGTTGAATTGAGCGGTATGGGTGCAGATGGTAGAAAAACTACTGTTACCGGTGTTGAGATGTTTAGAAAAATATTGAGTAGAGGAGAAGCTGGAGATAACGTAGGATTACTATTGAGAGGTATCGAGAAAAAAGATATTGCACGTGGTATGGTTATCGCTAAGCCAGGTTCAATTACACCACATACTAAGTTTAAGGCTGAGGTGTATATCTTGAAGAAAGAAGAAGGTGGTCGTCATACGCCATTCCAAAATAAATATCGTCCTCAGTTTTACTTGAGAACTACCGACGTAACTGGAGAGATTTTCCTAGAAGAGGGAAGAGAAATGGTTATGCCTGGTGATAACGTATCAATAACAGTTGAATTGATTTCACCTGTAGCTATCAACAAAGGATTGCAGTTTGCAATGCGTGAAGGTGGTAGAACTGTAGGAGCAGGTCAGATTACTGAAATTATTCAGTAAGCGATAAAGTATAGAGCTGTAAAGGTGTTGTGCCAGTGGCATAACACCTTTATTTGACTTTTAACAATTCACACGGGTGTAGCTCAATTGGTAGAGTAGTGGTCTCCAAAACCATTGGCTGGGAGTTCGAGTCTCTCCACCCGTGCAGAGAAAAATAAAATAAATGTCTAAACTAAGAACATACATTGAAGAGTCTGCTGATGAACTACTACACAAAGTAAGTTGGCCTACATGGTCGGAGTTACAAAGTAGTGGAGTTGTTGTAATGATTGCTTCAATTATTATTTCTCTGATTATCTTTTTGATGGATTCTACCTTTAGCAGGGCAATGGAGTATATTTACAGTTTATTTTAATGACTGATAGGGAGTATAACAATGAGTGAGAATACTAAAAAGTGGTATGTAATACGAGCAATTGGTGGAAAGGAAAAGCAGGTTAAACTTTATATAGAAGATGAAATTAACCGACTTGGACTTGGAGACTTTGTGAGTCAACTACTTATTCCAACAGAAAAGGTATATCAGATTAGAAATGGGAAAAAAATCAGCAAAGAAAGAAACTTTTTCCCTGGATATGTGTTGATTGAAGCCGACTTGGTGGGTGAAATTCCCCATTTGGTAAGAAAAACAACGAATGTGATAGGCTTTCTTGGAGCTGAGAAGGGTGGAGAACCACTTCCTTTAAGGCAATCCGAGGTAAATAGGATTTTGGGTAAGGTAGATGAGCTTGCAGAAAGTGATGAAGAGCTTAATATTCCATTTATTGTAGGGGAATCTGTGAAAGTAATAGATGGACCTTTTAATGGATTTAACGGCACCATTGAGGAGATTAACGAAGAGAAGAGGAAACTAAAAGTGATGGTAAAGATTTTCGGAAGAAAACAACCTTTAGAATTAAGTTTCTTACAAGTAGAAAAAGAATTATAATTGATATTTAATATAGCGAGAAATGGCTAAAGAAGTAAGCGGAATTATAAAATTACAGATTAAAGGTGGAGCAGCAAATCCATCTCCTCCAGTTGGTCCGGCACTAGGTGCAAAAGGGGTTAACATTATGGACTTCTGTAAGCAGTTTAACGGTAGAACTCAAGAAAAAGCAGGAAAAGTATTACCAGTTGTAATTACAGTATATGCTGATAAATCATTTGATTTTGTAATTAAAACACCACCTGCATCAGTACAACTAAAAGAAAAAGCGAAAGCGAAAAAAGGGTCAGCAGAGCCTAATCGTATTAAGGTTAGCTCAGTTAGCTGGGATCATGTTAGGGAAATCGCTGAGGATAAAATGGAAGACTTAAACGCTTTTAAAATTGAATCCGCCATGACTATGGTAGCTGGTACTGCAAGAAGTATGGGCATTAGTATTAAAGGTAAACGTCCATTTTAAATAAAAAATTGCTCGAAGAAATAATATTATGGCAACATTGACAAAAAAGCGTAAAAGCGCTTTAGAAAAAGTAGACAAAGAAAAATTATACACTTTAAAAGAAGCTTCTAATTTGGTGAAGGAAATTTCTACAACCAATTTTGATGCTTCAGTGGATATTAGCATGCGTCTAAACGTTGATCCACGAAAAGCAAATCAAATGGTTCGTGGAACGGTTTCTCTTCCTCACGGTATTGGGAAAACACTAACAGTTTTGGCATTGGTTACTCCTGATAAAGAAGAGGAAGCTAAGGCGGCAGGAGCTGATTATGTTGGTCTTGATGAGTATGTAGAGAAGATAAAAGGCGGTTGGACTGACGTTGATGTTATTGTTACAATGCCATCTGTAATGGGTAAAGTTGGAGCTTTAGGTCGAGTTTTAGGACCGAGAGGCTTGATGCCTAATCCAAAAAGTGGAACTGTAACCATGGATGTTGCTAAAGCAGTTTCTGATGCTAAGGCGGGAAAGCTTGACTTTAAAGTTGATAAATACGGAATTATTCATTCAACCATTGGTCGTGCTTCTTTTGATTCTGAAAAGATTAGAGAAAACGCTTTGGAAATGATTCAAACAATAGTGAAGCTAAAGCCATCTGCAGCGAAGGGGGTTTATATCAAGTCGATTACCATTTCCAGCACGATGAGTCCAGGTATTCGTATTGATACCAAAAGATTTATTGAAGACTAAGAAGACAAATTTTTCATTCTATATATATATTAGAAGAAATGACAAGAGAAGAAAAAAAAGAAATTGTTGATATGCTTTCTCAGAAGCTAAATGAAAATAATATTTTCTATTTGGCTGATATTTCTGAGTTAGATGCTGAAAAAACAACCAGGCTAAGAAAGCTTGCGCATAAAAGAGACATCTCTTTAAATGTTGTAAAAAATACACTTTTAAAGAAAGCTCTTGAAAAAGCAGAAGGAAGTTATGAAGACTTCTACGAAATATTGAAGGGAAATACTTCAATTATGTTTGCAGAAGTTGGTAATGCACCAGCAAAATTAATAAAGGAGTTTCGTAAAAAAAGCGAAAGACCTTTACTTAAAGGAGCCTATGTAGAGGAAGCTATTTTTATCGGTGACGATCAAATAGATGCCTTGGCTGCCTTGAAGTCGAAAGAAGAAGTTATTGCAGATATTATTGCATTGCTTCAATCTCCGGCCAAAAATGTTATATCTGCCCTACAAGCCTCAGCTGGTGGGAAAGTTGCAGGATTGGTCGAAGCCCTTGGTAAAAGAGGGGAATAGTAAATTTGTACGCACTCTCAACTCATATAATTAAAAATCTAAAAACAAAATAAAATGGCGGATTTAAAAGCGCTTGCTGAAGAGTTAGTTAACTTAACAGTGAAAGATGTAAACGAATTAGCAAGTATCCTTAAGGAAGAACACGGAATTGAACCAGCTGCTGCTGCAGTTGCTGTTGCTGGCCCTGCTGGCGGTGGTGATGGCAATGCTGCTGACGAAAAAACTGAGTTTGATGTTATCTTGAAAGCTCCAGGTGGGTCTAAACTAGCGGTAGTTAAGTTGGTTAAAGAATTGACTGGACTTGGACTTAAGGAGTCTAAGGAATTAGTAGATGCAGCACCAAAAGCAGTAAAAGAAGGTATTTCTAAAGAAGAGGCTGAATCTCTTAAAACACAATTAGAAGAAGCAGGAGCTGAAGTTGAGCTTAAGTAGTTTAACGCACAACTAATATCTTAAGGTTTAGTCCCCAATTTATTTTGGGGACTAAACCCTTTCTTGTTTGTATCTAGTTATTAATTAATCATTTCTTAAAGATGGCTAAAGCACCTATATCACAAATTAAAGATCGGGTAAATTTTGCTACGATCAAAAACAGACTCGCTTATCCCGATTTTCTCGACATACAATTACAATCTTTTCGAGACTTCTTTCAATTAGATACTTCGCCTGAGTTTAGAGACTCTGAAGGACTCTATAAGGTTTTTAGCGAAAATTTTCCAATTACGGATTCGCGAAACCAATTTGTCTTGGAATTTTTGGATTACTTTGTTGATCCTCCTCGATATAGTATTGAGGAATGTATCGATAGAGGCCTAACGTATAGTGTACCACTTAAAGCTAAATTAAAGCTTTACTGTACAGACCCAGAACATGAGGATTTTGAAACTATTGTTCAGGATGTGTATTTGGGTACAATTCCATACATGACGCCTAAGGGAACTTTCTTGGTTAACGGTGCTGAAAGAGTAATCGTATCTCAATTGCATAGATCTCCTGGAGTATTCTTTGGTCAATCAAGACACGCCAATGGAACAAAATTATACTCTGCTAGAGTTATTCCTTTTAAAGGTTCTTGGATTGAATTTGCTACTGATATTAACAATGTCATGTATGCATATATTGACCGTAAAAAGAAATTGCCAGTAACTACTTTGTTACGTGCGGTTGGCTTTGAGTTCGATAAAGATATTCTTGATATTTTTGAACTTGCTGATGAAATTAAAGTTAGTAAAGCCGGCCTTAAAAGATCTTTGGGTAGAAAATTAGCTGCTCGAGTATTGAGGACTTGGGTTGAGGATTTTGTAGATGAAGATACTGGAGAGGTTGTTTCAATTGAGCGTAATGAAGTTATTATCGATAGAGAAACTGTTCTTGATAAGGAACACATTGATTCAATTATAGAATCTGGCTCTAAAACTATTATTCTTCATAAAGAAGATGTTAACTCTGCTGATTTTGCGATCATATACAATACACTTCAAAAGGATCCTTCAAACTCCGAAAAGGAAGCTGTAGAGCATATTTATCGCCAACTTAGAAATTCTGAGCCGCCTGATGAGGAAACTGCAAGAGGTGTAATTGATAAGCTTTTCTTTTCTGAAACTAGATATGATTTAGGAGAAGTAGGAAGATATAGGATCAATAAGAAACTTAATCTTGAGATTGAGGAGACCATCAAAATCTTGACGAAAGAGGATATTATTTCGATCATTAAGTATTTGATTGAATTAAGTAACTCTAAAGCTCATGTTGATGATATCGATCACTTAAGTAACCGAAGAGTACGTACTGTTGGAGAACAACTGTATAATCAGTTCGGCGTTGGTTTGGCACGTATGGCTAGAACAATCCGCGAGCGAATGAACGTTCGAGATAATGAGGTGTTTACTCCCGCAGATTTGATTAATGCAAAAACATTATCTGCAGTAATTAACTCTTTCTTTGGTACCAACCAGCTTTCTCAGTTTATGGATCAAACGAATCCACTTTCTGAGGTAACACATAAACGTAGAATGTCAGCACTAGGACCTGGAGGTCTTTCAAGAGAAAGAGCTGGTTTTGAAGTGAGAGACGTTCACTATACACATTATGGTAGATTATGTCCTATTGAAACACCTGAAGGACCAAACATTGGTTTGATTTCTTCAATGTGTGTTTTTGCAAAGGTTAACCGTTTAGGGTTTATTGAAACACCTTATAGAAAAGTTAGGGATGGTGTAGTAGGACTAGATGATGAGGATGTTGTATACTTAAGTGCTGAAGAGGAAGATGAGCAAACAATTGCACAAGCAAACGCAATTGTAAAAGCAGACGGTACTTTTGATGCCGAACGCGTAAAAGCTAGACATGAAGGAGACTTTCCATTGGCTGAGCCTGGTGAAGTAACACTTATGGATGTTGCACCTAATCAAATTGCATCAATTTCTGCTTCACTTGTTCCATTCTTGGAGCATGATGATGCTAACCGTGCATTGATGGGGTCTAACATGCAGCGTCAAGCTGTTCCTTTAATGCAACCAGAATCTCCAATTGTAGGTACTGGTCTAGAGAAACAACTAGCAATCGACTCTCGAGTTTTGATTAATGCAGAAGGAACCGGAGTTGTTGAGTTTGTAGATGCAAATAAGATTATCGTTGTTTACGAAAGAACTGAAGAAGAAGAACTCGTTTCTTTCACTGAGCCAACTGTAACTTATACACTCACTAAATATAAAAAGACCAACCAAAGTACTGTTGTTAACCTTTTTCCTATTGTAAGAAAAGGAGATAAAGTTGAAAAAGGACAAGTGCTTTGTGAAGGTTATGCTACTGAAAAAGGGGAACTTGCACTTGGAAGAAACCTTAAAGTAGCCTTTATGCCATGGAAGGGATATAACTTTGAAGATGCAATTGTTATTTCTGAAAGAGTTGTTTCCGAAGATCTTTTTACTTCTGTGCATGTTGATGAATTTACACTTGAAGTTAGAGATACTAAAAGAGGTGTTGAAGAATTGACAGCCGATATACCAAACGTAAGCGAGGAAGCAACAGCTGACTTGGATGAAAATGGTTTGATTCGTATTGGAGCAGAGGTAAAAGAAGGGGATATCTTAATTGGTAAGATTACACCAAAAGGAGAGTCTGACCCGACGCCAGAAGAAAAGTTGCTTCGTGCAATTTTTGGTGATAAAGCAGGGGATGTAAAAGATGCTTCTCTTAAGGTTCCACCTTCAACAAAAGGAGTTGTTGTTGATAAAAAACTTTTTGAACGCGCAGTAAAAGACAGAAAATCTCGTGCCGAAGAAAAAACTTTACTAACACAGATTGAAGAGGAAGAGAAAAAAGAATTAAGTGCACTAAAAGAGCGCTTGGTTGAAAAACTATATGTGGTTGTAAATGGTAAAACCGCACAAGGTATTACCAACTATTACAATGAAGAAATCATTCCTAAAGGAACGAAGTTTACGCAGAAAATCCTTCAACGAATTGATGACTTTGCTTTTATTGATTACAAAAACTGGACAACTTCTGAGGAGTTGAACCAAATCATAAAAACCATGTTGCATAACCACAACATGAAAGCAACTGAAATTCAAGGAAAGTATAAGCGTAAGAAGTATGCTTTAACAGTTGGAGATGAGTTGCCAACAGGAATCATGAAGTTGGCCAAAGTATATTTGGCTAAGAAGAGAAAGATGAAAGTTGGAGATAAGATGGCCGGACGTCATGGAAACAAAGGTATTGTAGCTAAAATAGTGCGTCAAGAAGACATGCCATTTTTAGAAGATGGTACTCCAGTTGACATCGTTCTTAACCCATTGGGTGTACCTTCTCGAATGAACCTTGGACAGATTTATGAAACCGTTCTCGGATGGGCAGGTGAAAAATTAGGAGTTAAGTTTTCTACTCCAATTTTTGATGGAGCAACCATTGATGAGATTAACGAATGGACAGATAAAGCAGGTCTTCCTCGTATGGGTAGTACTAGGCTTCACGATGGTGGAACAGGTGAACTGTTCGATCAGCCGGCTACAGTTGGTGTGATTTACATGCTTAAGTTAGGGCACATGGTAGAAGATAAGATGCACGCACGCTCCATCGGACCATACTCCTTAATTACGCAACAACCATTGGGTGGTAAGGCACAATTTGGTGGACAGCGTTTTGGAGAGATGGAGGTATGGGCACTTGAAGCATTTGGAGCAGCTAACATTCTGCAAGAAATTCTTACTGTGAAGTCTGATGATGTTATGGGAAGAGCGAAAGCTTATGAAGCAATCGTAAAGGGAGAGAATATGCCTACACCAGGTATACCTGAATCATTTAACGTATTGCTGAATGAATTAAAAGGGCTAGGACTCAACATTACTTTAAGTGATGATGCATTATCTAACTAACTTATTATTAATTAGGTTTTAACAACACAATAATATAATTATGGCTTTTAGAAGAGACAAAAATGAGACAGGTAAATTCTCAAAAATCACGATAAGCCTTGCTTCTCCAGAAATGATACTAGAAAAATCTCATGGAGAAGTATTGAAGCCGGAGACAATTAATTATCGTACTTATAAACCAGAAAGAGATGGTTTATTTTGCGAGCGAATATTTGGTCCGGTAAAAGACTACGAATGTCATTGCGGTAAATACAAAAGAATACGCTATAAAGGTATTGTTTGTGATCGCTGTGGAGTAGAAGTGACAGAGAAAAAGGTAAGAAGAGAGCGCATGGGACACATTTCACTTGTTGTTCCTGTAGCACATATATGGTACTTTAAATCCCTACCCAATAAAATTGGATACTTATTGGGTTTGCCAACTAAAAAGTTGGATATGATTATTTACTATGAGCGTTATGTCGTTATTCAAGCCGGTGTTGCAAAAGGACCAGAAGGTGAAGATCTAGAGTTTCTAGAATTCTTAACAGAAGATGAGTACCTAGATATTCTCGATACGCTTCCAAAAGAAAATGCTTATTTAGATGATACAGATCCTGAGAAGTTTATTGCAAAAATGGGAGCTGAGGCACTTTTTGAAGGATTAAAACGTCTCAAACTCGACGAGCTTTCTTACGAATTGAGGCATAAAGCCAATACAGAAACTTCTCAACAACGTAAAAATGAAGCTTTAAAGCGCTTGCAAGTTGTAGAGGCTTTCCGTTCGGCAAATAACCATATCGAAAATAGACCTGAGTGGATGATTATAAAGGTGGTGCCAATTATTCCACCTGAATTGCGTCCTTTAGTTCCACTAGATGGAGGTAGGTTCGCAACTTCTGATTTAAACGATCTTTACCGTCGTGTAATTATTAGAAACAACCGCTTGAAAAGATTGATGGAGATTAAAGCTCCTGAAGTTATTTTGAGAAACGAAAAGAGAATGCTTCAGGAATCTGTTGATTCACTTTTTGATAACTCTAGAAAATCATCTGCAGTTAAAACAGACTCTAACCGTGCACTTAAGTCTTTAAGTGATAGCTTAAAAGGTAAGTCCGGTCGTTTCCGTCAAAACTTGTTAGGAAAACGTGTTGACTATTCTGCGCGTTCAGTAATTGTTGTTGGTCCTGACTTGGAATTACACGAATGTGGTATTCCAAAAGATATGGCAGCAGAACTTTACAAACCTTTTGTAATTAGAAAATTAATTGAAAGAGGAATTGTAAAAACTGTAAAGTCTGCAAAGAAAATTGTAGATAAGAAAGAGCCTGTTGTTTGGGATATTTTAGAAAGTGTGCTGAAAGGACACCCTGTGTTACTAAACAGAGCACCAACACTTCACAGGTTGGGTATTCAAGCATTTCAACCCAAGTTAATTGAAGGAAAAGCAATTAGCTTGCATCCTTTAGTTTGTACTGCATTTAACGCCGATTTTGATGGTGACCAAATGGCTGTGCATTTGCCGCTTGGCAATGCCGCAATTTTGGAAGCGCAAATGTTGATGCTTGCTTCTCATAATATATTGAACCCTGCAAATGGATCTCCAATTACGGTTCCATCTCAAGATATGGTTCTTGGTTTGTATTATCTGACTAAAGAACGTAAATCAGAGAAAGGCCATATTATTGAAGGAGAAGGGAAAACCTTCTACTCTCCTGAGGAGGTGATTATCGCAAATAATGAAGGCAGATTAAGCATTCATGCGAAAATTAAGGTTAGGATTACAAAAAATGGTAAATCAGAACTTATTGAAACAACTTGCGGTAGAGTAATCTTTAACGAAGTTGTTCCCATTGAGATGCCTTATATAAATGAACTGTTAACCAAAAAGTCTTTAAGAGACATTATTGGTAACATCTTAAAAGTTGCAGGTACTGCTAAAACATCCAAATTCCTTGATGAAATTAAGGACTTAGGATTTAATATGTCTTTTAAAGGTGGTTTATCCTTTAATCTAGGGGATGTAATTATTCCTCCTGAAAAAGAAACCATGATGGAGAAGGCCAATGAGCAAGTATTGGAAGTTTGGGATAACTACAATATGGGCTTTATAACCAACAACGAAAGATACAATCAGATTATTGATATCTGGACGCATACAAATACAAGGTTGACCAATACAGTAATGGATCGACTAAGAGAAGATGATCAGGGTTTTAACTCTGTTTATATGATGTTTGATTCTGGAGCAAGAGGTTCTAAAGAGCAAATTCGTCAGCTTTCTGGAATGAGAGGGCTTATGGCAAAACCTCAAAAATCTGGCTCTACAGAACATGAGATTATTGAGAACCCAATTCTTTCTAACTTTAAAGAAGGACTTTCAATTCTTGAGTATTTTATTTCTACACACGGTGCACGTAAAGGACTTGCGGATACAGCATTAAAAACAGCAGATGCTGGTTACTTAACTAGAAGGTTGGTGGATGTGTCACAAGATGTGGTTATTACTGCAGACGATTGTGGAACCTTAAGAGGTACAACTATTTCTGCCTTGGTTAAGTCAGATGAAGAGGTTGAATCTTTATATGATAGAGTGCTTGGACGTGTTACAGTACACGATATATTCCATCCTAATACTGGTGATTTAATCATTGCTTCTGGTGAAGAGGTTAATGAAGAGATTGCAAGAATTATTAGTGATTCACCGATAGATGAAGTGGAAATGCGCTCTGTACTTTCTTGTGAATTGAAACGTGGTGTTTGTTCGAAGTGTTATGGCAGAAGCTTAGCAACTGGAAGAATGGCACAAAAAGGAGAGTCTGTAGGAGTGATTGCTGCTCAGTCTATTGGAGAGCCTGGTACTCAGCTTACGTTAAGAACTTTCCACGTTGGTGGAACAGCTTCTAAAATTGCTGATGAATCTAGAGTTGAAGCCAAGTATGATGGAATTCTCGAAATTGATGAATTGAGAATTGTCGAAGGTGAAAATCGAGATGGTGATAAAATTAACATTGTAGTTGGTCGATCAGCTGAAGCTCGAATTCTTGATCCTAAAACAAAAATTGTTTTAAGTACAAGTATGATTCCTTATGGGGCCACTTTAGAAAAGCTAGAAGGTGAGAAGGTTAAAAAGGGTGATATGATTTGTCATTGGGATCCTTATAACGCTTTAATTATAGCGGAAACTGCAGGTAGTGTGGTTTTTGAAAATATGATAGAAGGGGTTACATATAAAGAAGAGTCTGATGAGCAAACCGGTTTTACTGAAAAAGTAATTGTAGAAAATAGAGACAAAAAGTTAATTCCTGAAATTAAGCTTATTAGCAAGAATAAGGAGTTAATTAAAACTTATAATTTACCAGTTGGTGCTCACATTATTGTTCATGAAGGTGATTCAATTGTTGGAGGTACTACATTGGTTAAGATTCCTAGAACCTCAGGAAGGTCTGGAGATATTACAGGTGGACTGCCGAGGGTAACTGAGCTTTTCGAAGCGCGTAATCCTTCTAATCCAGCTGTAGTTTCTGAAATTGATGGAATCGTTTCTTTTGGTAAAATTAAAAGAGGAAACAGAGAAGTTATTGTTGAATCTAGAAGTGGACAAATTAAAAAGTATTTAATTAATTTATCTAAGCATATTCTAGTTCAAGAAAATGACTTTGTTAGAGCAGGATCTCCACTTTCTGATGGAGCCATTACTCCAGCAGATATTTTATCAATTAAAGGACCTACCACAGTTCAAGAGTACTTGGTAAACGAGGTGCAAGAGGTATATCGAATGCAAGGAGTGAAAATTAACGACAAGCACTTTGAGGTAATTGTACGTCAGATGATGCGTAAAGTAATTATCGAAGATCCAGGTGATACAACTTTCCTTGAGAAGCAGATTGTAAACAAAACTGACTTTGCTGAAGATAATGATTGGATTTTTGGTAAAAAAGTAGTTGTTAACTCAGGGGATTCTGTAGAACTTAAAGAAGGCCAAATTGTTTCTGCTCGTCGATTGAGAGAAGAAAACTCTACATTGAAGCGTCAAGACAAAAAGCCTGTTGAATTTAGAGATGCTATTCCTGCAACTTCAAATTCAGTACTTCAAGGTATTACAAGGGCATCGTTGCAAACAGATAGTTTCATATCTGCTGCTTCTTTCCAAGAGACCACAAAAGTGTTAAATGAAGCTGCCATTGCAGGTAAGCAAGATACGTTAGAAGGGTTGAAAGAAAATGTTATTGTTGGTCATCTGATTCCTGCAGGTACTGGATTGAGAGAATATCAGGATTATCTGGTTGGCTCTAAAGCTGAGTATGAGCGCTTGAAAAGTGCGAAAAGCATGCATAAAGCTGAAGTAGCTCAAGATACAAAGGCTGAAGAAAACGTAGAATTATAAATTAATTAACATGAGCGACGAAAATAAAACAGGCGATAATAAAAATACGCTGAATATTGAACTTACAGAAGAAATTGCTGACGGCATATACTCAAACCTTGCCATCATAAGTCACTCTTCTTCTGAATTTGTAATTGACTTTATAAAAGTTATGCCGGGTATGCCAAAAGCAAAGGTAAAATCAAGAATATTGATGACCCCAGAACATGCAAAACGATTTATTAGGTCATTGCAAGAGAACCTCAATAAGTTTGAGTCGGTTAATGGAAGTATTAAGGATGCAGAAGGACCACAGTTTCCAATGAATTTTGGACCTAAAGCTGAGGCCTAAACCTTAAAAATAATATAGAAAAGGGGATATAAGTTTAAAACTTTATCCCCTTTTTTTATTGGAAAGCTTTTTTGTTAAACAAGATATATCCAAAGTGGAATAAAAAGCTAAACTCAGTATCAAAGTCGCTAAAATAATTTATACTAGCAGATAAAGGGCCTAAAGGTGTGTGATATACTGCAGAGAATGACCCTAAATACCGTTGGTCTTTAATTTCATCACTTAACATTGCCTCACCTTTTTCTCCACTGTAAATCGTTTCATAGGGTTGAAAGATGAATACTTCTGCTCTTAAGTCAACTGTTTCCCTTATGCTGTATATTAATTTCAATCCAGCTCCTAAATATGTTAATGCCCTAAATTCATCTTGAAAGAGTGTTTTACTAAGAGGAATGGGCTCATATGCAGGAGCAGAAAGAACTGTAGCAGTGTAGTTCTGAAAAAACGGTTGATTGCTATATGCTCCTTCAGCAGAAATCCCAAGCCTAAATTTATGGCTATTTAAAAAATATTTATCAAATCCTCCTTTTAAAATAAACCAGTTTTGCGCTTTCTTAGAATCATCTTTAATGCGAGCTGTAGAGCCTGGATAAGTATTTTCTTTACCATCAATATAGCGTAACATTATCTCATACTTACTGCCTTTTGAAGCGTACATTTTTCGATTCAGTGAATTTCTACTGTATTTAGCAAAAGTAGAATGCCCTTCAAATTTTGTTAAATCAGCAGTATCCCCTCGGTTAAAACTTGTTGTTTGGTAATAATTATAATCTTGCTGAAAGTATGATGCACCTAGATTTATTAGCCCTTTCGTTAAAAACGGCAAGCCGATCTTTCCTTCCCAGTATTGCTCTCCATTGACTATATAAGATTGATCTTTGTTGTCAATAAATGTTCGGCGATCATCAAAGTAGTCAAATTGATTGTTTGTGTACTTTCCCTCTAAATAAAATGGAATATCAAAGGGGATGTCCCACCTTACACCACCTTCAACAGAGCTATAAAAAGTTCCAAAGTATATGTTCCCATGTAATTTTAAGGAAGTCGCCTTAAGGGTTCTGTACTCTAACTCTACAAACCCTGTGCTAAAAGGTTTACTACTGATAACTCCACCAAAAGACAATTGGAAGGGTTTCTTTTTATTTACTTTTAAATTAATGTCATATTCCTTTGTGCTATCATTCCACCTTACCGTGGGGTGGATTGATTCAATCCCTTCATCTGAAGCGAATTTCATTGTCTCGCTCCGTAATTCATTGTAAGAGAAATAGTTGTTTCGCTTTAAATTCTGAGCCAAATACTTCTCTTGGTTGGGATGCAACCCATCGAAAGTTATCTTATTAAATTTAATAGGTGGCTTTTTTCGATTAAAAGCTTCTCTTTTTTCACGAAACATTTCATTTTCGATATAGCAAATTCTGTCTTTAATAGTATCAATGTAAGGTAGCGCACTCTCATAGCCCCTTTCAATTGCCTCTCTATTTTGGTAAAAATCAAAAGTTGAAATGCCCTCTACATTTGAGTTAATAATTACACCTTCAGTACATTTTATTTTATAAGTAGATTCTTTTATTAGAATATTTCTCAATTGAGAAAGTAAGTTGTTTGCTTGTGGGGGAGGAAGTTTTGTGCTTACATTACTCGCAATAATATAATCTACGTCAAACTCTGTGCACATAACATCTGCAGGAAAGTTGTTGTAAAGGCCTCCATCAAACATTAAATTTCCATTTATGGAAATCGGAGGAAGATAAAACGGATACGTCATTGAGGCCCTAATTGCAGAAGCTAAATTACCTGAGGAAAGAACCTCTTCCTTACCTTTTGTAATATTAGCAGATAAACAGCGAAATGGTATCAGCAAGCTGTCGAAATTTTCTTTAGCAATTGCATTTGCAGGAATAAAGTATTGGAGAAGGCCGAGGTCGATAGGCGTGGAGTTAACAAAATTAGTTGGGATGTTGGATTCGAATAAGGAATCTAGCCTAAAATCAATATTTAACATTCCTGCATTCGATGGGCTTTTTTTGAAATAAAATTCATGCTGTTGATCTATAATGCCATTGGCAGCGCTTCTAAACTCATCAGATACCACTATTTCTTCAATCTCACTTGCAGTATATCCTGCAGCGTAAAACCCTCCTATAAGCGCACCTATTGATGTGCCAACAATGTAGTCTATCGGTATATTTTCTTCTTCAAGAGCCTTTAGTACTCCAACATGGGCCATGCCTGATGCACCGCCGCCACTTAACACTAGACCTACTTTTTGCGAAAATAAAGTATGACTATAAATAGCGAAAAGTAAAAGAAATATAATGGAGTGCTTCATTCCTAAAGGCTTGACACAAATGTAATTAAATTAAAGTCGCTGTGAAGTTAATTATCTTTACAAACGAAATTGTTGTTAAGAGAACTTTAGCTAAATATGCATTTTATAAACTAAATATTTATAATTGATAGTGTAAATACTAGTTACAACAACACCTTTACTAAAGTGCAAATTTATTAATCAATTTTTATTATTCCCTTAACGGTTCTTGTAATTCAAAGGAGAGATAGAAAGTTGTATCAATTGTCTAATTCCTTTGTCACATTTATTGCATCGATTAAATCGTGGGTAGTAATAATATGAGTGTCTCCCTTAATATCTTTTACCAAAACAGCAGGATTCTTTTTGTTCAACTGCTTTGCGATATCTTCTATACTAGCATTACCTTCAACAAAAGAATAGAGTGGCTGCATTACCTTTTCAGCTATTTCGTCTTTTAAACTTGTATCCTCAAGAATATCAGTTAAAATACTATCGCTTATAGCACCAATGAGTTCTCCATTCTTCTCAATTGGCAATTGAGAGATATTGTATTTTGTCATTTTATTAATCACCGCTGAAAGTTTGTCATCAGCATTGGCAGTAATCAACTTTTTATCGCCTCTCTTTTTAACCATTGAAAGGGCATTTGTTTTTTCTCCATCTAAAAATCCACGCTCTCTAACCCAATCGTCGTTAAACATTTTACCAACATACCTGCTACCATGATCGTGAAAGATAACCACAACAACATCGTCTTTCTTTAGCTTGTCTTTTAACTGAAGAATACCTGCAACTGCTGAGCCAGCTGAATTGCCCATAAAAAGTGCTTCTTCTCTTGCAAGCCGTCGAGTCATGATTACTCCATCCTTATCTGTTACCTTTTCAAAAAGATCAATTAAATCAAAATCTACATTTTTAGGAAGAATGTCTTCCCCTATACCTTCTGTTATGTATGAATAAATTTCATTTTCATCAAATATTCCAGTTTCGTGGTATTTTTTAAATACCGAACCATAAGTATCTATTCCCCAAACTTTAATATTGGGGTTCTTTTCTTTTAAATATTTTGCAGTGCCTGAAATGGTGCCACCAGTACCTACACCAACTACTAAATGAGTTATTTTTCCATTAGTTTGCTCCCATATTTCCGGACCAGTTTGTTCATAATGTGCTAGACGGTTAGATAAGTTGTCATATTGGTTGGGATAAAATGAATTTGGAATTTCTTCATTTAATTTTTTAGCAACTGAATAGTAAGACCGAGGATCATCAGAAGCAACGTTTGTCGGGCAAACGACAACCTCTGCACCCATCGCTCTTAAAATGTCCATTTTTTCTTTAGATTGCTTGTCGGCTAAAGTACAAATCAACTTATAACCTTTAATTATAGCAACCATCGCTAAGCCCATTCCTGTATTTCCAGATGTTCCTTCAATAATTGTTCCTCCGGGCTTTAATTCTCCTGATTTTTCGGCATCCTCAATCATTTTTACAGCCATCCTATCTTTTATTGAGTGCCCAGGATTAAAGGTTTCTACCTTTGCTAAAATTGTAGCGGGAATACCTTGAGTAACCTTATTTAGCTTTACTAAAGGAGTATTGCCAATAGTTTCTAATATGTTATTATAGTACTTCATTCAAGTTTATTTTAGAATTGTAAAGTTATCAAAAGCGAAACTTTAAAAGCCGAAAATTGGTTGAAATATTACATGTAAAATACAATGTTAGTTAATTGTTTATAAGATTGGTGGGGAATTGAAAATATACTTTTTAACTATAAACCAATTTAATCAAATCGGATCGTTTTTACAGGGCTTATTTTAGAGATTATCTTTGATGGAATTAATAGCATTAGTAAACATAAGAAAAGAGTACTTGCATTTAATAATGTGAGCTTAAGCCAGTTAATTGAGATGGGAACAGTATCGATAAAGTAAGCTTCCTTTGGCATTTTTACAAAGCCAAAATGCTCTTGAAGAAGCGCTAAGCTTATTCCAAAGATGTTGCCAAAAAGCAAGCCCATTAGAATTAAGTAGGCAGCGTTATATAAAAATATTTTTTGAATACTAATATCTCTTGCGCCAATTGCTTTTAGTACTCCAATCATTTTTGTTCGCTCTAGTATTAGAATAAGTAAAGCGGATATCATGTCAATGCCACAAACGAGAATAAGAAGTGTAATAATGATTATAACGTTGATGTCTTGCAGTTCTAACCAATTAAAGATATCTACTCTGCTTTCTTTTATTGAAGTTGCAGTAAGGTCATAGTCAATTGATTTGTATACTTTTTCAACCACATTATCAAGTTGTTTGAAGTTGTCTATAAGGATTTCAAACCCACCCACTTGATTTTCTTCCCATCCATTTACCTTTTGAATATGCCTAATGTCTGCAAAAACCATACGTTCATCCATATCGCCTAAACCGGTATCGTAAATTCCACTTATATTCAATCTTCTATAACGAGGAGGTTGTTGCATGAAATAAATAATTAGGTCATCTCCGGCTGTCACCTCTAGCTTTTGTGCAATATGCTGTGATATTAATATGCCATTTGATTGCTCGGCAGTATCTATACTTAACTTACTTCCCTTTACAATATATTGTTTGAAAAACGACCAGTCAAAGTCGTCGCTTATTCCTTTTAAGAGCGCGCCATAATTTTGCTCGTCTGTTTTTAGAATAACTCCCTTGTGTGCATATACTTGTATGTGTTTAAGTCCCTTAATGCTATCAATCGTCTTGTAAAAGTCTCGATTTCTTGAGATTGGACTACTTTCTAATAAACCTTTAGATTTGTATGAGGTGACTTGAATGTGAGAGCCAAATCCAACTACTTTTTTCTGAATTTCTTCTTGAAACCCATCTAAAATTGCCATTGAAATAGTCATCATGGCAATGCCTAAGCTGATTGCTACAATAGAAATTCGTATTATTGGCTTGGAAAATGAATTGCTACCACTTCCTTTAATAATTTTGCGCGAAAAAAAGAGTTCAAAATTCAAATTTTGGCTTGGTATTGGTACAAAACAAAAATAGCAAATACTATTCTTACCATGACTTTATTTAAGACACTGTTTTTAGGTGTTTGTCTTTTCTTTTACATGGCTGTTGAAGGAATGCAAACAAGCTCACAAGATACATCAATCATCTTGGGAATTGCACAAACTGATAAATACTATCCATTGCTTTACAACAAAAAGGTGGCAGTGGTGGGAAATCAATCTACTCAATTCAATGGAAACCACTTGGTAGATAATTTAATTAAAAGTGGGGTAGATGTGATTAAGGTTTTTAGTCCTGAACATGGTTTTAGAGGTAAAGCAGATGCAGGCGAAGCTGTTGCAGACGGTAAAGATATAATAACGGGATTGCCTATTATTTCTTTGTATGGCGACAATAAGAAACCTACTGTTGCTCAAATGTCTGGAATAGATGTTATTGTTTTTGATATTCAAGATGTTGGTGTTCGGTTTTATACGTATATCTCTACCTTACACTATGTGATGGAAGCAGCCGCTGAAAAAAACATTCCTTTAATTTTGCTGGATAGGCCAAACCCTAATGGACATTTTATTGATGGTCCTGTTTTAGAAAAGAAATATCAGTCTTTTGTTGGAATGCACCCCATCCCTGTTGTCCACGGGATGACAATTGGGGAATATGCTCAAATGATAAATGGAGAGAAATGGCTTAAAAATGGGATGCAATGTGAGTTGACAGTTATCAGATGTGAGAATTATGAGCGCACTATGGATTATGAGTTACCAATCATGCCATCTCCAAATTTGCCTAATATGAGGTCAATATACTTATATCCTTCATTGTGCTTTTTTGAAGGAACCGTTGTAAGTGTTGGAAGGGGAACTTTAAAGCCTTTTCAACAAATTGGGCATCCTGTTTATCGACACTACGTTTATAGCTTTGTACCCAAACCGATGGAAGGAGCTAAGGATCCGAAATTGAAAGATATGCGCTGCTTTGGGATTGACTTTTCTAATCGTACTGCAAAGTCGTTTAAAGCAATGGGAAGGTTAGACTTAAGCTTCCTGATAGAGTTTTATAAAAACTATCCGGAGCATTCTAGTTTCTTTAATAACTATTTTAACCTATTGGCCGGAAACAATACTTTGCAAAGTGATATTAAAGCAGGAAAAACAGAGCTGCAAATAAGAAATAGCTGGAGTAAGGGTATAGCTGACTTTAAGGTTATGAGAGAAGTCTATTTGTTGTATCCTTAGTTTGCTTGATTAAGTCTCCCAGACCCATCAACACTGGAGTTTATTTTCTTTACACTTCCTTTATAGTAAATATCACCGCTGCCATTAACGCTGGCGTCTAAGGCATAAGAAACGTCTACTTTTACATCACCTGAGCCTTTAATTTCGATTTCGGCCTCTGCGCTTGATAATTCAAATGCGTTTACATCTCCTGAGCCATTAACTTCAATTTGATGCTTTTTTGTTTTTCCACTTAAGTTTAAATCTCCTGAGCCGTCAATTTTACTACTAAGTTCTTTTGTTTCAACTTCCATTTTGATAGAACCTGAACCTTCAATGTTTAGCTTTAGTTTGTTGGTGTTGAAAATAGAATCGCCAATAATTTTTCC
>Ga0209075_1001743_pt1 | contig 20129 bp, 9 predicted proteins | sample Stecom2011_FD_187523 | JGI IMG/M metagenome (GOLD analysis project Ga0209075, IMG submission 187523) | Agricultural soil microbial communities from Utah to study Nitrogen management - Steer compost 2011 (SPAdes) (version 2) | ecosystem: Environmental > Terrestrial > Soil > Agricultural land...
TGTGTACCGGCAATTCCTTCTATACTTCCAAGGTCCGAAAAAACAAATCCTTCAAAACCCCACTCATCACGTAAGACATCCTTTAAAAGATACCTGTGAGCAGTGGCAGGTACTCCATCAATAGAATTGTATGAAGTCATTACAGTTTTCACTCCCGCTTCTGCTGCTTTTCTAAATGGTAATAAATGATTTGCGTACAGATCCCTTTTACCGACATTTGCCATCTGACCGTTATGTCCCCCGGTGGGTACTCCATAAGCTGCAAAGTGCTTGGGTGTTGAATAAACATGTCTGCCATCACTAATTTCATCTCCCTGAAACCCATTTATAAAAGCTACTCCAAGCTTTGCGACAAGCATAGGATCTTCTCCGAACGTCTCCTCAACCCTCGACCATCTTGGTTCTCTTGCCAGGTCCAAAATGGGACCATAACCAATATGTGCTCCTTGTAGTCGGGTCTCAAATGCTATCACCTCTGCCATTTTATTAATCAGCTCCGGATTCCAAGTACTGCCTTGTCCCAGTCCTGTCGGAAAAACGGTTGTTCCAATTGCCATGTGCCCATGCATACTCTCTTCTGCAAAAAACAGAGGTATCCCCAAACGGGTTTCTTCTACAACATGTCTCTGCAACTCATTCAACGCTTTGGCTGACAGTTCAGGATTAAGTCCTGTTTTCAATGTTTTCTGTGTCCATGGGTCTGCTCGCAAGGTTGCCCAGAAACCTCCCGGAGGCATAGCTTGCATTCGGTCAACAAACTGCTTCGAAGGCTCAACTGTGTGATCATCAATCTTTGTGTACATTTCCCAACCTGTCGGGAAGCACAACTGACCGATTTTCTCTTCTGTAGTCATCCGGCTCAATAAATCACTGACTCTGGCATCGACCGATGCCGACGGATTTTTGTAAACCTCTTGTGCCAAAGATGCTGACAAAACACCAAACAGGCAGATTATGGATGCTATACCTACTCTACTTTTCATTATTATTTCACTGTTTTAAATGAAAATACTAATGGTAAGTTTTCTGAGCCTCCTGTTTTTGGTAATTCAATGATCGTCTTATCTCCTTCAACTTTCCATTTTACCCTCTTATTTGTAAGCAACGAAACAACATTGCTGCCTTTTACCGGCATGCTTCCTTCCCACTCTATCACAGAAGGCATATCCTTTCCTTTCTCAGGAATATAATGTGCATAGATAGTCTGATTATCTTTATCTGCCGTGAACCATACATTCCCACTGTTATAGTTCGGAGTAATGCGTGTATTATAAATTCCTTTGCCGTTTATTTCAAGCCAATCACCTATATCATTCAGAATTTCTTCTACTTCAGGCTGAATGATTCCCTCAGGTGTAGGACCCACTCCGAGCAGCATATTACCGCCTTTTGCCGTTACCTCAATCAACATTGCTATCACTTCAGCAGGAGTCTTGAATTTTGCATCGGGTATCCATCCCCAGTCACTACTCAGCGGTATGCAGCTCTCCCATGGATACGGTAGTTGCTCCATAGGAATGGAACGCTCGGGTGTCTGATAATTTTCATACTTACCTCTGATGGTACGATCAACAATAATTAAATCGTTCTGATACTTACGTGCCATACCTGCAATCTTATCCATATCAATATCTTGTCGCGATGGAGCCACCCATCCGCCATCGAGCCAGAGAATATCTATTTCACCATAACCTGACATCAATTCTTCCAGCTGATTGTATGTGAAATTCTTGAAATTCTCCCACCGCTCCGGATGACGCTCAATCTTGTAGTTAACATTCCTGTTTGGAGTTGCAAAATAATCCCACCAGTAATACTGACTATGCCAGTCGGGTTTAGAAAAATAGGCTCCAACCATAAAATCTTTCTTTCTGAATGAGTCAAACACATATTTTGCAACATCTGCTTTGGGATGATCTTTAAAAGGACCGTTTGCAATAGAGAAATCGGTCTGCTTTGTATCAAACATATTGAACCCGTCGTGATGCTTTGTTGTGAATATCGCATACTTCATACCTGCTCTCTCCATAATACTGCTCCACTGATCAGGATCAAAATCAACGGGATTAAACTTGTCTTTCAGTCCCCAGTACCATCTTTTATACTCAACATAATTCATAGTGCTGTCTCGGGGGATCCAATCTACATCTTCTGAACAGATCGACCATGACTCCACAATTCCGGGAACAGAGTAAAGTCCCCAGTGAAAAAGCACTCCAAACTTAAGATCCTGCCATTCGTCAAGCTGCTCAAGTACCTCTTTTTCTTCAGGCCAAACATATTCTGACGATCGCTCATGCACAAATCCCTCTTGTGTTTGTGTAAGAAAGTCAAGTTCACTTACGGTTACATACTTCTCATCACCTGCAGTACCGGTGGCAACCAGACGAATATATCTTGTGCTGAAAGGTGTTGCGAAATAGTGAGTACGGGGTGTAGGATCATTAATCAGATTGCCGAACTCAAACGTATCAGCTGTTTTCCAGTTCTCTCCGTTTTCACTAATCTGTATCTCACCTCTTGAGATCATGCCGTTGGGATGAAATGTTTGTGGTGTGTAAACAAATGCTTTTAAATTATACAGAGCACCCAGATCCAGTGCAATATAATGGTTTTCATCACTTTCACCTGATTGCCAGTAGGTACGGTTCACAGCATCAAAAGCATTAAGGGCAGCTCTTCTGTCAGTCTCGCTGCTGACACCAAGTAGTTTCCAATCTTTCTTAACTAATCCAAACTCCTCACTTTTAACAGCTCCTCTGACATTGTTAATATAAGAAACCGCTTTAAGAATATTATGTTCAACTTTAATCGGACTTTCATATTTCATGGAGCTTTGTGTAGGTTCTGATCCATCAAGGGTGTAGAAGATCTCATAACCTGCGTTAATGTTGTCTGCAGCATTATCTCCTGTAGGATTCCAGTTGAACTCAGTTTGCAATGGAGCTATGGTCACCAGCCCCTCTTTATCACGGGTAAATGCCAGTTGTGGCGGACGTGTATTGTAATAATGGGCAGAAATATGACTGATAGCAGGAGTTAACCGTGACTCCAAAACACGAATCCTGATCCTGTCTGTTGTCACTTCAGGAAACCTCAGGATACGCTTGTAACCAATATTGGTTGCTGTGGCTATCTCTTTCCACTCATTGTCAACCCAAGCATCAACTGCATGTTTTTCAACACGCTCACTATGTGTAGCTATCGCTTCCTGAAGCATAAGACGGTTAAATGTTTTCTGTGCCGGCAATGTTATAACAATCTCACCTTTATCCAACAAAATATATGTGTCAGGATTATCGTCCAAAACTTCTTTAGGACCAGTTGCACCGTCAAAAAGATTATTGCCATAGGTCTGGTGAATGCGATTCCCAACCTCTTCAAGCACTTCTACATCGCGTGGTGAAAATTTCCCTTCCCTGTTTGGCGGAATATTCAGTAAAAAGATTGAATTACCTCCAACAGAACGTTCGTATATATCAAAAACATCATCGGCACTTCTCACTTTCTGATTTGTATCATCACGATAAAACCACCCCTCACGAATTGAAGTGTTTGTCTCTGCCGGCTGATAGTGAAGATAGTTGGCTTTGTACAGCACTTCGCGTGAACCAAGATCCCTGTCTGTCATATCATGAAATTCTGTAGCAGTGCCGGGATTCTCTTCGTAGGTCACAACATTCCATTCAGTATCCCTTGTTGCACCGGCTTCATTGCCGCACCACCTTATATCCTCACGACCAAATATCACTGCTTTGGGCGCAAGAGTGCGAATAAGCTCTCTCCAGGCGGTATAATTGTATGTCTGCCCTCCTTTTCTTTTAGGATGTGCACCGTCAAACCAAACTTCGTGAATCTCTCCATACTCCGTAAGTATCTCAAAAAGCTGATTCAGAAAATATTCGTTGTAGTCATCTACTACAAATTCAAACTGTGTCTTGTTCTTAAAGGGGCGACCCTCAACTTCACGTGGTATAGTTCTCTTGGTGTACTCACTCAGATTGCCATACAATCCTTCAGGATTCTCAATCTGATACAAATCGGCAGGTGAGAGGTAAACGCCAAGTTTTAAGCCATACTTTCTGCAAGATTCCGAAAGATCTTTCAGGATATCTCCCTTACCGTCACGAAAGGGGGTGGACATAATCCCGTGATTTGTGTACCTGCTTTGCCATAACACAAAACCATCATGATGTTTAACAGTCAGAATCACCATCTTCATTCCGGCATCTTTCATGGCACGGCACCACTGATCTGTGTCAAGCGTTTTCAGATCAAAGACCTCAGGGTCTTCCATACCGCTTCCCCACTCCATACGGGTGTATGTGTTGGGACCAAAGTGAATAAAGGCTATAAACTCGTTCCTCAACGCATCCAGTTGATTTTCAGTAGGAACTACGTGAGCTGCTTTATTTATTATCGCCTCTTTAGTATCACCTTCCTCTACTTTAATTGTATTCTGAGTGTTTTGAGAATACACCTGTATAGTCAGAAAAGCTCCAAAAATTAATATTGCAATCTTTCTCATTTTTCTTTTTAAAATTAAATAATCAACTTATAAAGTTACGCTTTTCTGCTCAGAAACTTATATAATAATTTTTATATTAATTAGATTTGCATTCACTTAACTGTGCTGTACTGTGCTGATATATCCACAAAAATATTAAACGGTACAGGACTTAACAAATATTTTTATATGTTATAAAACACAAATATAGAATTACATAAAGTCAATAACTTTCTTTTCAACATAATATTAATAAAAAAGAGAAATCAGATTTACACACTGTATCTCTGATTCCTCTTAAAAGGTTAGGATTATATATTACATATTTGGTCCTTCACCCCATTGCGGTGAGCCTATATCCTGCCAGATCCGCTCCGAATTAAGTTTAGGTCCTGAACCAACAGAAAGTCCCTGCGTCTGATATGAATTTATTAAAATATCATACATCAAATCTGTTGGTGATGGCTGATTCAGTGCCATTCGTCTCGGTATTGCCGATGTTGGCACTTCAGCATAAACCATGCGAGGAAACAAATCAGATCCAATAATCGGCACACCCGACCTGCGGGCAGTTGTGTACTGATCAATGGGCTGAAGTGAGAAGTGTACTATCTGCTGCAGATAAACCTTCTCAAGGTCTGAAGCCTGATCACCCGTTAACTGATAAGCAGGATTAGCCATCATTGTCTCAATCTCTCCATCTACAAGATCAATAGGTTCCTCATTAGGATCATAACCTCCATAAGTGGTACCATAATATGGTATTTTATTATTAGCTGCCAGTCTGTCGTAATTTCTAACTGACGCATCCAGAGCACGGTTAAAATAAGCTGATGCGTTCTCGGGCAGAGTTGCACCTAAAAGCGCAAATTCAGCAAGATACAGATTCACTTCTGCTGATGTCATATAGATACCCCACCATGGCACATCTTCAGTATCACGTATTGCCTGATCACCCGGTATAATAGGATAATTGAAGTCTATTCTGCCGTAAAGCATCTCCTGCTGGAACATTGAGTATGGACGGTAAATAAAGTTTTCATTATATTTACTATGTTCAGTGTAGTTAAACCAGTCACCATACAGAGCATCCTGCTGTCCTGCATTAAACTCAAGAGGCAGTCCGTAGTAGCGAACCCATGGTTCCCCTGGTGCTTTCCAGCTTTGAAATGCATATTTACCATCTGTTCCAACTGTATAATTTACATTCTCCATCACAAATTGCGGAACGTCATCCTCTCTGCCTGCATCAAAAAACAGCTGTACAACTTTTGAATTCCACATATTTTTCTGAAATATAAAACGTACTCGGGGATCCCGGTTCTCAATCAAGAAATCAACCATTGTCATAGAGCCGCCGACAGACTGCAAAACAGAGTTGTTCCAGTTATATACATAGTCGGAGTTTGAGGTGGTGGCAGTTGCTTTGTTAAACAGGAAATCCTGCGATGAATTGCTTATAACACCTACAGGTGAAGAAGCAACCTGAGAAGCGATTTGCAATGCTCTTGCACGATCTTTATTAACCAAGCGTGCTGCAATCTTCAGCTTTAATGAGTTTGCAAGCCTTGCCCATTTTGCAGCATCCCCCTTGTAAACCATGTCCTGAGCACCAAGAAACACCTGATTGGTGGCAGTTGTAAGTACCTGAATATCATTATCCAGGTTTTGAAGCCAAAGATTGTAAAGATCTTCTACTCTGTCATACTTAGGTGTAATCGGACCGCCAAAAGCAACTTGTGCTGCTTCTGTATAAGCAATATCACCGGTGAAATCGGTGTCGTAAATTCCCATATAGATACTCAAAACATCAAGTGCTGCAGAGTACTGAGCATATTTAGCGCTCTCTTCTTCCGGCATATTTGAACGTACAAAAGTCAGTTCATTGGCATACTTAAGAACATCTATCGCCTTGAAATTCTGTGCAGCTGCACCATCCGCAAGTGTTGATGACACACCTCCGGTTGAGACGCCTGTTTGCACCCACTGGTATATTTCTGATGCATTGTAAAACCAGTAAAGATAATCCTGTGGTTTAAACTCCAGTATTCCCTGTGCAAAGAGGAATGATGGATTCCCACTGGTTATGGTAGCCGGGTCTGTATTTGTTTCGGCAAAATCATCTTTACAGCTTGTTGTATTCAGGAAAATAGCAATAACCGTAAATATGATGGTCAAATATTTTATTTTTTTCATTTTATTCTTGTTTAAAATTGTTTTCAAATTTTGATCAATTTATTGATAGCATCAAAATCCTATATTTACAGTAAATGTAAAACTGGATGTTACACCCTGGAATGTACGTACGCGGAACTCAGCTGCTGCTGTACCGCTCACCGACTCGGGATTCTCGCCGTTTGGCATGCTGTTAAGCAGATAACCTAAGTTGTAACCTGTAAGAACAAGGTTTATGTTGTTAACTTTCATCCTCTGACTGAATGATGATGGTACACGGTAACTTAGCGATACATTACGTAATGCTATATAGTTTAATTTGGTTACCCAATCCTCGGATACAACACCGTAATTACGTCCAGCCATTGTCCATGCATTATTCCTGTAGGTCCATGCTGATGAGTGAGTTGGCTCAATAACACCTTTGTCAATCAGCTCTTGGTATGTTTCACCGGCTTGTGAAGCTCCACCGGAACCTACTGTATAAACCGACTTGTCAGGCTGGGTTATTCTGGTTCCTGCCATTATTACTCCTTCAGGAATTACACCATCATGATATGTAAGATTGTCAAATCCTGATGTCCAAGTTACTCCACCGTTACCAGGAGAGCCGTATAGCGATCTCTCTGTATAACCGTAGGCTGTTCCGTAACGTGAGTTGTAAGAAGCTACATATCCACCGAAGCGCATGTCCATTCCCAGACTTAAGGTAAGATTCTTATAAGTAAGATCTGATGAGATTGAACCAAGAAAATCAGGAACCATTGAACCGATTTCTTTAATTTCTGCCTCATTACGAAGCAGGTGTGCACGCCTTCCGGCATCTGTCCATACAAGAACAGGTAATCCTGACGACTCGTCAATCTTTGTCTCACTGTCTGTCATAAGTGTACCGTAGGATGAGCCCACTTTAGCAACCGAACCTATACGGTAGTTACCATAAGTAATATCTCCGTTAAGAGGAATATAATTAGCTACGTTCTCATGAAGAGAAATGATTTTATTGTCGTTTCTGGTGTATGTCAGACCCACATTCCACTCCCAGTCATTTGTTCTTACCGGTACTAGGTTTGCTGCTATCTCTACACCTTGATTCTGAATATTACCTGCATTTATAAGCTGCTGACTTCTTCCTGAAAGATAAGGTATGGAGATCTGCATAATCTGATCAAAAGTGTTCTCCTTATAATAAGTAAAATCAATACCGAAGCGGTTTTCTACAAATCGCCAGTCGAGACCAACTTCCCAGGCTTTCTTGCGCTCAGGCTTTAAATCAGTAGCATTCATAATGCCGGGGATCGTTAAACCATAATAATTTGTATTCAGCAATGTATATGAGGCTAAACCGTAGGCAGAGTTAATAGAATAAGGATTAGTGTCATTACCAACCTGTGCCCATGATGCACGTACTTTAGCAAATGACACCCATGATGGTAGCTCATCCCTGAATGTTTGCGTAATCAGCCATGACCCGTTTATTGATGGATAAAAATAGGAGTGTGTGCCTGTAGCATTACTGTAAACAAGTGAAGATGACCAGTCGTTACGCCCGGTAACATCCACAAATATCTGATCTCTCCAGCTTACACCTGCCTGGAAGGCAACAGAAAGCATTTTCTTAGTATCAGTGATTACAGATGAAAACCTGGGTGTGTTTTTTGAGTTATTGATAAAAAATTGATTCGGTACAACCAGTCCGCCATCTGTGTACATTCTCTGCGCCTGCATGAAGTTTTCGTAGTACTCTCCGCGAACAAAACCACTTAAAACCCAGTCTTCTCCCAGTGTTTTATTTACCAGAAAATTAGCATTCAGGTTGGTTTGCTCTTTGGCGTTCAGACTCATCTCATAATATCCTGAAGGTGTACCTCTGTCAGGACTCGCCTCTTTTGCTTCGTAGCGTGTATAGTAGTAGTTGTAACTACCTGCTGTTCTGAACTTCAGCCAGTCAAGCAGATCAATCTCCAGTTCCACAACCGGTCGAACAGCAGTCTCTTTCTGTTCATACCTATCTTGATACAGATTCCACCAAACACCTAAACCGGGCATGTTGGCATACTGGTCATTATATGTCGAACTTGCTCTACCCATCAATCCCATATATTTATCTTTTGAATAATTAGGATCATAAGAGCGATTCCATGTTCCATCAACAAAGTTCTCACCAATATTTCTCAAAGGATTCTTTGGCAGTGAGTTGGTAAATGACATACTAACATCAAGCTTTATTCTGTCTGTAAGCTTATGAGAAGCTTTACCAAGGAAAGAGAGTCGCTGGAACTCATTGTTTGGCAAAATTCCTGTAGCATACATATAAGAGAATGAACTATAAAAAGTGGTTCTGTCATTTCCTCCACTTATTGCTATATTGGTATTCGAATTATATCCCCTTGAATATGCCTCTCTGAAATTGTTCTTTTCGGCTAAATAAGGTCTGTAAGTACCGTCGTAATATTCCACTTCGCGACCGTCAAATGCAGGCCCAAAACTAAATCCTTGATCATTTAGCAAAGAAAATTTCCCTTCATTGTTGAGCGGATACTGACGGAAGTTATCGAATATGTAATAGTTACCGCTAGGATCCTTTTCGCCGTAGCTCACAAATTGAGCCAGGATACCGTTGCCAAATTGGTTTTGCAACCTCGGCGCAGAGGTCACTGCATCCATCCCCACTGTTTGTGTAAACTGAACTCCCAGTCCCTGTGAAGCGCTTCCACTCTTAGTTGTGATAACCACCGCTCCGTTCAATCCACGCGAACCATACAAGGCAGTTGCGGCAGCACCTTTCAAAACAGACACTGTCTCAAAGTCATCCGGATTTAGGTTCTTCAGCTCATTGCCATAGTCCTTTGGCTGTGAATCCCAGTCGGGGTTACCCTCCCTGATATTATTGGATAGTATTACACCATCAACTACATATATAGGTTGATTATTTTTCCCAAGTGTGGAAGCTCCGCGAATAAGTATTTTTGTTGATCCGAAAAGACCACCGTCAGAGCCGGCAATCTCAACACCCGCAACCTTACCCTGCAGTGCCGAAACCGGGTTAATCAGATGGGTATTCAGTTCATCACCCTTGAGCTCGGTCATAGCATAACCAAGTGCTTTGGCGGACCGCTTCATACCAAGTGCCGTAACCACAACCTCATCAAGCAATTCTGTATCATAAGCCAATACAACATCAATTGTTGCTCTGCCCTGTACAGGAATAGTTTGGGTTACCATACCAACAAAACTGAAGTGCAATGTTGCGCCGGAAGGCACATTATTTAATGTATATCTGCCATCGATATCAGTAACCGTACCATGCGATGCATCGCCCTGCACTACAACAGTTGCACCTATTACAGCTTCGTTATTAGTATCTGTAACAATACCTGTAACAGTAAGATTTTGTGCAGAAATGCCAATTGATACCATCCACATAATTGCGAATAGTAAATTCGTGAAAATTAACGATCTCTCTCTTTTCATTCTTTTTTTTGTTAAGGATTAATAACTGGAATGGTTTTTTTGTTCAGCAACTAGTTTTAACTTATGTTATTTAACACCTTTTGCATGACGAAACACTGTATTAACTCTATATTTACACCTTACTTAGCTCTTACCAAATTCTTACCAACCCCTTACCATCCCCTTTTAAACAAGAAGAAAGTAAGTACTTGACAGGAATAGGATCGGGATTTAGTATTATTCAGTCTCGAAGCATATCCTTATTAATTAATAACAAATAATGAAATTATTTGTTTAAAATGCTCCATATATTTCTCATGTCTAAAGTTTATGTTAAAAGAGTAATATAAGATATAAATAAGATTCAAACAGTTTGGAAAACAGATAAAGCCAATTATACCATTAGATTTTTTGCATGTTTATAAGAAACTTTTAACTTTGCGGAACACCAGAAACAAAATCATTAATCAAATTCCGTGTTATTTGTGAAAATTTAAAAACAATAAGATGAAAAAAACATTTCTTTCGATAGTTATTATTGCCGGACTTATGCTGATTGCCGGCTGCGAAACTAAATATGAGTATCCTTTTCAAAATCCCAATTTGCCGGTGGATGAGCGGGTGGATAACCTTATCAGCCTACTGACTCTGGAGGAGAAAGCGGGATTGATGGTCAACTCTTCGCAACCGGTAGAGCGTCTCGGCATTCCCGCTTACGACTGGTGGAACGAAGCTCTGCATGGGATTGGACGTGCCGGATTGGCTACTGTTTACCCTCAGGCAATTGGCATGGCTGCCACATGGAACGAGCCGGGACACCTGGATGCTTTCACGATTATTTCTGATGAGGCACGGGCTAAATATAATGAAGCAGTAAGAAACGACAACAGGGGCAGATACTACGGTCTAAGCTTCTGGACTCCAAATATCAATATTTTTCGTGACCCCCGCTGGGGAAGAGGACAGGAGACTTACGGCGAGGATCCCTTCCTCACCGCCCGCTTGGGAATAGCCGCAGTGAAAGGGTTGCAGGGTGATGATCCTGACTATTTTAAGACTTATGCTTGCGCAAAGCACTTTGCTGTGCATAGCGGACCTGAATGGAACAGACACTCTTACGATGCATCTGTATCTGCACGTGATTTGTGGGAGACATACCTGCCTGCGTTCAAGGCCTTGGTTGATGAAGGCAATGTCAGACAGGTGATGTGTGCCTACAATGCTTATGAAGGTGAACCATGTTGCGGAAGCAGCAGGCTGATGCTTGAGATATTGCGCGAGGAGTGGGCTTATGACGGCATGGTAGTTTCGGACTGCTGGGGAATTAATGACTTCTTTATCCCCGATAATCATGGTACACACCCAAATCCGGAGTCAGCGGCAGCAGATGCGGTGATTCACACAACCGATCTTGAGTGCGGCAGTGTGTACGAAAACCTGGTGCTGGCAGTGGAACAGGGACTGATCACTGAGGAGCAAATAGATTACTCGCTTAGGCGTGTATTGCGAGGCTGGTTTGAGCTGGGAATGCTGGATCCCGTTGACAGAGTGCCTTGGAGCAATCTTCCCCACTCTATCGTGGACTCGCCTAAACATAAGGAGAATGCTCTGAAGGTTGCGCGTGAATCAATGACTCTCCTCAAAAACAGCAATAACACCTTACCATTAAGCAAGAATATTAAACGAGTTGCGGTGATTGGTCCGAATGCTGCAGACAGCACTATGCTATGGGGAAATTATAATGGTACACCCTCATCAACAGTGACCATACTTGACGGCATACGAAACAAACTTCCCGACGCTGAAATCATTTACGACAGAGGTTGTGATCTTGTAGACCCATGGGTAAGAACATCTCTCTACGATAATTTCACCAATAGTCAAGAGAATTCAGAGGGTCTCTATGTGGAGTTTTACAATAACAACAGTTTTGAGGGAGAGCCGGTTGCAACGGAGGTTAACAGCGAAGGCATACTTTATAATAACTCCGGCGGGACAGCATTGGCGCAGGGTGTGAAAATGGAAAACACCTCAACACGCATAAATGGAATATTTACCGCTCCTTACACGGGAGAAGTGGTTATGTCGGCACGCACATCTGATAAATACACTTTATACGTTGACGGCAAGGAAGTGATGACACAAAGTGGTCGTGAAGCCTCTATTCCATCAGAATACACGTTAAAGGTTACAGAGGGAAACAAGTATGACATTAAACTGGAACATGCACAAACAGGGCGCCGCGTGAATATCGACTTCTCGATCTTCCGTAAAGAGTCTGCTCAGTTTGACGGACTTGTAGAACGTATTAAAGATGTGGATGCTATAATTTATGTTGGAGGGTTATCACCCCGACTGGAAGGAGAAGAGATGCCCGTGAGCGCGGAAGGTTTTAAAGGAGGTGACCGTGAGAATATTGAGCTTCCAGGGGTACAGCGACGCATATTGGCAGACCTGAAGAAAGCTGGCAAGCCTGTGATTTTCGTTCTCTGTTCAGGCAGTTCTCTGGCACTTGAAGGTGATGAGCAGAATTATGATGCTCTGCTGGCAGCATGGTATGGCGGTCAGGCAGCCGGCACAGCCGTGGCAGATGTACTTTTTGGTGACTATAACCCTGCGGGCAGACTACCTGTAACTTTCTACAAATCAACAGCGCAATTGGACAATGCTCTCAAACCCGCAGAAAACCCTGAGCATGTTGGTTTCCAGAACTATAATATGGAAGGACGCACCTACCGTTACATGAAAGAAGAACCGCTTTATCCATTCGGTCACGGTTTAAGCTATGCTGATTTCAGTTACGGAGAAGCAAAACTCACATCTGACAAAATCAATGCTGCAGACGGCTTGAAAATCACTATTCCTGTAACTAACAACTCCTCCATGGGTGGTGATGAGGTAGTTCAGCTCTATGTGAAAAGAAATGATGACCCTGAAGCACCGCTGAAATCGCTGCGAGCATTTAGTCGTGTTAATATAAAACCGGGTGAAACAAAAGAGATTGAACTGACTGTCAACTCTGATGCTTTTGAGTTTTATGACGAACGTACCGACGGGCTGATTCTTAAAGCCGGCAGCTACACGCTGATGTATGGCGGCACTTCTGCAGACAGCGGTCTGAAAAGTGTTGATATTACTGTAGAATTGTAACAATTAAAAAATATGTACACCATAAATATAGATTAATCCTCCTAGTCAGATTAGGAAAAGGGTACTTTTACACTTTTTCAAGTTAAATACTTTTTAAGTTCTATATTTTTTTTAAACTTAAAATAGTTTCTCTAGTTAAAATACTTTTTTGAACTTAACTGACAAGAATTATGAAACATGTTTTTTGGGTATTATTTATAATACCAACTTTATTAATTGCTCAACAAGCAAATGTTAATTTAGATTACAACCCTCATAAAAATCGGGAGAATCTCACTCCTTTTAGCGCACCATTGAATTCTCCCGATGTAGATGACCAGGGTATGGTAACTTTCCAATTAAAAGCTCCTAATGCAAAAGAGGTTTCTCTTGCACCGGGTGCTATTACCACCTCTTTAGACAAAGAGAGCAAACCAATACCTTTCACCCGAGGCGAGAATGATATCTGGGAGCTAAAGATAGGCCCCCTCCTCCCGGATATTTATGCTTACCATTTTATTGTAGATGGTATTCAAATTACTGATCCTAGTAATACATATGCTGCATTCACTGCTATGCCTCCCTATAGTCAGTTAGTGGTTCATGCACAGGAACCTTCTTATTACGATGCTAAAGATGTACCGCATGGCGTGGTGGCGCGACATATATATCATTCTGAGACAACAAAAGGAGAACGTGAGCTTTATGTATATATTCCGCCTAGTTATGATGAAGGGAATACATACCCTGTTTTGTATCTGTTAGGAGGTAGTGGAGAGCTTCCTTCCAACTGGATATACGATGGTAGAGTAAATTTAATAATGGATAATTTGCTTGCCGAGAATAATGCTTTACCAATGCTTATTGTTGTTGTTAATAACCAGGTAATACATCGTAACAATCCTCAGCATACTGAATTAACTTTTGATGTATTTGAGGAGGAAATACGAAATCATGTTATTCCATTAATAGATGAAAGCTACAGCACTATTAAAAGCCCTCGTGGGAGAGCAATCTCAGGACTTTCAATGGGGGGACGTCATAGTATGTTTGTAGGATTTAGGTCACTTGATTTATTTGCCAATTTCGGCATTTTAAGTGCTGGTGACACAAACCCTGAAGAATCATTAAAAGAGTTTTTAATTGATCCGGATATTAACAATAAAATAGATTATCTCTTTATTGGTCAAGGCACTAAAGAGGTTGAAAGCTTTTTTAATGAACGTGTACAACGTCTTCATGAGTCTCTAAACAATCATAATATTAAACATGACTATTACGTGGGTGGAAATGGAGGGCACGACTGGTCCACCTGGCGACATTTACTCTATTATCGCTTTTTGCCTAACTTATGGAAAAACAATTAGATAAGCCATAATCAGATAAGCGATATTCAAAAATAAAATACTTTAATTAACATTAAATATAAAATGAAAAAAACTTTATACATCTGTTTAGCAATGATATTTACAAATTTCACTTTTGCAAATAAAACGATAGCCCAAGAAAATACAGAAATTAAAAAAATAAGAGTGGTTGAGGACGGAGGAACTGGTGCTTATAAGGCAATTATGTATACCGATGACTCTTTGCCAACTCATACAGTTTTCAGACCCGAAGATCTTACAGCAATCGGAAACGACAATAAATTGCCCATAATTGTATGGGGAAATGGGGCTTGTGCCAACTCTCCATGGGAACATATTAATTTCCTCTCGGAAGTGGCATCTCATGGTTTCCTCACGATTGCTATCGGCCCCATGCCACAGGAGGGCGAAAGGGGTATGGGAAGGTCGACCGCATCACAGTTACTGGATGCAATTGACTGGGCAATTGAACAAAACAAGAACACAAACAGTCAGTTCTATAATAAAATAGACATCACAAAGATAGCTGTTAGTGGCATGTCGTGCGGGGGACTGCAAACACTTGAGGTTGCTCCTGATCCGCGAGTTACAACAGCAATAGTGTGTAATAGCGGTATTTTGGGAAATCCCGGAAGTGGCATGCCCGGTATGCCTCAACTAACTAAAGAAGACCTTTCTAAACTACACACACCGGTTTTATACCTTCTCGGTGGTGAAACAGATATCGCTTATAACAACGGTATGGATGATTATGAAAGAATTAATCATGTACCGGTTTTCGTGGCCAATATGGATGTAGGCCATGGCGGCACATACAGTCAGCCTCACGGTGGAGAATTTGCCAGAGTGGCAACTGCCTGGTACAAATGGCAATTAAAAGGCGATATAGAAGCTGGTAAAATGTTCACAGGAGAAACACCTCTGCTGTCAAAATCCGAAGTGTGGAAAGTCGACAAAAAAAACCTACCTTAATTGTCTTATCTTAACAACAAAATAAATTAAATCAATTATGAAGAATGTATTAAACTTAGTACTGCTATTAATTTTTACAGCAGGATTAAATGCCCAGGTAACACATACTTTTCCGGAAGGAACAGCTCCTAACGAGTATAACATTGTAGGAGCCGAATACCCAAGAGTGGGGAAAGACGGACGCACATATTTCAGGATATATGCACCTGATGCTCAAAAAGTGGAAATCAGTTTCCGTGGAGAAATGCAGAAAGGCGAAGATGGATTTTGGACGCTTGAAAGCAAAGGACCTGAAGTTGTTGGATTTCATTACTACCAGGTAATTATTGATGGTGTAAGTGTAGCCGATCCAAATGGCAAGCCATTATTTGGTATGGGTAAATGGGTCAGCGGAATAGAGATTCCTGAGGAAAACGGGGATTACTACAAACCTAAAAAAGGAGTTGACAAAGGAGTTATAAGCGAATCATGGTATTATTCAGACATCCGAAAAGAATGGCGTCGTTCACTGGTTTATACACCTGCAGAATATGATAAGAACCCTGAAAAGAAATATCCTGTTCTATACTTGCAACACGGCATGGGAGAGAATGAAACGAGCTGGGCAGTTCAGGGAAAGATGAATTTTATCATGGATAACCTTATTGCAGAAGGCAGTGCCGTTCCGATGATTGTTGTGATGGATAATGGCAATATTGAGAGTTTTCAACCAAGACAGGGAGAGGATCCAAACGAAGCAAGAAAAAGATTTGGAGCCGATTTCTCCTCAATTCTCCTTGAAGAGATTATACCTAATATTGAATCAAAATATCGTGTTCTGACAGATCGTGAGAACAGAGCAATGGCCGGTTTGTCGTGGGGTGGACTTCAAACTTTCAACATCACCCTCAATAATCTGGATAAATTTTCCTATATAGGAGGCTTCAGCGGTGCAGGAAGTATTGATACCAACCAGTTGGAAACTGTTTACAACGGTGCTTTCAAAGATCCAAAAGAATTTAATGAAAAGGTACACGTTCTCTTCCTTGGAATCGGATCAGAAGAACGTCCCGAAAGAACAAGAAACCTTAGTGACAATCTTAAAAAAGCGGGCATAAATAACATATATTACGAATCACCGGGAACTGCTCACGAGTTTCTAACATGGCGCAGGTGCCTCAAGGAATTTGTTCCTTTGATTTTTAAATAAATACCATAATCTCAGGTTGCTTTATGAAGTCGTTATTCAACTGGGTATTAGTTGCAATATTTTCTTTTGCATCGATACAAGCGCATGCTTTCAATTCCGAGATTTTTACAATTGAATTGAAGGATGGTGTATCAACTAAAGTGCGCTTGTGTCTTCCTGAAGAAGGTGAAATAAACAGGATAGTTATTGCTGTTCATGGCACCGGTCCCTTTACATATCTTACGCAAAGAGAGGGTTTTAATTATTATGATGCCCTTGCAGAAGGATTCTGCGGTAAAGGTACCGGTTTTTTCACCTATAACCGCCGTGGTGTTGATTTAGGTGAAACCGGACCGTGGTATGACTCTGTTGACAGCGTTAAATACGCAGGGTATCTACCAAATACCGAAGCAGATGACGTAGAAGCTATGATTGCTTTTTTAAAAAATGACAGTCGCTTCAAAGAGTGCAAAATTATTCTTTACGGAATAAGTGAAGGTACGATCATAGCTTCTATGGTTGCTGAAAGGAAAAATGTTGAAGTTGATGCTTTGCTTCTTCACGGATACGCTCATGAGAATATGTATGACATTTTAAAATGGCAGAACATTGGCAACGGCGTGATGATTATGATCAATTCCATTTTTGACAAAAATGGTGATGAATCAGTTGACAGGGAGGAGTATGAACATGTCGATTCAGTAGTAACAGCATACAGAGCATACCTGTTTCAAAATTTACCATTTGACTCAGTTAATGTAGTTAAAGACGATGCGATTGATATCAAAGATATTAGCACTATACGCCAGCCGGTTCAAGAGATTATGATGTCAAAAATCTCCAGCAATGAAGAAGCATGGTTATGGAACAACTATTTCCGTGTGACCATCAACTGGTATAGGGAGCATTTTGCACTTGAACCAAATAAAACGAGACTCTTAAGAGTGGATATTCCAATATATTTGTTTCACGGAAGAGTTGATGTAAATGCACCGGTAGAAGGTGTTTATGATCTTGAGGATAGGTTTAATACTTGTCGTAAATCAAATTTACAAACATACATTTTTGAAAAGCATAATCATGATTTAAATTTCCAAGATTGGATTGCAACCAGGACATATTCAGAAGGTTTACAAAAGCTTTTTGATGTATCGGCTGAAATATAAACACATTGTTACTCATCCAATCCACAATAAACCTAATAATTTCAAAGAATGAAAAGAATTTTAATTACTGCCCTGCTTGCTGTTTACAGCTTATTTGTCTGTCTTGGACAGGAAAACAGCAAGCAGTGGCTCAACCTTAATTATGCAGGTGATAACCAGGAGTATCACAACCTTGACATCTACCTGCCGGAAACAGGTAAATCTGCTTATAAACCGATTATCGTAATCTATGGCAGTGCGTGGTTTGGCAACAACTTTAAACAACACGCGTATAATACCTATGGTAAGTCTTTGCTCGAAAGCGGCTTTGCCGTAATTGCAATTAACCACAGATCCAGTGCCGATGCTGTTTACCCGGCTCAAATCAATGATGTAAAGGCAGCTATACGGTTTGTAAGAGCAAACGCCGATAAATACAATATAGATGCTTCATTTATTGGTATCACCGGTTATTCCTCAGGGGGACATCTTGCCTCACTTGCAGGAACAACCAACGGAGTGAAAGAATATACCGTGAACAATACAACGGTTGATATTGAAGGCAATATTGGAGATTACACCTCTTACAGCAGTTCTGTTAATGCAGTGGTTGACTGGTTTGGACCTATCGATCTGGCACGTATGGATAATTGTAATGGACCAAAGGAGGGAGACTCTCCGGAAGCAGCACTCATCAGAGGTAATCCTGCTGACAATCTTGACATGATTGCATTGACCAATCCTATAACCTATATCGATGAGAGAGATCCTAACTTTTTAGTTATTCATGGAGATGCAGATAATGTTGTTCCTCACTGCCAAAGTGAGCTGTTTTCTAAAGCATTAAAAGAAAAAGGATTGTTGACAGAGTTTATTTCTGTTCCGGAAGGACAGCATGGACCGGTTACATTCAACGACAGCACTTTTAAAAAGATGACCGACTTCTTCCTGAAAGAGGCTGAAAGGGCATCTTTAACAGCACAGGGTGGCAGAGCCTGGAGTAGAAATAACCAGGCTGTTGAACTTGATACGATCAGAAGTTACGAAAATTACTTTACTAAGACAGCCAATACTATCATGACTCCTGATGAAGAAGGATTTATCCGACGCTGGACTCTACTTGAACCAATAGAGGTGCCTGTCCTCAGTAATACAATTTTTACTGACAGTTACCTGCGAAATGCTTTCGACACTATCTATTTCGAAAATCAGTTTACTATTCTCCCTATCGATGGAGAAAAAGTAAAAGTTGGAGAACAGCAGCTCACTTGGCACGCATTGGACAGTAAATTATTCAATACAAAATTATTCCGATTTGCTTATGGATTGCATAAACCGATTTATGGTGTACTCTTTTGGGCAGTGACCGTTATAAACAGTCCCGAGGAAATGAAAGATGTAAGAATGTCCGTTGGATCAAACTCAGCATCTATGTGGTGGTTGAACGGAGAGGAAGTATTGCTTCTTTCGGGCGACAGACGCATGGTCATGGATGATGCAGTATCTCCCCGCCTGACACTAAATAAGGGGAAAAACATAATTCGCGGTGCAGTAATAAACGGCCCGGGGATGAGTGACTTTTGCGTTCGTTTCCTCGATGAACAGGGTAAACCGATAAAAAACATCCATATAAGTAACAACTAATAATTGCAAATAAAATGAACTTACAATATAAAATATCAGCAATAACAGCGTTACTATTCATATACTTTACAACTGTGACGGCGCAGATAGGAGAACCATTTATACATGATCCGTCTACAATTATGGAAAGTGATGGCAAATACTACACATTCGGCACTGGTGGAGGAGGTTTGATATCTGAAGATGGCTGGACATGGAATAGTGGAGCCGAAAGACCTGGAGGCGGAGCAGCACCCGATGCTATAAAAATTGGCGATCGCTACCTCGTGGTATATGGCGCCACTGGTGGAGGTCTTGGAGGCGGCCATAATGGTAGAATTCTAACAATGTGGAATAAAACACTCGACCCAAATTCTCCCGACTTTAAATTTACCGAACCTATACTTGTAGCTCAATCTGATGGTATAGAAGATAATGATGCGATAGATCCCGGATTGCTTCTTGATCCAAATGATGGTCGGTTATGGTGTTCTTACGGAACATATTTCGGCTTTATTCGTCTGATAGAACTCGATCCACTAACAGGAGAAAGGATGAAAGGAAATGAAGCCATAGATATCGCTATCGAT
>Ga0209075_1001744_pt1 | contig 20123 bp, 11 predicted proteins | sample Stecom2011_FD_187523 | JGI IMG/M metagenome (GOLD analysis project Ga0209075, IMG submission 187523) | Agricultural soil microbial communities from Utah to study Nitrogen management - Steer compost 2011 (SPAdes) (version 2) | ecosystem: Environmental > Terrestrial > Soil > Agricultural land...
TCGCGGCGCGATACCGGATGCCTGCGACACCGTCGAGCCCGACGCCGTATATGCCCCCGATACGACCGCCCCGCCCCCCGAAAGGCCCGAGTTCCTGAGCCGCCACGACACCAGCGCGCTGTGGCTGTGGGCCGACGCGGAGACCGCCCACGCCTTCGTAAGCAACCGCTGGAATATGGCGGCAAACCTCATCGACTTTGCCACCGCCCCCCATGGGTCGAGCGCGCATGCAATCAATCGCTTCTATTTTGAAGCACGCACCTATTCGCGCGACAATATCTTCGACGCGATGCGCCCCATCACCTACGATCCGTTGCTGACACCGGGCGAGCAGGCGCACCTGCGCGCGTTCAATGCCCGCGCCCACGCCGCCGGCATCGCCGAGGAGTACCTCGACGGGCAAGCCATCTGGCTGGCCGAGGATGCGAACGCCGAGTAACCCAAACAGGTCTGCCGCGACGTGGTCACCTTTAATAAGACGCCCCCCGAAAGGCCGAGCGCTTCGCCGGCATCCACTTTGATATCGAGCCGCATACCGTCGGCGGGAATACCTGGGACGGCCACTGGTGGCAGGATCGCTTGCCCGGCGGCTATAACGCGGTGTGGACCCAGCGCTGGATGGATATTGTAACTTCGTGTCGGGCCACCCTGGACGCCTATACCCGGGAGACCGGGCATTCGATGACCCTTGCGCTGGACCTCGGCGCAGATATCGCCTTCTATAATAAGCCCCTGCTCAACTTCTTGAACGCGCCAGACAGCCCCGTCGATTATATCGCGTTGATGAATTATTATGACAATCGCCCCAACCAGATCGACCAACCATCATTCTTCTTTGGCTGGCACGACGGCGAGGCAATGACCGGCGGCGTGGAGCAAAGTCTCGCGCTTTGGACGCATATACCGCTGGTCTTTGGCCTGGAGGTCAACCCCTTGCCCTCCGCCTACAACTTCATGACCCTCCAGGAAGAGGGCCATCGCGCCACATTCTCGGTGATAGACGCGCTTATGACCAACTATCGCCGCTCGCGAATGATGGGCTACGCGATCCATTTCTGGGGAGGCTATATCGCCCTGCAGCCCTAGGCGCATTTTGCCTCGCCAAACCCCGCCCCGGCGACGAAATACACCCCAAATTAATGCCAGCCGGAACATAGCATATCTTGACGCCGGACCCTGGCCCGAGCAACACCTTTATCCTGCCCCTGAGCCGGCGAAAAACTCGCCCCACCGGCTGCCCCCTTTCGCGCTAGCGACGCATCATATTGAGCCCGTCATCCAGGCGAGCGCGTCCGAGGGTTGATTCTTCGGGCGATAAATAGGAACCATCATATCCGCTGCGCCCGTCACCCCCCATCATTACTGCGGAGAAAACCCAAATGTTCTTCCAAACCTCCTTCGACGAATTCGACCACGGCGCCCATCTTCGCCGCGCCTTTGAACTCGCCAATGAGGCCGCCGAGCGCGGCGACCGCCCCTTCGGCTCGGTGCTGGTCCTTGACGACAAAATCGTGCTCACCGACTCCAACCACGAAGTCACCCAGAACGATATCCGCCGCCACCCCGAGCTGCACCTGGCCCACCTCGCCTGCCAGAATTACAGCGCCGAAGAGCGCGCCCGTATGGTCATGTATACCAGCACCGAGCCCTGCCCGATGTGTGCCGGCGGCATCCGCACGGCCGGCCTTGCCCGGGTCGTCTACAGCGTGGCAAGCCACGACCTCACCGCCATCAACGGGTATTTTACGCCGGTGCGCTCGGCCGCAATTCTCGAGGGTGTCACCGAAGTCGTCGGGCCCCTGCTGCACAGCGAAGGAATGCGGATTCACAAGGATTATGGGTGGTGAGCGTGGAAGTGAATCGTGGGGCTGAAAAAACCGAGGTTGCGTCTCCATGTCATAAAAGCGAATATTGCGGATTGAGTCCAAGCCGGCGTTGATATGTAAGGGCATAAGCGCTCAGAGAAGCATTGATAATTGGAGGCGGGTGATTGGCCTGCCTGGGCGCGAGCTCAATATTTTCACGCGCGACCTCTCGTATTGCGGACTCGAGGCGCGCCTTACCTCAAACGGATATCCTGAAATGAATCTCTTGAACAAAAAGCTCTACTTACTCGCGATGATCGCATTCCTGGGGCTGAGCGCCTGCGACAAGGCAGAAATCCCGACTGAAAACGCCCCCTCTGAGGGCCATGAGCACGCCGCCAAGGCCGATGACCACGCCGACGAGAAAGCGCACGCCGGCGAGCAAGAACACGGCCACGAGGAACACGCCCACGACGAGCACGCCGCCAAGGGTCCGACCTCCCTGGATGAGCTCCCCGAGGGCGTCAACGTCGTCCAACACGAGATGATCCTGCTCAATAACGCGATGATCGGCGTCTATACCATGATCATCGCCAACGAACTCTCGGGCATCCCCGCCGCGATTCACGGTGTCCACGCCGCCCGAGAACTCACCCACGGCGCCCTGACCGGCGGCCAATATCAGCCGCCCAAGAACTCCGCGGATCTCGAAGGCTTCGAGAAGCTCGACGACGCCTTCCACGACGACCTGGTAAAATTGGTCAAGGCCGCCCAGAGCAATGACCTTGAGCTCACGACCAAAACCTACGCCGAAGTCATCCAGGGCTGCACGACTTGCCATACCGAGTATCGCTATTGATGCAGCGCGGTGCGGTGGGGCTGCCGGGGTGCGTTGGGAAGACCCTTCGCGCATTTTCATCGCATCGGCGCGCGGCGGCGCCTTGCCAGGTTGATCCTTTTGCTCCGCATGAAGTAGGCTTTTGAAGACAACCCATTGACTGGGCAATACGATTGGACAGGGGTCGAAAGCACTTCGCCGCACACGCGACGCTCCCCAAACGCTGTCTGTCTGCACACCGTTTGATTATCTGGCAGCAACCTGTCGCGAGACTCATCATGATCTCTGAATGGATCGATTTCTTTATCCCGAACGACCTCCCCGACCCCACCGGCGTCGAGGTAAAGCGGGCGCGCACCGGATTAATGATCACATTTGCGGCGATTTTCTGGGCGCTGATCGCCGCGCTTTTGGGCCTCGCCACCGAGTCCTATGCGGCGGTGGCCGGGTTGATGATCGCCATGGTGCTGGTGGGTTTTGCGCCCTTTGTGCTGCGCGCAACCGGCAATCTAAGCCTCACCGGACATTGCATCATTGCCCCGATTTACGCCGCGCTTTTGTGGACGATTTATCTCACCGGCGGGCTGCACTCTGCGCCCATCCTGTGGCTTGCGCTGCTGCCGCTTCTGGCGTCCATCTTTCATAAAAAGCCGGCCGCCAAGTTCTGGTTGCTCGTGGTGGTGCTCACATTTCTGGCGGTAACCGCCGCGACGCTGATGGGATTTCCATTCCCGCCGATTCGCAACCCGATGGCCGCGCGGCTGCAATACGGGGTTGCGCTCATCGGCCTGGGGATAACCACCTTTGCCATCCTGAAGCTCAAAAATAACGTGCAAGTCTCGCTAAGCGACGCGCTTCGCGCCCAGGCAGCCGAGACTCGCGCGGTGCTGGAGACCGCTCCCGACGCGATCCTCACGGTCGACCGCAGTGGCCAGATTTTGAGCGCAAACCAGGCGGCCGCGCATATCTTCGGGTGCGGTAGGCAGCAGATTCTCAACCACAAGATCCACGAATTCATCGTCGATCTCGACGCCTCAGCGCTGGCCATCCAGTCCCAGGGCAACGGGGAGCCGCTGAAATACCTGGGCCAGCGCGGGGCGGATACGCCACGCGTGCCCTTCCCGCTGGAAATCGCCTTTGGCCAGCACGCCGAGCGCATCGTGCTGGTGCTTCGCGATATCACCGGGCGACTACAGGCCAATGAGGCGCTCAAAAGCGCCCGCGACGAGGCCATCGAGGCCAGCAACGCCAAGAGCGTCTTTCTGGCCAATATGAGCCACGAGCTTCGCACCCCGCTCAACGCGGTCATCGGCTACTCGGAGATGATTCAAGAAGAGATTGAGGGGATGCACGAGGCGCGCGTTGAGAATATCGAGGCGATCACCGGCTTTGTGCCCGACCTCACCCGAATCCGCACCGCGGGCACCCACCTGCTCTCGCTGATCAACGATATCCTGGACCTGTCCAAAATCGAAGCAGGCAAGATGAACCTGCACCTGGAGGTCTTCGAGGTCACGGCATTGATTGACGATATCCAGAGCACCATCGCCCCGCTGGCGCGCAAGTCAAATAATGCGGTCCTCATCGAGCTGGACGACGCGCTCGGGTATATGAAATCGGACGCCACCAAGGTGCGCCAGATTCTGTTTAACCTCATGAGCAACGCCTGCAAGTTCACCCTCAACGGACGCATCACCATCCGGGTCCTGCCGAGTGACGATTACGAGGAGATCGTCTTTGAGGTCGCGGATACCGGCATGGGAATGAGTGACGAGCAACTCAGCCATATCTTCGAGGCGTTTACGCAGGCAGACGGCTCGACGACGCGTGAATTCGGCGGCACCGGCCTCGGGCTGACCATCACCCGCCACTTCTGCGCCCTGCTCGGCGGCAAGGTCGAGGCCGAGTCGAAGCTCGACGTGGGGAGTCTGTTTCGGGTGCGCCTGCCCAGTAATATGAACCAGGTTGAAGCTGCGCAACACGCGGCCGCGCGCGAAAAACGCCGCCGCGAAGTCACCGGCAACTTCCGCCCGCTGCGCCCCGAGACCATACCCTATACCGGCGCGAATCGCGCCGCCACGCGCCACCCCAACACGCATGAAACAGTGCTGGTGATCGACGACGACCCGACCATGCGCGACCTGTTGCGCCGCATTCTTGAACGCGAAGGGTTCAGCGTCGCCGGCGCGGCCAGCGGCTCCGAAGGCCTGCTGCTCGCCGAACAACTTCACCCCGACATCATCACCCTCGACGTCATGATGCCCTCCATGGACGGCTGGACGCTCTTATCGCTGCTCAAGCAGAACCCCGTGCTTCGGGATATCCCCGTTCTTATGGTCACCATGGTCGCCGAGCGCGCGCGCGGTTTCGCGCTGGGCGCGGACCACTATCTGCTCAAGCCCATCGACCGGCGAGACCTCGTCAATATCCTGAATCAGTATCGCACCCGGTCCGCCGACTTCAATAATATTTTATTGGTTGAGGATGACGAACCCAACCGTGAGATGGTCCGGCGCACCCTCGATAGCCAGGGTTGGGCCGTTTGCGAGGCCGAAAACGGCCAGATCGCCCTGGATATGCTCGAAGACTTCAAGCCCGACCTGGTCCTGCTCGACCTGATGATGCCCCAGATGGACGGCTTTGAGTTTCTGCACCGCTTCCGCCAGATCGAGGCCTATCGCGATATTCCGGTCATCGTCGTCACCGCCAAGACGCTCACCCAGGAAGAAACGATTCGCCTGCGCAAGGACGCCAACGAAATACTCGCCAAGGGCGGGCGCACCGGCGGCGGAAACCCGCTTGAGGAGCTGCTCGCCCAGGTACGCAATTACGCGGGTGGAAAATAAGATGCCTGGCCCGCGCCTCCAGGACGATATCGACCACGTCTTATCGGCATCTCACCGCTACACTTCATCTTGCCGGACTGACGCCATGAGCCTGAACGCCATCCGCTTTATCCTGAGCATCATCCTGCTCGCGCCGCTTGGCGCGTGCTCCAGCGACGCACCGCAGGAGCCGGCCGACGATGCACTAAGCATCCTCGAGCGCGACATTCTCAATGATATTGCGGACGCCCCCGACGCCGACGCCGACGCCGACGCCGATGCAGACGAGGCGCAATGGGTCGACGCCGAGCGCGCCTTTTCGCTGGTTGACCCGTTTATCGGCTCCGGCGGGTTGGCCTTCGGCTATGCGGCGCTCACCCCGGCCGCCCAGGTGCCCAACGGCCTGGTCAAGCTCGGCCCGGATACCTCGCTCAACGGCCGTGCGGCCCCCCAACAACATTTTAGCGGCTATCATTATAATGACCCCGAGGTGCGCGGATTCAGCCACCTGCACCTGATCGGCACCGGCGCCGCGGGCCTGGGAAATCTGCGCGTATTGCCGGTTTCCGAAGTCGATCCCGACCAGCCCTGGGCGCAATATACCCGGCTTGATAAAGCGTCGGAGCAAGCCGCGCCCGGCTACTATTCTGTCCACCTGCCCGAGGTCGGCGTGCGCGCCGAACTCAGCGCCACGCTGCGCGCGGGCTTTCATCGCTATACCGCGGACACCCCCGGGCTCACGCTGCTTTTTGACCCGCCGGCCAGCATCCTCAACTCGACCGAAACCCAGGTGAGCCTGAGCGTGGTGGGACAAACCATCGAGGGGCATGTGCGCTACGGCGGCGACTTTGCGACCCGAAGCGGCCCGTTCACCCTTTATTTTTCGGCCACCACCAGCGCCGTGCCCACGCGCACCTCAACCTGGAATGATGCGGGCGTACACACCGGCGAGTTGAGCACCGAGGGGGTGCGCGGCGGCGCGGTGCTCGAATTCGACCAAGCCACCGAGGTGGAGCTGCGCGTCGGGCTCTCCTTTGTCGACCTCGATCAGGCGCGCCTGCACCGCCAGGAGGTCGACGCTCACAGCTTCGAAGCGATACGCGCCCAGGCCAAATCCGCCTGGCTCGACAAGCTCGGGCGCATCCGCATTCGCGGCGGCTCCCAAGACAACCAGCGCATCTTCTATACCGCACTTTATAATGTCTGGCGCATGCCCACGCGCCTCGACGGCGCCGACGGGCGATACCGCGGCATGGACCAGCAAATCCACCAGGCCAATGGCTCCAAATATTATTCGGATTTGTCGCTATGGGATTCCTTCCGCACCCTGCATCCCCTGCTCATCCTCATCGACCCCGACCTGCAGCGCGACTGCCTAAACTCACTGCTCGCCATGAAACGCGCCACCGGATATATCCCGCGCTGGCCCGCCTTGCAGACCTATACCAATAGCATGTTGGGCACCCCTGCGGACCAACTTTTCGCCGGCAGTGCGCTCAAGGGTATCGACGGGGTCGACTATGAAGAGGCCTTCGATGCCCTGTGGATTACCGCGACTCAGCAAACGCCGCCCGGGGCGATCTTCAGCGGGCGGCGCGCGGTCCAGCGCTATATCGAACTCGGGTATGTCCCCGACGATGAATTCAGCCAATCCGTCTCGCGCACCCTCGAATATTCGTGGGGCGACTGGGCCCTTTCCAACCTCGCCGAATACCTCGATCGTGCCGAAGCAGCCGAGTTGATCGAGCGTTCGAGAAGTTGGGAAAATACCCTTGAGGAGGACTCCAAATTCATGACGCCGCGCAACGCTGACTCAAGCTTTGTGACCCTTTCAAGCAATACCTCGTTCATTGAAAGCCATTATACCGAGGGCAATGCCTGGCACTGGCGCTTCTACCCTATCTGGCATGCCCAGGAGTTGGCCGACGCCTTCGGCGGCCCCCACGCTTTTTATGATTCGCTGCACACTTTCTTCGACAAGGCCAAGCTCAGTAGCGCGAACTTCAGCCCGGCTTTCCCCGATCCGTATTACTGGCACGGTAACGAGCACGACCTGGGCGCGGTCTACCTTTTCAACTTCACCCATCGCCCCGCCGAGGTCGGCAAATGGGTGCGCCTTATCCAGTCAACGGCCTACGGCACGGGGCCCGACGGCCTGGTCGGAAATGACGACGGCGGCACCCTGTCGGCCTGGTATATCTTCAGCGCGCTGGGATTCTCCCCGGTCGCCGGCGCCGACACCTATATGCTCGGCTCTCCGCTCTTTCCCGAAATCGAGGTCGACGTTGGCGATGGGAAAACCCTGACGATTCAGGCGCCTGGCGCCGGCCCCGACACCCCCTATGTCGTGGGCGTCGAGGTCGACGGCGCCCCGCTCAATGGGCCCTACCTGAACCATGCGCAACTGATGGGCCGAACGCTTCGCTTCGAGATGAGTCAGGAGGAGCCAGCGCGATGACCGGCGCATGTTATTATCCCCGCACACCTCACCCAATCAGATTGACCTCGCGCTCCAGACGAATCGCGTAGCGCTCAAAAATATCCTCAATAATCCGCTGCGAAAGCGCGAAAATCTCCGCTCCGCTCGCCCCGCCATAATTGACCAGAACCAGGGCCTGGTGCGCATGCACCCCGCATGCGCCGAGCCGCTTTCCCTTCCATCCCGCCTGGTCAATCAGCCAGCCAGCCGGCACTTTAACCCGCTGCGCATCGACGGGATAAGACGGCATCTGCGCGTATTTTTCGGTGAGCGTCTGGTAATGTTCTTTGGAAATGATGGGGTTCTTGAAAAAACTCCCGCCATTGCCGATTTCAGCCGGGTCGGGAAGCTTCGCCTGGCGAATCGCGATCACCGCATCACTGACGTCCTTGAGGGTCGGCGAGTCGATATTCTGGGCGGCCAACGCACTCTCGATGGCACCGTAGCGGGTATTGAGGACTGGAGTTTTCGCAAGCCGAAAACTCACCGACACAATCACATATTTGCCCTTTGATGCCTGCTTGAAAATACTATCCCGATACCCGAAGGCACACTGCGCATGGGAAAATCGGCGCAGCCGGCCGGTGGCAATCTCGACCGCCTCCAGCGACTCAAAGACGTCGCTTATCTCCGCCCCGTAGGCCCCAATATTTTGAATCGGACCGGCCCCGACGCTGCCGGGAATCAGCGACAAGTTTTCAACGCCACCCAGTCCGTTTGCGATCGCAAATAGCACGAAGTCATGCCAGACCTCCCCGCCGCCAACCTTCAAAATCACATGCTCGTCATCTTCGGCGACCCGCTCAATGCCCCTAATCGCATTGCGAAGCGTGACCCCGTCGAAATCTCGCACGAAGAGCATATTGCTCCCGCCGCCCAGCACAAGCAGCGCTCTTTCCCCCACCGCTTCAAGCAACTCCCGGAGTGTATCGAGCGAGGAAAATATCGCAAAATACCGGGTCCGCGCGGGCACCCCAAAGGTCGTAAACTCGCTGAGATCGATATTTTCTTGAAACCTATTCGTCATACTGATTTCCCATATCGCCCACAAAACGCCGCGATCATACCATGAATGCGGGTGGACGCGGTGTCGTTTTTGGCGCGCGCCCCGCGCGCACGATCATCGTGCAAAAGCCGCGTCTTTGAATTATATTTGCTCTGCAAGCCACCGCCATAATCTTTTGCGACCCGGAGTTCCCCAGCGATGGAAACAGGCATCGAGAATGCATATAGTCTCTTAGCAGGCAAGCTGGGCAGCTGGCTGGAAACCAGCATCGAGATGCTGCCAAACCTGTTGGCCGCGCTCCTGGTCATGGTGATTTTCTACCTATTCGGGTGGATCGCGCGCAAAACGGTCAGCCGTGGACTGATGCGCATCACCACCAACCGCGCCGTCATCAAGCTTATCGTGGCAAGCGTCGGAGTGGCTATCTTCGCCACCGGCTTTTTTATCGCCCTGGGGATCCTCAAATTGGAAAATACCGTGACCTCCCTGCTCGCGGGGGTCGGGGTCATTGGTCTGGCGCTTGGTTTTGCGTTTCAGGATATCGCCGCCAACTTCATGTCCGGGGTCATCCTGTCCATTCAGCACCCTTATGGCATCGATGATATGATCGAATGCAAGGATTATTACGGCTATGTCCACGATATCAACCTGCGCTCCACCGTCATCCGCACCACCCAGGGCCAACTGATTCATGTGCCCAATAAGGAAATTCTGAATAGCCCGCTGACCAATTACTCCTGGAATCACAAGCGACGCATCGATATCGAACTGGGTATCGCGTGTGACGCCGACCACAAAAAGGCCCAGCGCCTTGCGGTCGAAGCGGTGCGCAGCCTGAAAGCCTGCGACCAGGAGCGCCCCGTCGACCTCTATTATACCGGCATTGGCGCCTATAGTTTTAATTGCACACTGCGCTTCTGGGTCGACTTTCGGCTGCACGCCGATTTTTTATCACCCCGAAGCGAGGCGATAATCGCGGTTGGAAAGATCTTCGCCGAAAACGATATCACCATACCCTACCCGATCCGGACCCTGGAATTTGACGGTCAGCCCGCGAGCGAAAGATTTCACCCCCCCGCCCCATCATCCGCCCAGGAGACCGAGAGTCCCTAAAATACAAGGGTCCGCGCCCATGCGGACCTTCAACGCAGGGAGCCCGTCGGGAATTGCACCTGGTCGGGATGCGCGTTCAAGCGCGGCAGCGCCGCACCGGTGAGAAGAGTCATCACATTCTCGCCCAGCGGCGAGAAGAGATCGGTGGCAAATAACGCACTTAAGACCAGAAAGAGCACCGCTGAGATCGCATCGGTGCCGATCCAAAAAACCTGAATTTACGACTCATATCTCTGGGGTTCGTGGTTGATGGTAAAAACGCGCCTGCAGGTGATTCGACGATGTCATGATTATTAGACCCGGTGAGAGTTTTCGTATCGTAAAAAAATGCAGCCCGCGGCCACCTGCGCAGATACCGGCAGGACCCGCGGGAAGCATTGGCTGAGCCACGGCCTCTTCACCCGTTCGCGTCAACCTTCTCGCCAGTTTTTAGCGCCCAAAGACGGCTAAAGAGAGGAAATTTAAATGCAAAAGTTCACTTGAATTTGGCGTCAATAACCACTAACGTTAGGGCCGCTATACTATATTTACATCGCCAAACGAGTTTATTTGACCCGAGATTTCGGGGATTTTTTTGAGAGACGAGAATATGTTCAAAAAACAACGCGGGATATTGATTATTTTGGCGACACTGGGGCTCTTCGGGCTCAGCGCGTGCGGCGCCGATGGCACCGCCAGCATCAACAGCGCCGAGGAGTGCTCGGCGCAACAAACCTGCAAAAGCGGTGCCTGTGTCGACGGCAAATGTATCAGCGTTCGGCCGGACGCCGGCGAGTCGGATGCGAGCGAATCGGATGCCAGTGAGTCCGACACGACATCGGCCGACGTTGAGGAGCCGGACACAGACGACGAGACCATTGACCCGACCCTGGACTCCGATGGTGACGGCATTCCCGATTATATCGAGATCGGCCCAGACCCGGCCAACCCGCGCGACACCGACGGCGACGGAGTCCCTGATTATCTGGATACCGACTCCGACGGCGACGGCATTCCGGACTCCTACGAGGTTGGCGCGAACCCGACCAGCCCGCGCGACGCCGACCGCGACGGCATCCCCGATTATCTGGATCTGGATAGCGATAATGACGGGATCCCCGACGCCATCGAAGCCGGGCCGGACCCCACCAACCCGCGCGACAGCGACGGTGACCTGACCCCGGACTTCCGCGACCTAGACAGCGACAATGACTCCATCCCCGACGCAATTGAAGCCGGGGCGGACCCCACCAACCCACGCGATACCAACGGCGACGGCGTGCCCGATTATATCGATCCGGACAGTGACGGAGACACCATCTCCGACAAATATGAGGTCGGGCCGGACCCGCTTAATCCCATCGACACCGACGGCGACGGCGTCCCCGATTACCTCGACACCGATAGCGACGGCGACGGCATCCCCGACTCGGTAGAAGCCGGCGACCATAACCTGCTCACCCCCCCGATCGACAGCGACGGTGACGGCTTCCCCGACTTTCGCGACCTTGACAGCGATGACAACGGCATTCCCGACGAAGTGGAAGGCGCCGGCGACACCGACGGCGACGGCATCCCCGACTACGCCGACTTTGATAACGACAACGATAATATTCCCGACGTCATCGAGATCGCCAACGCCCCGCCCGGCACACTGGACACCGACGGCGACGGCATCCCCGACTATAATGATCGCGACAGCGACGGCGACTTCATCGACGATAACTACGAAGGCCTGGGCATGCCCGACACCGACGGCGACGGCATCCCCGACTACCTGGACCTCGATAGCGACGGCGACGGCATCCCCGATGCGATCGAAGCGGGCGATGAGGATTTGACGACCTTCCCCATCGACACCGACGGCGACGGCATCCCCGACTTTCGCGACCGCGACTCCGATAATGACGGCCTGCCGGACTCCCAGGAGATCGCCGCGGGCACCGACCCGCTCAACCCGGACACCGACGGCGACGGCGCAAGCGACCTCATTGAGACCGCCGCCGGCACCAATCCGCTCGACCCGAACGACAACCCGGCCAATAACGGCGACTTCATCTTCGTGGTCCCCCACAACGCCGCGCCGAGTCCCACGGTCGATACCCTGCAGTTGTCGACGTCTTTGAAGAAAGCCGACGTCTACTTCCTCATGGATAATACCGGCTCGATGGGCGGCGCGATTGCGAATCTAAAAGCCGGACTTACCTCGATCGTCATCCCCAATATTCGCGCAAATATCAGCGACGCCTGGTTTGGCGTGGGCGGGTTTGATGACTATCCCATTAGTCCGTACGGCACTTCAAATTACAAAACCGATTCGACCGGTATTGTTCATGATGCTCCGTTTTTCCAATATCAGACGATGACCAGCAGTGCGTCGGCCGCACAAACCGCGGTGAATATCTACCAGACCAATGCCGGCAACGACGGGGCTGAGTCCGGCGCCGTCTCGCTCTATGCGCTGGCGACCCGCGATAACCTCGGCGGCTACGCGCGCTTTGCGGGCAATATCAGCACGCCGCCGACCTGCCCGACAGGTTATATCGGAACCGCCTGCTTCCGCCCCGATGCGGTGCCGATCATCATCACGATGACTGATATCTATCAGCATAACGGCCCCGATGGCGTGTATTCGTATTCGAATTCTTCTATTCCGGGCACACCGATCTGGGAGGAGACCGTGGCTGCGCTGCATGCAATCAACGCACGAACTGTGGGAATCGCAACCTCGTCAGGCGCACGCCCCTACCTGGAGAGAATGGTTACCGATACCACCATCGCCGCAGGCGCAACCGGCACCGCCGCCAGCTACGTGCTCACCGCCTCCGGTGGCACCGGTTTGTCGGCGGCCGTCACCGATGTCGTTCGTAACGCTGCCCTGGTGCCGCTGGACGTCGGCGCGTACGTGGTGGATATCGCGCAACCCAACGGTGAAACCGTCGACGCCGCCGCCGCGTTCGTCGATCATATCGAGACCGCTGACACCCCGAGCGGCGCGCCCGGCATCGTCTGCACCCCCGGGCTCACCAAGATCGATACCTCCATCGACACCGACACCTATCCCGATACGTTCAAGCAAATGACGCCGGGCAGTCCGGTCTGCTTTAGTATTCACCCCAAGCAGAATACCACGGTCGCACCGACCGCTGAGCCTCAGCTTTACGAGGCGCGGATCAACGTGATTGGCGACGGCTTCACCCCGCTTGACGATCGCGTCATTTACTTCCTCGTCCCCCCGCTCATCGAGCAATAAATCGCGCCTTGCGCCGACCCGATTGACCTCGGGTCGGCGCCTCGCTGGGCGTCTTTTTCTTTGCTTTTATAATTGACTCACTCCCGCAATTCGGTCATCCTGCAACGCGTTATGACCAAATTTTTTCCGGGAGTGAATCGATGAAATCTTCTCAACTTATACATATATATTGGCCCGCCCTCATCATACTGATGCTCGGGCTTTTGGGCTCGGCGAGCGCCTCGGCCCAAACCAATATCGCCGGCGGAAACCTCGGCAACGCCGCGTGGACGCTCGCCGGAAGCCCCTATATCATCCAGGGCGACGCGACCATCCAGAGCGGCGCAACCCTCACGATTCAGGCGGGCGTCGAGGTACGCTTTGCCGCCTCCGACAACCTCATCTCGGGCAGCGATACCAACCGCGTCGAGCTGATCATCAAGGGCACCCTCGACGTCAACGGCACCGCCGCCCAGCCGGTGCGCTTCACCAGCAATAGCAGCTCTTCGCCGGGCGCCTGGTATGGAATCGTGCTCGAGTCGAGCGCGAGCGCGACCATCGATCATGCAACCATCGAGTACGCCATCGATGGCCTCAAGACCTCGGCGACGGGCAGCTCGGTGACGATCAATCACCTGGAGTCGCGTCGCAATAGCGGCGCGGGCGTCTCCGTGATCGCCGGCGAGCCGACGATCACGCACGCTTATTTGCACCATAATGGTTACGGCGCGCAATACGGCAGCATGGGCGCCGGTCGGCTCGAATATGCCCGCGTCACCGAGAACTCATCGTACGGGGTGCATGCCACATGCCAGGCCAGTGGGTCCCAGACGGTCTTCGTCGACCAGTCAACCGTCTGGAATAACGGCTCTACCGGGGTGTATCTCTCCTGCAGTTCGACGACGACACGCGGGATCTCGCTGAGCAATTCCATCGTCACCGGAAACGGCTATTATGGCGTTGCGCGCAGCTCCAGTTATAGCTACCGCGGCGCGCTGAACGTCGAGCACGTCAACGTGTGGGGCAATAGCAGCGCCAACTTCTCGAACGCCACGCTGGGTGCCCACACCTTTTCGGCTAATCCGCTCTTCGTCTCGGACACCGACGCCACGCTGACCTCGAACTCACCGGCGCGCTTTGCCAGCAGCAGCGGCACCGACATCGGGGCGCTTGCCTACGCCGGTACGGCCACGCCGGGGCTCTACGGAACGCTGTGGGTCGACACCACGTTGAGCGCGGCGGCCAGCCCGCACCGTATTGCGGGCGACCTGACGGTGGCCCCCGGCAAGACCCTGACGGTGGAGGCGGGTACGACCCTGAATTTCGAGAATACCGACATCATGGGCAGCGGCGACAACCTGTCCAAAGCGGAGCTTCGCGTTGCGGGCACCCTGCAGGTCAATGGCGGAGCCTCAAGCCCGGCGACGCTCAAAGGCGTGAGTGGAACCAAGGGGTATTGGTACGGTGTCATCGTTGAAAACAGCGCGCTCGCAAATATCAATCACGCGATCGTGCGCGATGTCGTCGCCGGCGTCACCACCCGGAGCAGCGCCGGGGTCGTGATTCAATCCACCGAACTCACGAATGCCAGCAACGCGGGCGTCGAGGTCGAAAGTGGCACCGCAACCCTTAACGCCATTCGGGCGCACGCCAATGGCTACGGGGTTCGCATCGGCGCCAGCGCCAGCGCCGATATCGCGAACGCGCTCATCTATCAAAACGCCTCCTACGGCGTTCAGGCGTCCTGCGCAAGCGCACAGAATAACACCTCGGAAGTGCATAGCTCGACGGTCTATAATAACGGCTCAACCGGGATCTACCTTAGCTGCAGCGCAACCAGCAACACCGCCATCGAGGTGCGAAATACGCTGGTCACCGAGAACGGATACGAAGGCATCAGGCGCAGTTCCAGTTATAGTTATCGGGGCCGTGTGGACGTGGCCTATTCGAATATATGGGGGAATACCTCGGCGAACCTGACCAATGTAAGTCATGGAAGCGGTAATATTTCGGCAAATCCGCTCTTTGCCAACGCCCCGACGGACTTGCGCCTGACCTCGACAAGCCCGTGCATTGATACGGGCAGCGAGATTGGCGCGCCCAGCGGGGACTTTGCGGGCAATAGTCGCCCCTTTAACGGCGACGGACTCAACGGCGCCGAATACGATATCGGTGCCTACGAATACGGCGCAGCAAGCGTCTGCGGCGACGGCGCGGTGGGGCCTGGCGAGGCCTGCGACGACGGCGCGCAAAATGGAACCTACGGACATTGCCGGGCAGATTGCTCCGCCCCCGGCCCGCGCTGCGGCGACGGAAGCGTGCAATCGCCCAACGAAACCTGCGACGACGGCCCCAATAACGGTCTGAACGGATTTTGCAACACCACATGCGACGGCCAGACCGCGTATTGCGGCGACGGCGTGCGCAACGGCAGCGAAACCTGCGATGATGGCGCGCAAAATGGCGCCTACGGGTATTGCAATAGCACGTGCAGCGGCCAGGCCGCCTATTGCGGCGACGGCGTGCGCAACGGCAGCGAGACCTGCGATGACGGCGCTCAAAACGGCAGCGCGGGCCACTGCAACGCGACCTGCAGCGGCCAGGTGCTCGCGTGCGGCAACGGCGTCGTCGAGGCCGGCGAGGAGTGCGACGACGGCAACTCCAGCAATAGCGATGGGTGCCTGAATACATGTGTGCTGGCCACCTGTGGCGACGGCTTTGTCGAAGCCGGCGTCGAAGAATGTGACGACGCCAATACCAGCAATACCGACGCCTGCCTCAATACCTGCGTGCTGGCCCAATGCGGCGACGGCCACACCCAGAGCGGCGTTGAGGCATGCGATGACGGCAACGACGACGATACCGACGGCTGCACCACGCAGTGCACTCTTATAAGTTGCGGCGACGGTGTGGTTCAGCCCGGCGAGGAGTGCGATGACGGCAACTCCAGCAACTTCGACGGTTGCCTGAATACCTGCGTTTTTTCGAGTTGTGGCGACGGCTATCAGCAGCCGGGCGAAGCCTGCGATGACGGCAACGATCGCGACGACGACGCCTGCCTGTCGACCTGTCGAATCGCCTCCTGCGGCGACGGCTTCATCCAGGAAGGCGTCGAGGAATGCGACGACGCCAACGGCTCCAATACCGACAACTGCCTGAATACATGCGTGCTGGCGACCTGCGGCGATGGCTACGTGGTGGCGGGCCTCGAAGCATGTGACGACGGAAATACCGATGACGGCGACGGTTGCAGCAGCCTCTGCGCTGTGGAGTCGGGCGATGATGTCGGCCCCGGCGACGATGTCGGCCCGGGCGATGATGTCGGCCCCGGCGATGATGTTGGCCCCGGCGATGATATCGGCCCCGGCGATGATGTCGGCCCCGGCGACGATGCCGACGCGGGCCACGGCTCGGATATCGGCGAAGAGCCCGGCGCCGACGCGGGTGACGATACTGGATCCGACCCCGACGCGAGCGGCTCGGGCGGCTCGGGCGGCAGCGCCAGCGACGAAGGTTGCGGGTGCGCGTCGACCTCCGGCTACCCCGCCCCCGGCGGCGCCCTCTATTTCATCCTCATCTTCCTGGGCCTCGGCGGCCTGCGCCTTCGGCGCCGGTAAATCGCGGGTCGGGTCACCCTCCGTGGAAATAACCTGAGGCGTCGCGCGTTCTGTTCAAAGGCTGCGCGCGCCTCAGCGCGATTCAGGTTAATTGATTGAATTAAATATCATTTCCATTGCGCCCACGGAGTTTACCATGACCCAACTTCCCCGACTTACCGCCGTGCGGCTTCGTGTACGCCGCCTCGACGCCCTCGCCAAATTCTACGAAGAGGTCATCGGGCTACATCGCCAGCCGTCAGCATCCGACGAAGTTTGGCTCGGCGCAAGTGCTGATGCAGGGTTTCCGTTGGTGGTGCTCGAAGAAGACGCACAGGCCGTTGAGCGCCCGAGCAGCGCCGCTGGTCTCTTCCACTTGGCGATTCTTCTGCCCACGCGCCGCGCCCTCTCCGAGGCGCTGCGCCGGGTGGAGGCCGCCGGCTATCGCCTCACCGGCGCCTCCGACCACCTGGTAAGCCACGCACTCTATCTCGACGACCCCGAGGGCAATGGCATCGAGATCTACTGGGACCAACCCCAGGAGAAATGGCCCATCGGGGCCGACGGTCAGGTGCTCATGGAGACCCTGCCGCTGGACCTCAACGCCCTACTCGCCGAATCCGACACCGCCCCCGCGCGCGTCGCCGAAGACACCCTGCTCGGCCACGTTCACCTGGAAGTCAGCGACCTCGCCCGCACCTCTCAATTTTGCCTCGACGTTCTCGGCATGAATCTTCGGCTGGACTATGGTCGCGCGCACTTTATGGCCTGGGGCGACTACCACCACCATATCGCAGCGAACTCGTGGCGCCGGCGCAACCAGCCCATGCTTCCCAACGCCCAGGGTCTGGTCGCCATCCGGGTCGACCTGGCGTCTGCGGACGCGCGCGAAGAAGTCGTCACGCGCGCGCAGACCGATGATAGGCTGACGGTCGAGCGCGGCGAGGACCTCGTCACGCTTATTGGGCCGGATGGGATTCGGTGGGAGCTGGGACTGCGTTGAGCGCAAAAAGTGACGCATCGGACTCATTTATTCGAGACTCGACGGGTGCGCAGCCTTCTTAAATGCCCGGACGCTGAGCCAGGCGATCCGCCCCAGCGTTGAGGCGAATCCGGTGAGAAGCGCCGCCATCAGACCAGCAAATAAATCGGGAGCGATACTCCAGCCCTGGTGGGTCCAGCCCCGCAGCACAACGCTGTTAATGGCGTGTCCATAAACATAAAAGAAGACATAAGCCTGGGCAAAGGCCCAGACGGTGCCGATGCCCAGAGACACCAAGCGCCAGCGCCACTTTGACCAACCGCGGCGCGCGGCCCAAGCCTGGAGCCACCATCCACTCCATATCGCAATCAAAAACACAGTAAATAGCACGTAAAATACGGACCAATATGCAATCGAGAATTGCTGAGCACTTGGCGGCATGGGACTGATGACAAACGCCTGCAATTTGTCTGGCGTCGGCTCGAACCGAAACGTCGAGATATTCGAGTGTTTCTCGGACACCCCCGCGCCCACGACATCCCAGCCCTGCGGGACATCTATTATTATCTCGCGCTCTTCGGCATCGGACCACGGCGTCTGCCCCATCGTCTGCGTAATAAAGGCCATACCCCAATAAATATCGGTGGCCATGACCTGCGGCGGCTTCATACGATAGCGCAGTGTCAGCCGATGCGGGCCCGTGCTGATTTCGGCGCCAAATCGATGATATTGCGCATCGCCATCGAAATCCCGACGATACTTCGTCAGCGGAAAGCCTGGGTACTCGGTGAGTGTGCCCCAATTAGCCCACCAGTCAGGAAAGGATGCGCGATCTTCGGATATAAGCGCCAGCGCCCGCCCGTCGAGCTGCACCTCAATATCGCGAAGCCCGCCGCGCACCATACTGGCTACAAACTCGAAATCAACGTATTTGATCGCCCCCGGATTCTCGAATTCATAACGCGCCTCGTAGCCGACCATTGCTGTCTCGGGCTCAGGCCGCAACGTGATGCTCGACCGATCAAGGGTCAACCCCGCAGTTGCCCCGCCGAGCGAGGACACCGTATCCCCCGGAAGGAAATCATCGAGCGGCGAACAGCCCGCCAAGAGAACGCTCATCGCGACCAAGAGAACCAATACCCAAAACCAGATTCGCCGCGCGGCACGAGTTTTGGGTGGTGATTTCATGCACGATCGCTTTAGCTGCTTATGTGTCGGACGGCGACGAGGACGTCAGTCTCTTCGCGCAGGTTGGGATTCAGTGGCCATCATCGGCACTCACAAATTGTAGAGCCACAGAGGCGGCGAGTCCAGCTGACCCGATGCGAGACTCACCGCCCGACTCGCTCAAAAAAACCGCACGCCCGCCGTCACCCCCGGCCAGATCCCGACGTCAACCGAGGAGTCGTCGTCGGTGAGTTGCCAGGCCTTCATGGGCGCGTAGTCGTCGACCTGGGAGCCAGCTTTGGCGTCGTCGCCGATAAGCACGGTGACTGTGGGCCCGCCAAAAACGGCGAACTTCTCGGTGAGCTGTACCGCGATCATGGGACGAATCTTGAGGAGGGTATCCGTGCGCCAGGAGCTCAGGTCCGCGATCACCGCGGTGGCGGTGAGGTCGGTGGAGAACTCGATGGAGTCACTCAACGCCCCGCGCCAGCCAAAACCAACACCGTAAGCGAGTGGTGCGTCGACCTCGCCAAAGAGCCGGGTGCCGATATGATAGACGCTATAGAACGCGCCGCTACCGTGGCGAATGCCCGCCATGGTCAGCCCGTCGCCCGAGCCGAAGACCTCGGCCTGCACATAGCCGTCCCAGAAGATATTAATCGCGCCGATGGACGCGTCGGAGGATGCGGCGAAGTTGATCGCGCCGATCTGCAAGCCATTGACGTGGCCATTGACCATATTGATTCCGCCAATTTGCAGGCCGCGGAAGGTGTCGTGCGCATAGTTGAGTGCCCCGGCAATCTGCACCCCATTCATCGGCCCGCCGCTATAATTCATCGCCCCGCCGATCTGCAGACCGCTCGTCGCCTCACCGCTATAATTCATCGCACCGCCGATCTGCACGCCCGTGGTTGCCTCACCGCTATAATTCATCGCCCCGCCGATCTGCAGACCGCTCGTGGACTCGCTATTATAATTCATCGCCCCGCCAACTTGCGCGCCGCTGGCAGGCCCCCGATTGAAGTTGGTTGCGCCGCCGATTTGCACACCGTGAAGCCCCTCAGAATGGTTGAACGCCCCGCCAATTTGCACGCCACGCAC
>Ga0209075_1001745_pt1 | contig 20109 bp, 18 predicted proteins | sample Stecom2011_FD_187523 | JGI IMG/M metagenome (GOLD analysis project Ga0209075, IMG submission 187523) | Agricultural soil microbial communities from Utah to study Nitrogen management - Steer compost 2011 (SPAdes) (version 2) | ecosystem: Environmental > Terrestrial > Soil > Agricultural land...
CCGAGCTGACCAACGTGCAGGGATTTCCTCTAGGTACTTGGGGGCATAAACAGCGTTTGGCCGCCGGTCGAGTATTGTTGGTGGGTGATGCGGCTGGCTTTACCGAACCACTGCTTGGCGAAGGTATTTACGGTGCTGTGTTCAGCGGTCAACGCGCCGCCGCGGCTATTTTGGCAGAGCACAGTGGCGAGCAAGATGTGGCTACGCACTATATTGCTGCTGTGGAACGTTGGCGCAGTGAGCTGCGTCGTGTTCATCCTATGGCCGCAGTATTCTATGCCACCTTGCCGATCAGTTTTGGCGGGCTTGTTCATGTGGTGCGCAAGCCGCTGATGACGGGCTACTCGCAAGGGTTAACGTTAGTGCAAAGTAAACGTTTGTTGTTCGGCGCACATTTTTCATCAGGCGTGCAGCATGACTGAACCGACCGCCATACGACTGAATAAATTTATCAGCGACACCGGCATTTGTTCACGCCGTGAGGCCGATCGTTTTATTGAAGATGGTCAGGTGCGTATCAACGGCCAAGTGGCGCTGATGGGCACCCGGGTTAATGATGGTGATGAGGTAACGTTGCGCGGCAAGCCACTGCGTGCCAATCCTACTGCTGTGTATTTGGTCTATAACAAACCGGTTGGCATTACTTGTACCACTGACTCGGCAGAGCCAACCAATATTGTTGACGCTGTAGGTTACCCGCAGCGAATTTTTCCCATTGGACGATTGGATAAGCCTTCGGAAGGACTGATCCTATTAACCAACGATGGCAACATCGTTAACAAAATTTTGCGCGCCGGTAATGCCCACGAAAAAGAATATATCGTTACTGTGGATCATCCCTTTGGCGATGAGTTTGTGCGGCGCTTAGCGCAGCCCATCCCCATCCTTGGCACCATGACCAAACCCTGCAAAGTGCGACAGCTGTCCGCGGATACCTTCAATATTATTTTAACCCAGGGCCTGAATCGGCAGATTCGCCGGATGACGGAGTTTCTTGGTTATGAGGTGGTGAAGTTAAAGCGCGTTCGCATTATGAATGTGCAACTCAGTGGTTTACGCCCAGGTCAGTGGCGCGAGTTAACGCCGAAAGAAAAAGCAGAAATCGACAAGATGGTGGCCAGTTCAAGTGGCACCGAGGACGCCAGTAAGGTTACGCAGTCAGTGGGCAGGCCAGCAGGCAAGCCCGCCACTCGACGAGCAGGTAAGCCCGCAGCTAGAACGACAGGCAAGCCCACTAATAAGCCTGCTGGCAAATTTAGTGGCAAGCCTGACTCAAACAGCCCAAGCAAAAGTGGCCGAGCAAATAAAGCCAGTGCCAGAGTGAGAGCAGGGGGCCGACCAGCTGGGGCGAGAAAGCCTAAGCCCTAGTGCTATTTCTGGGCCACTATCTCCGAGCTATTATTTCTGATGTTTTTGCCGGTAGGCCACAGGGGTAGTATCAAACCAACGCTTAAAAGCACGGTTAAAAGCGCTCTGTTCTGAGTAACCTAAATCGGCGGCAATCTGACTGATAGAGTGATCACTGTGGATCAACCAGTCCTGCGCCATCAGACGTCGTTCTTCTTCTAGCAACGTTGAAAAATCAGTATTTTCTGCGCGCAACCGACGCCGCAAGGTCCACGGTTTCATGTGCAACTGTTCAGCCACATTTTCTACCTGCGGAATGGTGTGCTCGAGCAGCTGGCGAATTTCTGCGCGCACTTGATCAAGCAAATTGTCACGGGCTAAGTAGCGGGTGACGGCCTGCTGCAGGCGATTGCGCATGATGTGATGCACTTCGGGGTCCGCATCTTTCATCGGCAAGTCGAGTAAGCGCGAGTCTAGCACCAGCGCATTGTCTGGCTGATCAAACAGTACTGGGCAGCGAAATACACGCTCATATTCACTGGCATCAGCGGTCGGTAAGGAATGAGAAAAACGCACTTCTAATGGGCTCTCATCGGTGCCACTGATCCAGCGGCCAAAAGTGACAGCGGCAACAAAAAAAGCTTCGACGCGGTGTCGTGAAGTGGCAGGCTCAGTAAAAGCAGTGCGCCAAAAAAGGCTGACACTCTCATCACTACGCACCACTTCTGTGTCAGCAAACTCAGTGGTGACTTGCAAAAAAGGCACCATCAGATCAATGGCCTGACGCAGGTTGCTGCTCGACATACTGGCGTAGCCCAGATCGCCCATAAAGCGTGGCCGAATACGCTCGCCCATGTGCAGACCAAACAGTATATCGCCGGTACAGTCCAATGCTTTGAGCAACAAATGTTGTTCTACTTTTATAGGAATACGTGCCTGCGGTGACTCCAACTGCTCGTCAGTAACACCGCATTGAATGAGATCAGCAGACAGGTCGCAGCCTTGATGCAAAGCGGCATCGAGCAAGTATTCAAGCCAAAAAGAAGCAATGGTAAGAGTGCCGAAATTCGTTGTGGTCATAACTGCATCATCAATAGGGACTCAGTTTGGGTCAAGCCCGAACATATAAGCTCAAATACATTAAGGTGCCTAGCGCAGGCAAAAGGTACAGCTGAAAAAAAGGGTCATCGTCGCCACGGATAGAAACTGCTAACTTGCTGCGCACGTTTTGTAGTGCCGGCATTGTTTAGGCCAAGAGGAAAATAAAATGACAGCAGTAGAAATTAACAGCGGTCGTCTCAGTGGCCTCAGTGTTGACGGCGTGTGTGAGTATCGCGGTGTTCCTTTTGCAACGCCACCCCTGGGTGATTTGCGTTTTCGTGCGCCCCGCGCCGTCACACCATGGACAGGTGTGTTCGCCGCAGACAAGTTTCGCCCAGCCAGTTGGCAAACACCTAACCCACTCATGGGCACCGAGCAGATCAGTGATGACTGCTTATATTTAAACATGTGGGTGCCAGAAGGCGACGGGCCGTTTCCAGTGATGGTGTGGATTCATGGTGGCGCCTATACCAGCGGCTCGCCATCACAGCTGCTTTACCAAGGGCGACGGTTGGCGCAGCAGCAACAGGTCATCGTCGTTAATCCAGCCTATCGATTGGGCGCCTGGGGATTCGGTTGGTTGGCTGATGTCGCACCCTCACTGGAGGCGGACAGTAATCTAGGTTTGCGTGATCAAATCGCGGCGCTGACTTGGGTGCAAGACAACATCCATGCTTTTGGCGGCGACCCCAAGCGAGTGACTGTGTTTGGTGAATCTGCTGGTGGCTTTAGTGTGGCGACCTTGCTGGCCACGCCCAGCGCACAGCCATTATTTCAGCGCGCCATTGTCCAGTCTGGCGCTGCAGACTTTGTCCTTTCTCCGGATCAGGCCAGTAAGGTCAGTGAGGCATTGCTACAAGGCATCGCCGGCAGCGGCAGTGCGGCAGATCGCTTGCGCTCGGTGGCGGCGCGCGACTTTGTCCGCGCTCAAACCGCTTCGCTACGGCAGGTGGTGAAGCGCGGCCTGCGTGACAGCACACCGCAGTTCGGCATGGTCTATATGCCGGTGGTGGACGGCGACTTATTGCCACAGTCGCCGATTGATGCCATTGCTGCCGGTTGTGCGGCAGACAAGGCGATGATGGCCGGTGTCTGCCAAGATGAGTGGCACCTGTTTCAGTTCGCGCCGCCGTTTAATGGTGGCGTCAGCCTAGCGCAGCAGCGCGATGTTAATGAAGAGGAAATCTTACGGCGTATGGCTCGGCAACTGCCTGGCCGTGCCGAGCAAGCGTTGGCCTGTTATCGGCAAGAAGTCGAGGTCGATCCGCGTCGCGGTTTAATGGATTGGGTCAGCGCGCTGGAAACCGACCGTAGCTTCCGCCTGCCCACCATCCGCTTGCTTGATGCCCATAGCGCCGCCGCTGGTCAGACATGGGGCTTTCGTTTCAGCCATGAAATCGAGGCTTTCGGTGTACCGCTGGGCGCCTGTCACGTGAGTGATGTACCACTGGTGTTTGGTCTCACCGACACACCCGTGGGCACACTGTTCACCGGCGGTGGCCCTGTGGCGGCGGCGCTGTCCGAGCAGGTGATGAGCGCATGGGGGCAGTTCGCTCACCAAGGTCAGGCCGAGTGGCAGCCATGGCACGTTCAGCGTCAGGCCCGCACGTTTGGCCCTGGCGAGAGCATGGCGCCGCTGGTTTCTGCCGAGATGGAACAGTTCTGGCAGCCGATCTTGTAACTCCTGCGCTATAATGCGGACATGAGTGCGGGCACGCGTGAACCTGCAGAGCAGTATGCTGCGCAGCGTATCAACTTTGGAGGGCAGTAACGTTGACAAGCACCACCGGCATTGCCGCAGTGATCGAAAGTAAGATTCGTCAGGGACTGGATGTGGCCGAGTTGGAGTTACTCAACGAGAGCCACATGCACCAGCGTGGCGTCGACTCCCATTTTAAACTGGTATTGGTATCGACAGAATTCGATGGCCTGAGTTTGGTTAAACGTCACCAGCGGGTGTATGCCTTACTGCAGCAAGAAATGCAGCAGATTCACGCGCTGGCCATGCACATCTTCACCCCAGAAGAGTGGGCTGCGCGCGCCAGTAGCGCCGCGGCCTCACCAAAATGTCGTGGTGGTAACGGCCTGTAGGGGCAGCACTGCGAGCAAATGTAAAAAAGATGACCGTTGAACAGAGATTATGATCATGTCTGAACCCGAAAAAATCATCGTCGCAGCCCTGTATCGCTTTACTCGGCTGGATAACTTCGCTGCGCTGCGTGAGCCGTTGCTGGATATGATGCTGGCGAATAATGTGCGTGGCACTTTATTACTGGCCGATGAGGGGATTAATGGCACTATCTCTGGGCGCCGTGAAGACATCGATACGATACTGAGTTGGTTGCGTGCCGACCCGCGTTTGGCTGAGCTTGATCACAAAGAGTCGCAGGTGGATAAACATCCGTTCTTGCGCACCAAGGTGAAGCTGAAAAAAGAAATCGTCACCATGGGTATCGCTGGCGTAGATCCAACCCGAGTGGTGGGCACTTATCTGTCAGGCGAACAGTGGAATCAGGTCATCAGTGACCCAGAAACCTTGCTGATCGATACCCGTAATGATTACGAATATGAAGTCGGCACTTTTACCGGCGCGATCAACCCGCACACAAAAACATTCCGTGAGTTTCCGGACTACATTCGTCAGCACCTTGATCCAGAAAAGCACAAGCGGGTGGCAATGTTTTGCACCGGCGGTATTCGTTGTGAAAAATCCACTGCTTATTTGAAAGAGCAGGGCTTTGACGAGGTTTATCACCTCAAAGGCGGGGTGCTGAAATACCTTGAAGAGATGCCCAAAGACAACTCTTTGTGGCAGGGTGAGTGCTTTGTTTTTGATGAACGCGTCACGGTAGACCACGATCTACAGCCGGGCAGCTTTGACCAGTGCCACGCTTGTCGTCGACCGATTTCTGCCGAGGATAAACAGTCGGTTCATTTCCAACCAGGGGTGTCTTGTCCGAAATGTGTGGATGAGTACACGGCGGAACAGCGTAAGCGTTTTATTGAGCGTCAGCGGCAGATTGATCTGGCCCGCGCCCGTGGTGAGCAGCATCTTGGTAGCAATCCGCGCATGGAGGGTTAACCAAGAAAAAAGGGAAGCACTGACGTCAGTGTCTTCCCTTTTTTCGTTTTACTTCTGTTTTACTCTAGCCCGTTACGCAGAGACTGCAGCGCCGTAACACTCATGCTGCGTGCTTCGCCTTCGACAATCCAGTGATCGAGCATTTGCCGAGACTGTTCACCGACTTTGCTGAAGTGATATTGCAGGTAGCTTTCTAAGGGGATTGGCAGCACTTTCGGTGCCAACCGAGTGAGCAAACTCACCAGTGCCGGCTGCGGCAGTTTTGCCACCATGCCAGGGCGACGCTGCAAGTAAGCGGCAGCAATGAATAAGGCTTCACGGCTGGCCTCACAGGCGATCGCTTGCCAAGGCGTACGGCGTAGCTGACTAAGAGACCAACCGGCTAACTCCAGCCCAGCAATCAGCGGCACCAGCAGTGCCGTTCCACGGGCGCTGAGCCAAGGTAGATCCGCCACAGATTTAGCGGATAAGCCACCACTGCGTAATAAGGCGGCCGCTTGTTGCCCAGCTTCACTATTATCAAGCAGCGCGGCACCTAGCGGGGCAAGGTAAGCAATCCCTTCTGTAGGGGCGAGCTCGCCAGGTAACGGTGTTTGGTAGCCGATCAGACCAATCAGGCCGTGCTGTAAGGGGCCTTTATAAAGACGCGACAATATTTCGTCGTCACGAAAATCTGGGCTCCAGCTGATCAGCGGCGTGTCGGCATTAAACACAGCTAGCTGCTCTGCCAGCCACTCTGATTGCAGTGCGTTGGAGGGCAGGGTAAGCCAAACCTGATCCCAATCTGGGTAGGCTTTGTTGATAACGCGCAGGTGCTGCAAGGTAACGCTGGGCTTGCCGGTAAAGTGATACTGGTGCAGTGATCGCGGCATGACGCAGTTAGCGCTATTCACATCGCGCACGAGAAAGTTAACTTGGCAGCCGGCACGCACTAAATGCTGCGCATAGACGGCGGCTACAGCACCGCTACCGATGATCAGAATTCTTGAACGCATTTTTTTCCCGCTAATCCTTTAACGCAGTGGCACTGACTGCCACGATGTTCTTATTGGAGTGTCTCTAATTGGGCATTATCAAGCTGGTCTGTAGGATACATAGATCAGACCGCCTTTGTCTTGTTGCCTATCTATAACACTAATGATTGTTACCATTGCCTGACTGGAATCATCGTCCTAATCTGTAGCCAAGTATTTGCAGGGAAATAGTTATGAGCGAAGCCCGATTTAATGTGGTGTTTAGCGGTCAGCTTGTGGCCGGCGCTGACCCGAGCAAAGTGCGCGCCAATCTTGCCAATGCCTTTCGCATGGACATAGGCAAGGTGGAATCGCTTTTTTCGGGCAAGCGGGTGGTGGTCAAGAAGGACGCCGATCAAGCCACCGCAATGAAGTTTCGCGCCGTCATGAAGCAGGCCGGTGCTCACGCTGAGCTGGAGCGACTCGGTGAGGACGCCGCTAACCGTGGCTCGCTAGAAACAGTCGGCACTATCCGTATGGGTGGTACAGGCTTTAGTGGCGAGTTTGAGGTGGCGCCCACGGGGGCAGACCTTGCCATCGAGCGCAATCTGCCGCCACCGGTGGTGCCTGATGTGAGTCACTTGAATCTGGCCCCTGCGGGTTCTGACATGGGCGAGAAAAAGGAACAGAAAACACCGCTATCACCGGATATTAGTCACCTGAAGATCGAGCCGCTGTAACCCGCTTAGCGCTTGGCCCAACAAGGACGCTCCAGCGAGTGGCTAAAGCCAGTGCGTTGATCGAGTAGCGTTAGGGTCTGCAGGGTATCGTTGTGCTCTGCGCGCACCAGCATAAGCTGCTGCCGTTCTGGCTCTGGCAGCCAATCCAAGTCCGTTATTTCGCCGTGACAAGGGCTGCTGGCGGGCATGGCGGCGAGGGAGCGCTGCAGTGCCATCAAGCGCAATGACATCTCACTTTGTAGCTGATCACGGCGCTGTTGCCAGCTCTGCTGCAGCTCAGTTAAAGCATCACGTTGCTGGCGGGACAGTTTGTTTTTCTGTGCCGGCTGGTTAAGTGCATCAAGGCGACCACCAGCCAAGTAGAGGTTGTCATCAGCAATGTCTCGGGCCAGCTCAGCCAAGGCCAAATCCTGTTCCAGAAAACGTTGCAGCTCAGGGTTGTTGTTGCCGGCTTCCTGCGCTTGGCGAACCTGTAGGCGCGCCCCAGTAATATCACCGTCGGCCAGCAGACTGTGTGCTTTATTTAATACCGTCACATCGGCGTTGGCCGCGCTCCGCTTGATCGGTGCGTTGCTGAGCAGGCCGTATTCGCCCAAATCACAGCCGGACTCGGTTAGCACCCTGACGGTAAAGCGCACACCACCTTCTACTCGTCGGTTAGACCAAGTACGCCAGCTGTCAGCGCCAATAGGCAGGCGGATACGCAGGTCTTGCTCACCATTGCGATACCACTGGTGATACAGGATTTCACCGCCACCGTCGGCAACTTCGGTATAAAACCACAGCCGTTCAGTGGCGGCGCTGCCATCACCGACCGGTTCGCGCTCAATCACATTGTCGGCAAAGCTGGCGCGCGGCAGTGACACCGAGCACTGAGCTTGCAGCTCTGCCGGTGGCAGTGCTTCCGCCAGAGCTTGGTTAAAGCAAAGTAGAGAGCCGCCCAGCAGTGTGGCAGTAAACAAAAATCGCATGATGCACCCCATAGCAAAGAACGTATCATAGGCCGACCAAGCCAGCCGGCAAGTAGGGAGCTTATATGACCAAGAAAACACGTTGGCCGATGCAGTTTACGCTGGCTGCTTTAGTCATTGTTATTGCGGGGATGCGCGCCGCCTCTGATTTGCTCGAGCCGTTCTTGATGGCCGCCTTTATCAGCATTGTTTGCGTGCCGGCGATGAACTGGCTGGTGTCCAGACGTTGCCCAGAAGCACTGGCTGTGGCCATTGTCATGATTGGGCTGCTGCTGGTGGTGGTGGTGTCGATGGTGGTGCTGGGTGCGTCAGTGAATGGCTTTATGCGTCAGCTGCCCACCTATCAAGAGGCGCTAAATCAGCGCACCACGGGTTTGCTCAGTGGTTTGGCTGGATTTGGTGTTGATACGGATATGTCCTCGCTGCGCGCGCGCTTTGATCCAAGCATGGTGATCGGCTTGGCCGGCAAGCTGATGGGCCAGTTTGGCTCGGCCTTGGGCAATGCCTTACTGATTCTGCTGGCAGTGGCATTTATTTTGCTGGAAGCGACGCGCATGCCGGCCAAGCTTGCCGCTGCGACGGCGGACGCCATTCATGGCCTAGAGGCGTTCAAGCGCTTTGCTGAGGGGGTGAAGCAGTATCTCGCCATTAAGTCCGCGCTCAGTTTGGCTACCGGTGTATTGGTGGCGCTGCTGCTGTGGCTGCTTGATGTTGACTACCCACTGCTATGGGGCGCGTTGGCCTTCTTGTTTAACTACATTCCCAACATCGGCTCCTTTATTGCCGCCATTCCGGCAGTGCTGCTGGCTTGGGTGCTACACGGCGGCGTGACTGCTCTGGTAGTGGTAGCGGGCTATTCCTTGATCAACATTGTTATCGGCAATGTTATCGAGCCTCGTTTAATGGGGCGCAGCCTCGGCCTGTCCACCTTGGTGGTATTCATCTCGTTGGTGTTCTGGGGCTGGGTGTTGGGGCCAGTGGGCATGGTGTTGTCGGTGCCGCTGACCATGATTTTACGCATTGGCTTGGATGCCCACGAGGACACCCGCTGGATTGCTATTCTGCTTGGCCCCGAAGTGGAAAACCGACCTGTGCCCCAGGTAGAAGTGAGCGACGAGGTTCAGCCCTCCTGAGTATTAACTTCGGAGTTCGAGGTCTTCTCGGAAAACCTCTGGATGGCGAAAGGCAATCTCAATGAGTGCTTTTGCTGGGCCAGAAGGTTTGCGGCGGCCTTGCTCCCATTCTTGTAAAGTGCGTGGCGAGATATTCAGCGCCTCAGCAAACTCCATTTGGGTTAGGCCGGTTTTACCGCGGGCCTCTGCCACTTCATTAGGCTCCACATTTGTCACCCGTGCAGCTTTGCCTGCTTTCATTTCTTTGACAGATTGGAGCAGCTTGTTGCCAAGCTCCTCAGCACTCAGAGTCTCGTTACTCATTTTCCAATACCTCACGAATAGACCTTAAAATATGCGCGGGTATATTGTCCCTGACGGCTTTTTTGTAGACCACCAACAGCCAGATCTCACCATTTGCCAGTTTAGTGAAGTAAATAACTCGTACTCCACCACGCTTCCCTGAACCCGCTATCGACCAACGAACCTTTCTACACCCGCCACTACCTGGAATGGGGTCGCCCACTTCAGGGTTGGCTGCTAGCCAAGCAAAGAAAGCGCCTCGCTCCTCCTCGGTCCAGATCTTCCTAGCATCTGCTTCAAATGTAGGGGTTTCGATGATGGTCAGCATGGCTGCCATTGTACGTCAATGACGGATCTTCGCAAGGTGAGCGATGAGCAGGCCAAAAGCCTTACCACACTAGCTGCGTAGAAACTGCTGCAGTGATTGCTGCCAGATCATCACTCCAGCGATCACGGCTACCGGCATGATCACCAAGTTCACCAATGGCACCATGGTGACGCCGAGCACCACACAGCCAAAGCTCAGCACCAGTAACGGTCGGCGGCTGGCGGCGGCTTTCATGCTGCGCAGTGGTACTTGGCGAGTGTCGGCGCCGTAATCAATGTATTGCAGGCCCAGTAGCCAGCCGGACCAGAGGAACCACACCACCGGCGCGGCGATATTGATGACTGGAATCAGCCACAGCAGCAATACCAACAGCGCGACCAGCACGGTACGCCAGAGCCAATCCCAAGTTTTGTGAATCTCGCGGCGGAAGGTGCGCAGGATCATGGCGCTAATGGATTCCTGTGGTAGCTCGGTGGTGCTCACTTGGCGATCCACTTGTTCAGCCAGTAGCCCCATAAAGGGCGCGGCAATGAGCTGCACCGCAATGGTGAAGGTGCTGGCAAATAGCATCAGCAGGCCCAGCCAAGCCAGCGCTTGCAGCAGCCACAATCCAGCACTGATGGCGCCGTTAAGAAAAGCGAAACTGCCTTCCAGTTGCCAGCCGGTGCCTAGTGCTGCAATCCAACCACCTAGGGCGCTACCGGCAAACCAATAGAGCACACCGAACAAGAGAATATTGAAAGTCAGCGGCAAAATGACCCAGCGGCGCATGCCTGGCTTTTTGGCAAGGCGCAGGGCGCTTAAAAAATAGGCAATTGCATCAAACACTTGGCTCTCCATTGGTGGCTAACAGGGCAGATCAGGGCAATTGGTTGATAACGCGGCCGGAATGCTGGCAGGCTCCTAACGGAATGCTGCAGATTCCTGGCGGAATGGTGTCAGATTCCTAGCGGAATGGTGTCAGATTCCTACTGGCTTGGGCTAATTTTCTATACACTAGCCGCTTTCACGGTCTTGCTTGGCTGATCCGAGCGAGCCAGATTCGTTCAACCAGATGACGGGTGCCAGCGGATGCGGCGCCCATGGGCAGGTTACGCAAGCCATGCGATTGAAAAGTATCAAGCTCGCCGGTTTTAAATCCTTTGTCGATCCGACCACAGCGTTGTTTCCGGATAACCTCACTGCGGTAGTGGGGCCGAACGGCTGTGGTAAGTCGAACATCATCGATGCTGTGCGCTGGGTGATGGGGGAGTCGTCCGCTAAGCACCTGCGCGGCGAGTCCATGACGGACGTTATTTTTAATGGTTCTGCGGTGCGCAAACCGGTAGCGATGGCCTCTATCGAGTTGGTTTTTGATAACTCCGATGGCTCCTTGGGCGGCGAGTACGCCAGCTTTGCAGAAATCTCAGTGCGCCGTCAGGTCACCCGCGATGCGCAGTCGAGCTATTTCCTCAATGGCACCAAGTGCCGCCGTAAAGACATCACCGACATCTTCCTCGGCACCGGTCTAGGCCCACGTAGTTACGCCATTATCGAGCAGGGCATGATCTCGCGCTTGATTGAAGCCAAGCCAGAAGAGCTGCGTGTTTATATTGAAGAAGCGGCCGGTATTTCTCGCTACAAAGAGCGCCGCCGGGAAACCGAAAATCGCATGCGTCGCACGCGCGAAAACCTTGAACGGCTAACTGATATTCGTGAGGAGCTGGGCCGCCAGATCGAACGGCTTGGGCGACAAGCGTCTGCGGCAGAAAAATACAAGCAGCTGAAGCAAGAAGAGCGGCAAAAAGGCGCCGAGATGCGGGCCTTGCGTTGGCGCAACCTGAACACCCAAGTGGAGCAGGTTGAATACGTCCTGCGTGAGCTAGAAGTAGCAGTGGAAGCAAAAATTGCCGAGCAGCGCCATGTCGATGCCGAGCTTGAGCGATTGCGCGATGGCCACACTGATGTGCAAGATCGTTTCAACACAGTGCAGCAGCGTTACTACTCTTTGGGCGCGGAAGTAGCACGACTGGAACAGACCATCCAATTTCAGCGTGAACGCAAGCACCAGCTATTTGAAGAGCTAAAGCAAATCGAAGGCAACTGGGCGGATGCCAACGAGCACCTGCACACGGATAGCGAAAAAATTGCCGAATTAGACGAGCGTTTGGCCGAAATTGAGCCGCAATTAGAATTACTGCGCGAACAAGAGCTCAGTTCTAGTGAAGTGTTGGCCAGTGCCGAAGAGAGCATGCAGCAGTGGCAGCATGAGTGGGAAAGTTTTAACCAAGGGGCTAACGAATCCCGTCGTCATGCAGAAGTAGAACAGTCACGGATTAAACATTTAGAAACCTCGGTTGAGCGTTTAACGGATCGCATTGATCGTTTAGGCAAAGAGCAAAGCGGTTTGGATGCCGAGCCGCTGGCCGCAGAAATGCGCCGCTTTGAAGAGCAGGTCGAGCAGCTGCAGCAGCAACTGGAAGACGGTGAGCTGCGCAGTGAATCTGTGCAGGAAGAAATCAACACGCTGCGCCGAGAAAATGGCGAGCGTGGCCGCACGCTAGAAGACAAGCGTGAGCAAATGCAAAAGCTGCGCAATCGTCATGCGTCGTTAGAGGCGCTGCAAAAAGCGGCCATGGGCGATGACGGCGCCGTATCCGAATGGTTAGCGCGTCACGGCTTAGAGGAAAAACCACGGCTGGCGGACCGTTTAGAAGTACAAGCCGGCTGGGAAAAAGCCGTTGAGATGGTGCTTGGCGATGTGCTGCATGGTTTGTGCATTGAAGGCAGCGGTGAAGTGGAGCAGTGGCTCGGCGACTTACAACATGGCCGGGTTTGCTTACTCAGCGCAACGACCACAGCGGCTGGCTCTACCGGTAATAAAGGCAAAGCGCTGGCGTCCCTGGTCAGCGGCCAAGTGCCCGCTTTGCTACAAGATGTTTATGTCACCGACACACTGAGCGAAGCGCTGACCTTGCGTGGTCAGTTAAGTGGCCGCGAATCTGTGGTGACTCGCGATGGCATTTGGCTTGGTCCAGATTGGTTGCGCGTCAGCCGCGAGCAGGACCAAGAAGCGGGGCTGCTCGAGCGGCGTCGTGAGCTAGAACAGATCGGTATACAAATTGATGAGCTGGAAGACCAGATTCTTGAATTGCGCGAGCAGTTAGAAAATGGTCGTGAGCAAATTCAGCTGCTCGAAGAAGAGCGCGAAGAAGCACAGCGGCAAAGCAGTCGCGTTACGCGCGAGCTAGGTGAAATTAATGCTCAGGTCAGCGCCCGTCAGGTACGCCTTGAGCAGATCACCATGCGCCGCGAGCGTTTAAGCAGTGAGCTGAGTGAAGCCACGGCGCAGCGCAACAGCGAAGAAGAACAGGTCAAACAAGCCCGCGCGGTGTTGTCTGAGGCGGTCGAAGCGATGGCCACCGATACCGAGGCTCGTGAGCTACTGATGTCACGGCGTGATGAGCTGCGCATCAAGCTGGACGACATTCGCCAGCGCGCACGCCAAGACCGTGACACCGTGCATCAACTAGCCATGGAAGTGCAGGGTGCACGCACCCAAGCAGATTCATTGCGCACCGGTTTATCGCGTCTACAAACACAAACGCAGCAGCTCGCTGATCGCAAGAGCGCCATCGAAGCACAGCTGAACGAAGGCGATGATCCAGCCCGCGAATTGGCCATGCAGTTAGAAGAGCAGCTGGAGGCTCGCCTTGAGGCGGAGCAATCCATGCAAGCGGTGCGGCGCGAACTGGAAACCATCGACCATGAAGTGCGTGGCCTTGATGGCCGTCGTCAGCAATACGAGCGTGAAGCCGGAGAAATCCGCGAACGTCTTGAGAAAAAACGGATGCAGTGGCAGGAAATTAAAGTACGCCGCGCAACCGTTGAAGAGCAGCTGACTGAACATCAGTTTGATCTGCAAACAGTGCTGGCTAACTTGCCGGAAGAAGCGCAAGAGCAAGACTGGTCAACCGAAATGGAACAAATTTCGCTGCGCATTTCTCGCCTTGGCCAAATTAACCTGGCAGCGATTGATGAATTTCGTCAGCAGTCGGAACGAAAAGAATACTTAGACAGTCAGAACACCGACTTAGAAGATGCGATGAAAACCTTGGAAAATGCGATTCGCAAAATTGACCGCGAAACTCGCACTCGCTTTAAGGAATATTTCGATCGTATCAACCACGGTTTGCAAGAGCTGTTTCCGAAAGTATTCGGTGGCGGCCATGCTTACTTGGAGCTCACCGGCGAAGACCTGCTCGATGCTGGGGTGGCCATCATGGCGCGGCCACCGGGCAAACGTAACAGCACCATTCACCTGCTCTCGGGTGGTGAAAAGGCACTGACGGCGTTGTCTTTAGTGTTCTCGATTTTCCGTCTCAATCCGGCACCGTTTTGTATGCTCGATGAGGTGGATGCACCGCTGGATGATGCCAACGTAGGTCGTTTTTGTAATCTAGTTCGGGAAATGTCACCGGTGATTCAGTTTATCTTTATCACCCACAACAAGATTGCCATGGAAATGGCCGACACCCTGATGGGCGTGACCATGCATGAGCCAGGGGCATCTCGTTTAGTATCAGTGGATGTGGATGAAGCAGCAGAAATGGCCAGTGCCTAAGCTGCTTTTTATCAAGGTGATGTTGACCATGGAACTGAAGAGGGACAGCAAGTGGGTTTAGAAACGCTGATTGTCATTCTGGTCATTCTAATCGTCGGTATTCTTGCCGATGGGGTGCGACGTATGCTCAAAGAGCGTAGCAGTCGTTTGCACTTACGTATTGATCCGAAAGCGAAAGCACAAAGCAAAGAACCTGTGGATGACAGCAATCCAGAGTTGCCATCCGGCGGTGCGCGCTCAGTAAGAAGTGTCGAGCCGTCGAGCCGTCGTCAGCCAGGACTTGGCAATATCGATAGCCTGCAAGAGTCACCACCGTTGGTGATGGAACCTGAGCAAGCGCCGCAAACGTCGGTGACGAAAGCGGTACAAGTGGATTTGTTTGATGGCGAAGCAGAAGCTGCCACACCTACTGCAGTGCCTACAATACCAGCCAAACCGGCAGCTAAGCCCACAGTTAAGCCACAGCAGCCCAGCGCCCCAGCAGTGCAGCCCAAAAAGGCAGATGTCATTGAAGTAATTGTCATGCACATGGTCACACCAGCAGACAAGGCTATGCCCGGTCGTGAGCTGCTGCGTGCATTGTTAGAAAAAGGCATGCGTTACGGCGAGATGAATATTTTCCACTTACATCAACCACGTATTGGTGCCGATGAATTGCAGTTTTCCATGGCCAACGCACTCGAGCCTGGCACCTTTGATATTGACACGATGGAGTCGCAAGACTTCCGCGCCGTTACTTTCTTTTTGAAGATGCCCGGGCCAAGCAATCCAGCCGACGCCTTAGAGCGCATGATTAAAATAGTGCGCCATCTGGGCGAGTACTTTGGCGGCGAAGTGCGTGATGACCAGCACAGCGTATTAACCCAGCAAACCATCGAGCACATGCGCGAACGCGTGCAAGAGTTCGAGCGGCGCCAGCGGGTGGCAGGTGTCTGAAGTGGTGGCGTCACAGTTACGCCAACTGCGTGAGCAACTGGCGGACTGGAGTTACCGCTACTATGTGTTGGATGAGCCGGCGGTGCCGGACGCCGAATACGATCGACTTTTTCGTCAGCTGCAACAGCTAGAGCAAGCCCATCCGGAACTGATCAGTGCCGACTCGCCGACCATGCGCGTCGGCGAAAAGCCGCTGGACGGCTTTACCGAAGTCACCCACGAAGTGCCGATGTTGTCGCTGGATAATGCCTTCAGCGACGACGAGCTATTAGCCTTTGATCGGCGCGTGCGTGAACGGCTCGGCGAGGCATTGCTAGCTGATAACGTCACCTATGTGGCCGAACCGAAACTGGATGGTTTGGCGGTGAGCTTGCTCTATCGAGACGGTCAGCTGGTCAGAGCCGCCACCCGTGGCGACGGCACCAGCGGTGAAGACATCACCAACAACATTCGCACCTTGCGCTCGGTGCCGTTAGCGCTGCGCGTTAACGCCGCTGACAAAGTGCCAGCCTTGCTGGAAGTGCGTGGCGAAGTGGTCATGCCGCACGCCGGTTTTGAGCAGTTAAATCAGCGCCAGCTAGCCGCCGGGCAGAAACCGTTTGTTAATCCTCGCAACGCTGCCGCGGGCAGCTTGCGCCAGTTAGATGCACGTATTACCGCGCAGCGACCACTTGAGTTTTATGCCTACAGCATCGCTCAGCTTGAGGGTGAAGCACTGCCGGCTACACACATGGATGGCTTGCAGCGAGTACGCGACTTGGGTCTGCGTGTTAGTCCTTTAGTCAGTCGCTGTGAAGGGGTGGAGCAACTGCTGGCCTTTTATCAGCAGGTGCAGCAACAGCGCTCTGATTTGGATTACGACATCGACGGCGTCGTTTACAAAGTGGATCAGCTCGCTCTGCAGCAAAAGCTCGGCTTTGTTTCGCGCGCGCCACGTTGGGCGATTGCGCATAAATTCCCCGCACAAGAAGAGCTGACCGTGTTGCGTGAGGTGGAGTGGCAAGTCGGTCGTACTGGCACCTTAACGCCCGTGGCACGATTAGAGCCGGTGTTTGTTGGTGGCGTCACAGTTAGCAACGCCACCTTGCATAACGCCGATGAAATTGAACGGCTCGGTTTGCATATCGGCGACACGGTGGTGGTCCATCGTGCTGGCGATGTTATTCCTAAGGTGTCGGCCGTGTTGATTGAGCGTCGCCCTGATAACGCCACAGCAATCACTTTGCCGACTGAATGCCCAGTGTGCGCCAGCGAAGTCTTCCGTGTACCCGGTGAGGCCGCGATACGTTGCACCGGTGGACTAATTTGTGCAGCGCAACAAAAAGAAGCAGTGCGTCACTTTGCTTCTCGCCGGGCAATGGATATTGAAGGTCTTGGTGAGCGTGTTGTTGAGCTGCTAGTCGATGAAAAACTGATTGCCAGTGTGGCCGATATCTATCAGCTAAAAGCCGAGCAGATCGCTGCACTGGAACGGATGGGCGATAAGTCCGCGGCTAACTTGATCGACGCCATTGAGCAAAGCAAAAAAGTGGCACTGCCACGGTTTTTGTTTTCTTTGGGCATTCGTGAAGTCGGTGAGGCCACGGCATTGGGTTTGGCTAATCACTTCGGTAGTCTGGATGCCATTATGGCAGCAGACGAAGCGGCATTGCTTGAGGTGGCTGATGTTGGCCCGGTCGTCGCTAGCAATCTGTGTCATTTTTTTGCTGAGCCACACAATCAACAAGTGATTGCAAAATTACGTGCTGCCGGTGTGACGCCGACAGAAAGCGAACCACAAAAACCTGATACGCTGCCGTTACATGGACAAACTTGGGTGCTGACAGGCACCTTGGTAGAGTTAAGTCGAGATCAGGCTAAAGCGGCATTGCAGCAACTGGGGGCCAAAGTGGCCGGCTCCGTATCGAAGAAAACCACTGTGGTGATAGCGGGCGAAGCAGCCGGCTCAAAATTAGACAAGGCGCACACTTTGGGTGTGGCCGTACATGACGAAGCGTATTTACTAGCGCTATTAAAAGAACATGGTTTGGCGATAGATAGCTAAGCAAAAGCCAGCCAACCAAAAGGCAGCTCACTAACAAAGGGAGCAGGAGAGAAAAATAATGCAGGCGCGGGTGTTGTTGTTAGTTGGGATGATATTGGCACTGGTAGGTTGTGCCTCGCAGCCCAGCAACGTCAACAATATTTGTACCATCTATGATGAGAAGGGCGGATTGTTTAATAACTGGTACCGCTACGGCAAGAAAGTTGAAAAAATGTACGGAGTGCCGGCGCATGTCACCATGGCCACCATTTGGAAGGAGTCCACCTTTCAAGCACGGGTTAAGCCACCCAGAAAAAAATACCTTGGTTTTATTCCTGGGCCGCGGCCTTCTAATGCCTATGGCTATCCACAGGCACTAAAGTCGACGTGGAAATGGTATCGCGACAGCACCGGGCGCTCACGGGCTAGGCGCAGTAATTTCAAACACTCTATTTATTTTGTCGGCTGGTATCACGATCAGAGTCATCGTAAAAACGGCGTCGCCAAAACGGATGCCTATAATCTTTACCTGAACTACTATCTCGGCCACGGCGGTTATGCCCGTGGCGCGGCGGCAAGTAATGGCCACGCTCGTGCAGCCGCCGGACGGGTTGCCTCGCAAGCGGAAAAATATCGAGCGCAACTGGCTAGGTGTCGTGGTTAAGCAATCAGCGCAAAGAGGGATGACTGCAAAGTGAGTAGAGTGGATACCGAATCAATCGTCTACGGCTGTATTAAGCATTTGCCGTTTGGCTCCTTGGCTGAGCGTCGTGCTAGCTGTGCTCATAATCGCCAAGCAGTGATGCAATTGCCGGAAGCGGATGCATGGCCCTTTTTATGCCGCGAAATGTTCTCCGTGCCTGGGGATGATTTGATGGGCGGCACCTATCACACCCAAGTGATTCACTTCGGCATGTCTTATCGCGCGGTGGAATATGAATGGGAACACTGGATCAGTAAATTTGAGGCGCTATTGCGCGGCATGTACTGGGTTAACGCCATTGTTCATTTAGAAACCGAACTCACCGGCAATCACACTTTTGTTTGGGATAGCGCCGATATGTGCCACCGGCCTAGCGATGAACCTTTGCGCGTGCGCTGTGAGTGGGCCCGTGAAGGTCATCTGGCATGATCGTTCCTTGGCAAGAGATTCCCGCTGACTCACTGCAAAACTTAATCGAAGAGTTTGTCAGTCGCGATGGCACTGACTATGGCGTTCAAGAAACGCCGTTGAGTACCCGCGTTGAGCAAGTGCGTAAAAAAATAGAAAAGGGCACAGTCGTCATTTGGTATGACGACGTCACCGAAACCATCTCGTTATTTCATCAAGACAACACTCCGTCGTCGCAATAATGCTTGGCAGAGCAAGCACACTTATGTTCATGCCTATTCTCCCGATAAACGTTGTTGTGAGCGCAGCATAAACCGCTGCGGCGCTAGTGCGTCAATAACTTCCTGATCCACGGGTGCAGGCAGGTTAAGGATTTGTGCGCAGATCAGGTCAGCACATAAGGCGGTGCTGCTTAAGCCGCGGCTACCATGGGCAATGCTTAGCCACAGCCCCGCAGGTGTATCGGGTACGGCACCGGCTAGCGGCAAAAAATCCGTGCTTTGACAGCGAAAGCCGACTCGGCGTGACACCACCTGCGCCTGCTCACCACCTAGCTCCTGCCATTGCTGCGGCAAATGTTGATGCAGCTCAGCAAGGTTGGCGTCGTCATCCTCGTCTCTCGCCTCGGTCTGCGCATCGTGCAAATCAAAGGTGGCACCAACGCAGTGTAGTTCTCTTAGGGCCGGTGTTAAGTAACCGGCATGACACATTGCTTGGCGCCACTGTCGTGAGGCGGCAGTGGCTTTGACATAACTGACTTGGCCGCGAATTTTTTTCAGCTTTAACTCAGGGATTGGCGTTAATCGCTGGGCATCAAAACTGTTGGCTAAAATCACATGGTCGGCACTAGCCAGCAAGCCTTGATCAGTAAAAACTTGCCATTGCTGCTGGGGTTGCTGTGGCGGGTTAAGTCGCTCTACCCGAGCAGGCAACAAAGTAATCAGTGGATCATCCAGTAAGTGGCGGCACCAGCGTGGCGGTGACAAATAACCAGCACGAATAAAATGCAGCGCGCCTGGTATTGTTTCTAACTGTGGAGAAGAGGGCGGCAATGGTTGCAGTTCCGTAGCCGGCCACAAGCCACTTTTTAGTGCTGCAACTGCTTTCTCAGTAAGGCGTGCATCTTTTGGGTACTGCAGCACGCCGTGCAAAGCGCCATCTTCGTCGGTGCGCGGAAAGCCCTCACGCTGTAACCAATGTAGCGCATGCAAATAACTGCTTTGGTAAAAACGATTTTGCGGCGTAGGGAAGGCGCTAGGGGTGGTGTACAGCACGCCGGCTAAATTACCGGAAGCCGCGGCGGCAATACCTTCTTGTTCAATAACGGTGACAGCCATGCCGCGCCGAGCAAACGCGCGCGCCAGCGTGGCACCGGCAAGGCCTGCGCCAATAATAATAACTTTCGGATGGGGAAGGGCTGTCTTAGTTTGTTCGAGGGCTGCATCTGGGCGATCAGCCACCAGCCCAACCAGCATGTCGCGTTTATATCTATAGCCACG
>Ga0209075_1001746_pt1 | contig 20076 bp, 15 predicted proteins | sample Stecom2011_FD_187523 | JGI IMG/M metagenome (GOLD analysis project Ga0209075, IMG submission 187523) | Agricultural soil microbial communities from Utah to study Nitrogen management - Steer compost 2011 (SPAdes) (version 2) | ecosystem: Environmental > Terrestrial > Soil > Agricultural land...
TTCAAAGCTTAATTCTTTGCCTTTTTTATCTGTGGCTTTCACGCTTACCTTATTTTTATTTCGTTTTACCTCTTTTACTTGATGTGAAGTATGAATCTTAAGTCCAAGCTTTTTCAATGACTTGGTTAAGTCTTTACTCATCGCACTGTCCATTGTAGGAATAATGCGATCCATATATTCAATAACTTCTACTTGAGTGCCTAAGCGCGCGTAAACAGAGCCCAACTCAAGTCCAATCGCACCACCGCCAATCACAATCATTTTTTTAGGCAATTCTTTTAAAACCAAAGCTTCGGTAGAGGTGATAATCCGCTCCTTATCAATCTCAACAAATGGCAAAGATGCAGGCTTTGATCCTGTTGCGATGATTATATTTTTTGCGGAAATCTTTTCTTTCTTCTTACCATCAATTGCAATGGTATTCTCATCTACAAAAGAACCCATTCCGTGGTATACATCTATTTTGTTCTTTTTCATCAAAAAGTCGATTCCACCAACTGTTTGCGTTACCACTTCATTTTTGCGTTCAATCATTTGCTTAAAGTTTACTTTTAGGTCTTTAAGCTCAATGCCGTGCTTTTCAAATTCCTTTTCTGCTTTATTGTAATGCTCAGAAGAGTCTAATAATGCTTTAGAGGGAATACAGCCAACATTCAGGCAAGTGCCGCCGAGGCTTTTGTACTTTTCAATTATTGCTGTTTTTAATCCAAGCTGTGCAGAACGTATGGCTGCAACATATCCTCCAGGTCCCGAGCCAATAATGGCTACATCATATTTTTCCATGAGTCTTTTTTAGTGAACAATTATGGATTGCAAATTTACTCAAACTTAAAATGCCATTGAAAAACTCTGATAGGTATTTATAAATTATGAGCATTTGTCTCAAATTATATAGAAACTATCACCGAAAACTCGGTATAAAGACGAATGAAATCAGGAAGTAAACGCCTACTTTTTTCCTTGCAAACGTTGCTCAGTTTTGTTAAGTATTTTCACTACTGTCAACAAAACAAGCATAATGGATACAAAAGAAGCAACCCTCCCAATATAGTCTCCATATTGAATGTAAAAAGTGATTTTGTCGTTTAACTTGGCTTCACCTTTCAAAGCTGCAGGCTCCCACCAAGAAGTTCGTACAATTATATCGCCTCTAGCATTGATAATGGCAGAAATACCAGTATTGGCAGACCTAATAATATCTTTTCTTCCCTCTATCGCTCTTAAACGAGCATATGCTAAATGCTGTTTATAACCCGGCGAGTTATCCCACCAACCATCGTTGGTAATAATAACATACAAATTCGCTCCACTTTTTGCATATTTATTTACATACTCCCCATAAACAGACTCATAGCAAATGATAGGCGCCATACCATTTTCCCCATTTTCGTCAAAGAAAACCGTAGGCTGTTTATCAGATCCGTACCCACCGGCAGCACCGCCAAGGTTAATTGAAAGCTTTTTCATCCATGGAATGTATTCCAAAAAAGGCACCTTTTCTACGCCCAAAACCAATTTTGATTTATGGTGAAAAGCAATGCTAGAACTACTATCCAATTGCATTGCAGTATTGTAATAGTCATAATACAATTCTTCTCTCCATTTTCTTGCCGTAGCCGGAAGCTTATCACCTTCTCCAAACAGAATAGAAGTAGACAAACCTACAACAATGCGAAGCTGTGGAAAATCTGAAATTATCTTTCTAAGCTCTTCAGTACCATACAAATCACTTACTTCATGTTCCCAATAAGCTGATGGAAATGCCGTTTCTGGCAACACTAACATATCTGTAGTCTCATCGACCTTTTCTCTTGCCAAAGCAATCATGCGATCAATCTGCTCAACTTCATCCATGCCACCAAACTTATCATTATAGGGGTCTATGTTAGGCTGCACAAGAACTACATTGACAGTTTCTACGGTTTCTGGAGATTTGAAATTTTTATATACAGACTTTGACCAAAAGTATGGCGTTAAGACAACAACAAGAAACAACAACACATAGACTATTGCATTAAAATTATGCTTTTTAATAAAATAATTGCCTGCAAAATAGAAAACCAAATTTGCAAAGAGTATCCACAAGCTACCTCCAAGCACTCCAGTGTACTCGAACCATTGCACATGCTCTGGATTGTTTGCAAAAACATTACCCAAAGTCAACCAAGGCCATGATAAGTCCCAATTTAAATGTAAGTATTCAAAAGCTAACCAATAAAAAACTAGCGCAAAGTAACCTTGTTTGGGTCCAACTTTTTGTTTGGTGATGTGAAATAGCCAAAAAACCACTGTCATAAAAAGAGCGTTGAAAACAATGGCAGCAACAGCTCCCCAAGGAGAAGCGAAATAAATCCACCAAGTGGTAATTAAGTTGAAAATAAAAAAAGTGAGGTAAGCATAAGCAAAAACGGCTTTCCCTGGGCGGGAATAATTTTTAGAAATTAATGATTCAACATTGAGTAAGCCTACTAATCCGATAAAGATTAAGAATGTAAACCCCATTGTTTCTGGCCAAGCAAAAGCTAAAGCAAGCCCAGACGAAATGGACAATCCCCAATATTTTAATCTTTCCATATTATATTTCCTTAAAATCAAAAATACCTTGAACGTTCGCAAAGCTAAATGATTTCATGGTATAAATAGAAAAGTTGTAACAATTTATGGCCTTCTCAAAACCAATATGAAAAAAAAGCAGCTTCAATTCAATTGAAACTACTTTAGGAAATTATTTATTCTGGAAAATCATCAACAACATTCAAAGTCACTGGCCGCATAAATAGCGTAGTTCCCAGTAGAAGCTGTTTCAGTTTTCGTACATGGCTCATTAAAAGGACAAGGACTGCAATAACAATTACCGCCAGAAGTTGACAAACTACAACCGTTCGGACATCCCCGACAAGTACATTGTTTATTACTTATTAAATATAAGTTTTCATATCCTTCTAAAGAATCAAGAAGTACTCCAAATTGACCTTGATCTCCATTCCCAAATTCGGCTTGAAGCAGTGCATGTTCAACTTTATTATTATTAACGACAACTTCTACAAAATCAAAATTTAAATCCGCACTTAAATCAAATTGGTTAATTACAAAGTTTTTAAGCTGTTGTTCGGTAATTGACACGTAGTCACCAGCTGCATTCAAATATCGAATATCATAATTTTCAAAATTATTCTGTGCCTTGTCATGACGTTGCTGTTCCGTTTTGTTTTTTTGTTTTGGGACTTCATTCTCAGAATTCACTTCAGCATTCTTTTCACAAGAGACCAAAATTAATAGCATCAAGATCATTGTACTTGAAAGAAGCGTTTTGATTGATAATTTTAATTTCTTCATGATGAATAGTTTTATGATTAAGGTATAAGTAAAACATAAATATTCCTAAAAAAAATAATATAACATTATTTAACACAAAATAACTTTTCGCTGAAAGCTTAAAAAAGTCTCATAAAGCAAAAACACTCTTGTTTCATTATATTCTACAATGCTTTGTTTATGTACAAATCACAAAAGCTAAAACACATCAGCTTTATTTTGGGTACATTACTATAGAAAACACAGACAGTCTGCAACTTATGATTTATTATTGCTTCTCACGCAGCTTATACCTAACTCCAAACAAATTGTATCTTGAAGTTGACATATTGCTTCCCAAAGTAGAAGTATTGATATAAGTCAGTGCATACCGCATTTCAACAAAAAGACTTGCATTTCCCTAAAAATTGTTGTTTTTTGAGAGTCGAAAATTAAGTCCTAATGGTAGAGAAGCTAAAACTGCATATCCTAATTCATTGTCAGAAAAAACCTCTTCTTTGAAGATGGGGTTCCATTGGTTGTTTGTGTTTTTATATTTCGATCTTGAATCATAATATCGATCATCCGTAAAACTGACAAAAGCAATATTATCAAAAATCATTCCTACAGAAAGCCCAACACCAGCATAAATACTCCATCGGCTATTGGGATTGCTGCTAAACGTCAAAGCCCCATCAATGAGCAATATATCAGCCTTGTATTCTAAAAAGTAGTTTTGAATAGATACTGAATCAACATAATACACCTCCCCGTTTCCGCTAGAAGTAAGCGTATCTATCCTGTGATAGCCAAGCTTGCTAAGTCTTCCATTCATCAAGTTAATCTTAGAATGCGACAAGCCCACTCTCAATTGTGGGTTAAGCTTGTTCCAAAATTCATTCCCTGTTCTCCAATCAAAATAAAGTTGGACCGAAGCAGCAAAATTATCACGCTCCCCTTCACTAAAAAAATACTGATCAAAATCACTAAAATCTTTATCTAACAACTCTGATTCAGGAACCAAGGCTTTAAATTCTTTTAGGCTTCCGCCTTGAGAACCAAAAGATTCATAAACTCCAAACTGTACAGAAAAGGAATTAAAACGAAGCTTAGCTGATTCTTTGGCTTGTGAAAAACCATCGGTGGCAAAAATCAGGCAAGAAACAATCGCTAGCACTCTATAACTAACTCTCATGGTAAAATAATTTATAACAACAAACAGATATCAAAACATTACTTATTATCTCAAAAGATACATTTTCCCAAAATTCTTTTTAAAATACTTGTCAATTGAAGTATCTCTATGGTCAATATTCTTTCCAAAAATTTTCATTTTCACCCTATAAAGATAAACACCATTTGCAAGCTGGTCACCAAACTCATCCTTACCATCCCAAGCATATTGAGTTATGTTATTTCCGATATGAATTGGGCCCAATTCAAATTGATCAATTTCTCGCACTACCTTTCCCGTTATGGTCATAATTTGTATTTGAATTTGATCTGGAATTTGACTTCCAGTTAAGGTAAATACAAAGCGTGTGGAAGTTGAAAATGGGTTAGGATAGTTTAGCATGCGAGTAACCGTAGACTGATTTAACACTTCAAATTCTACTTTATAATCTTGCATTGCTGCATTTCCACTCGCATCTTTTGCTTGAATCCTCAGTTGGTATAAGCCATCTTGCTTTAATTTTGGTCGGTAAATTACTTTGGCTTTGTTTTCGGGTAAAACAGCGGGAGTGAATGACAGGTAATCGCCTTCTACTGATTGATAATTAATTGCTTCTTCTTTACCATTTGGTTTGCGGATAAAAATAGCTAGAGAGGAAGTATCTTCAATCGCCAAAAAGTTATTTTCATCTTTTAAGCTAATCACAAATTCAGGCTCAGCAGAGATCAACTCTCGATTCATAATTCGCCTACCATCAACTGTAAGATCAATGATTGGGTTTAACTGATCGGTAGCTACATAAAACCCTAGCTGTGCATAATTATTAAATCTGTGCAATTCTGCAGGTTTATTCTCTGGGTTTATTTCAAATTTTAGAATATTATTTCCTTCCAACATTCGAGTTGGAATTTCTACCTCAATTATATTTAGAGAGTCCTTAAAAATTGGGGGATGCATCACTTTCTTCTCAAGCATTTTTTTTGTTCCATTTTGCAAAACAGTATATACCACTAAAAGACTATCTTCTATACTCTCTCCTATACATTCCACTGCATATTTGAATTTTAGCGGCTCACCTCTTTCCACTGTATCTTTTTCTTGTTCAAAGAATAAGTTAGGAGCAACAGCAAAATCTACAGCTTCCTTAAAGTTGAGCTGCCAGTATCGTAATTGAGGTGGGGTAAAACTCACTTCATCATAAGTTGTAACTTCCATATTTAAGCTGTGGATACTATCACCCACAAAGCTTAAGGTGGTATCCATTTTAAAGTTACTTGATGAAAGTAATTTATGGGTATTTCCTTCTCTAGTTGTTCCAACAAGTGTATAAATCAAGCTATCAGCTGATGGGTTTTCCAGCTTATCAAATTGATAACTCAACCTTGTCCACTTTTCTGATGGTCCAATTTTTGGAGTTATCATTTTGCCATAATTAGCAGTAGTAATTAAAACCCTGCTAAGTTCGATAACATCATTCACTGAATCTCCGCTCACTTCAATCACTGAAGAAAAATCCCCTTTTTTAGCGGTAAAAATAAATGGATGCCCATCTTGAAGAGTTGAAATTCTAGTACTACCAATATCTTCAATGGCTTTTAAAACTGAAGAGTCTTGTTGCCAAATTGAACTGTAATTAATTTGAAACCAATTGTAAATTACAACATAACTACCTTTCGGAATTTCATTTTTTATAAAATCTCTCATGGCAATCATTTGCAATGAGTCATTCTGACGGAAAAGAAAATAATTTTCAGATCGCTGCCGATTGGCACCGCAGTAGTTATCAAAATTTGCCTGACCAAAATAATTTTGTGAGTTTTGTCCATTGTATGGGGTTTGCATTGATTGTAGCGTCAATGAGTCCAAAACTGCAACAAAAAATCCAGCACCTCCACCACATCCATTACGCTCTCTAACATCTGTATCTATTCTATATTGCACATCAGCAACTTGGCCAATTGTTGGCTGACCGTATGTTTTAACATACAACTCGCTGCTGCGGTTAGTAAATTCGAATTTCTCACTACTCCGATTTGCATTTATAAACAATTGGTTGTTTTCAACATATTGCCCAAAATCACTTTGCGACCACCCACTATCTTCTGGTATATACTGAAAAGACGAGCTTTGCCAGTTAATTATCTCTCCTGCTTCTACCGCTTTGCTAATACGCCAATAATAAACCATGCTATCTTGCATTTGCGCAAGTGCTGCAGGGCGCCACTGAACTACCCCACCTTTCGACTGTGTGCTGTAGGTGCTTTTCCAAGAACTATTAAAGTCTGGGGTATTGTCTAGTTCAAAATTGTATACTCTGTTTTCCTCAAATGCGTATACTGTGGATGCTTTTAAAGTTGGATGTAAACTTCCTACAATTGAATACTTTGGCGGATAAATAGGCAAAATTTCTCCCGATCGAATATTAATTTCAAAATCATAGCGATTGTTAAGCTTTGATGATTCTTTAACTTGATTTAAAGGATCTATTATTATTGTGAACTTATTGATTCCTGTAGATTTAAATAAATAAATTGGAATAACAAATTCTATAATCGAATCATAAAATACTGAACCAATTACTTTGGTGTAAACCGTATCTTGATTGTTCTCCAAAGGAAATTTCTGATGTAGTTGAATAGCAAGTGAATCGCGTGTAGCTCTGCCAATATTTTCAACCTTTACTGAAATAGAGTAATTTTTTAATGATGTACTTATGTCATTGGGACTAATTTTTACATTTTCTGCAGTAATTCTATAATCCGGCAATGAAAAACTATATGGTTTCAATGCAGGATCTCCTTGCAATGCCATATCTAAACAAATAATCTTAAGCGAATGATCAATATTTGGCCCTTGTACCTTTTTTACAGCAGCCTGCATACTTTTTGCCCAGCTTTCACCATAATAATCTTTTGAAAACTGTTGATACAAAGCAGTAGAGTATACACTCAAAGCGTAGGGCATTCCTAGGTTTCCATTGGCAATAAACCCAATTGACCCCCTATCCTTTTCCAATACATAAGCCTCTGCAGTACTCACCGCATCATCTTGATGATAGTTTCCTGAAAAGCAAGAATTGGCAAGTATAATCGGATATTTCCCAGTGTTTTGCAATTTATCTGGAGAGTCAATACTAATATCAAAATCACCAGTTGCAGAAGCATGTCCAAAAAAGGTCATCAAGCTTACACCCTTATTTATCAAAGTTCGAATTGAATCTGACAATGTAGTTTGATAAGGTGATGTAGTACTTTTCTTAAAAATCTTCACATTGCCACCCATAGGCGCATTGGAAAAGTCTTGTCCAAAACGCCTAAGATAATTGACATAACGCTCAGTTTCATTGGCAGAATTCCCACCCGCAAAGTGCAGTGCATTTTTCATCCATATATCAGGGTTTGCACTTTCATAAGCAACCACTTTACTCAAGTAATTGTCAATTTCTATATTGCTTTTAGCACTTAATCTACCTTGTGGCACAAGCGGTTCCAAAAAAGTACTCCCTAGTCCTGCAGTCAAAAGATTGTCTGCAGCTGGACTTCCCATTGTAGGAACCAGGTTTTGTTCATAAGCGCTCGCATTCTTGCGATGTGCCTTTGCAGAAACAGACTTGCCCAATATAAACAAATTAGAAATTTCCTTTGTCCATTGATGTTTGACTATGTCGATGAAGTTCCTAATTGACAAGGGATTTTTCTCAATTCCAAACCCAAACTGATGGTAGAGTTCATCAATATCCACCATCAAAACCTTATGGCCTTTAGAGCGGCGAAAAGCAGCATAGGTACTAGCAGCAGCCTCCAACTTTGAATGGGTAATCATCAAATAAACACTATCACTTAGCATGGATTGATAATCGATAAACTGTCCACTACTTCCAACTTGAGTTATGCTTTTTATTTCTTGAATTGATGAAGCAGATGTCAAGAGGCATTTTTTACGCCCATTTCCATTGGGAATAATTGCTTTAAAATTATTTATCCCTTGAATTAAACGTATTTTTTTATGGTTTGTAAGGTCGATTAAAATCGGATTACTCCCTCCATTAAAGTTATTAAACTCAAGGTACTGTCCATTCTGACTTCCATTGTCATCTACTTCAAACTCTACATTCGAAATTCCAGTAAAATCTAAATTATGTGGATAGGTCAATTTCATATATGCCAGAGCCATCCTATCCACCCTTCCACTTTGCGTGCTCAAATCGTCAATACTTTGCACCCTTACAGCATTATTTCCATTCACTAACGATTGGACATTAATTGTGGTATCAAGATGAAGGAGCTGGTAACCTTCAAAAATTTTATCAAATTGAAGGTTGCCAATACTCAGACGCAAATGGTGGTCTCCATTCCGAAGTGGCGCCCAGTCGGAAGCACCTGCTAACTTAAACTCAAAGCTTGCAGCAGGCCCAGAACGGTAAATATTACTAGCTCTAAGACTATAGTTTCTTTGCTGTCCTATGTTGATGGCCCGATCCATATAACCTTCTGTGGGAGCATATTCAGGGTCTGTAGCGCCTCCTGTTAAAATCTCGCCATCGTAATAATTACTATTAAAAAACTCCAATGATGTTTTCCAAACATAAGGTGCAGAAAAGTAGTTATTAAAATCAATTGCATTCTCTTCTTGATAGCGCAAATTGTTTTGCTGATTATTCCAACTCAAGTAATAAATAAGTGTATCGTTGATCAGGCTATAATACGGATTAGGCTGATTATCAGATCCTTTATAAAAAGCAGTATCCAACCAGCCATCATTGTGTTGAGCATAAAGCAAAATATAATCAGTTGGATCAAAAACACCATCTCCTCCTCCTTCTATATATATTGGCTGCTCTTGTCCCTTTGCAAAAAGCTGAAAGTTTGCGGGATTGATTGTAGAAAGTGGAATGTTCGCATCTAATAAGGTCTGATAATCAATTTTATATACTCCTGTTGATGAAATTTTAAATTGATAGTATTTTTGAGAATAATCAATCCACTCATTGCCGTATGGCTGCGCAGAAAGCAATGGTGCTATAAAAACAAGTATTAAAAGTTTTACTAGTCTCACTTTTTCTTATTCAAATCCAAACGTAATGAAAATACATTTGAATAAAGAGCAATTGACTGATCTCCAATATCAGTAAAAGCATAATCAATACTAACGTATTTCAACTTTACGCCAACTCCAAAAGTGGGTTGAAAAGTCGTTAGTCTGTTTCCATCAATATCTGTGGTTACTTGAACATTTCCAACACCTGCTCTTAAATAAATTAAATTGTCATAATTTGCTTCAAATCCAATCGTCGGATCAATAGAAATAGGATCTGTTTTAAACAGCACATTTCGCTTTCCATCAAAAGTGGTTTTCAGATTTAGTTCTGCTAACATACCAACTTTATTGCTCAAAATAAAAGCCCGATTTGCGCCAAGCACTAATTCAGGCAAAGTAATTTCAACTGAATTCCCCGGAATCTTATTCCCCGTAGCTTCAAAAACTCTTTTTGTCTCTGAATCCAAATTAGCACTCCAAGCATTAAATGTAGAAGTAATGTCTCTACCCATAGCCGCAAAAGTCCATTTATCTTTGCTGTATTGTGCTCCTACATCAAAACCAAAACCCCAAGCATTAGCAAAGTCACCTACATTTCGGTGTATTATTTTCACATTTCCACCATAAGATAATCCTTCAATTTCGCTTTTTCTGGAATAGGTAATTAAACCTGCATAATCAGCAGCTGAAAAGCTACTTACACGGTTAAAATCAATATTTCCTTCTTGGTCAATTAATTGAGTAGTATTAGGAATATCATCTACTCCAAATCGAATGAAAGAAAATCCAATTGCACTTTTATCATCAATTTTTGTAGCAAAAGCTGCATAATCATAAGCGGCAATTCCAGCAAAGTATTCAGCATGCATAAAAGAGAATTGAAAGTCACTGCTAATTCTTGTCAAACCACCAGGATTCCAGTATCCAGAAGTCACATCATCTGCATTGGCAACAAAAGCATTTGCCATACCAATAGCCCTTGCACCTACGCCAATCTTCAAAAACTCATTGCTATATTTCGGGGCTTGGGAAAAAAGTTTAGTACTGCCAATAAGCATAATAGTGGCAAGTAAAACAAAGGTCTTATTCATGAAAGTTTATTAATAATCCAAAAGTAAAACTAAAAAACTGCTTATTTATTCTCTTGAAGGTAAAATATTTAATAGAAAGTGTGTTTAACTTCTTCTAAGATACCATGCTAAATTGAAATTACAATCAAATATATGAATCAAATGACAAAGAACACCAGCATAAATAAATTCATTTATCCAGTTGATTCCTAAAAAAAAGAAGATTTATACTTTCATCTTTAATGAAATGCTAATTTTACCTGAAAAATTGATTTTGAGAAAACAGATTCCGAACATTATTACCTCAGCCAATTTACTTTGTGGCTGTATTGCAATCACTTTTATCGCCAAAGGAGAATTGCTGCCTGCATCTTTTTTAGTATTGGCTGCGGCCTTCTTTGATTTTTTTGATGGGATGTCAGCCAGGTTACTCAAAGTGAGCTCTCCTATTGGTGCTGAATTAGACTCTTTAGCAGATGTTGTGAGTTTTGGTTTGGTGCCAGCATACATGGCTTACGCCATGCTTGCAGACTTGTCAGATTCTATTTTGCTGCCTTTTATCGCCTTCCTTATTGCAATCTTTTCAGCATATCGTTTGGCAAAGTTCAATGTAGATGAACGCCAAACTGATGCTTTTATCGGCTTTCCTACACCTGCAAATGCACTCTTTTGGATTTCAATTCCTTTGATTAAGTGGCAAATTGACAATGATTATGCTTTTCTTGATAGTAGCTGGATGTATGATTCACTTATGCAAACTAGTGTAATTATTTTCTTCATTATTTTACTTTCTTATCTGTTAGTTGCAGAAATACCTTTACTATCACTTAAGCTTAAAAGCCTAAAGTGGGCAGACAACAAAAGCCGTTTCCTTTTATTAGGATTATCGTTGATACTTATCTTGCTATTCTATTTCGCATCAATTCCTTTTATCTTACTTTTGTATTTTATTTTATCCCTAATAGAAAATAGTACTTCAAAAAATGAAATTCAAAGCTAAAATTGATATTATGCCGCTAAAGGCATTACTAGATCCGCAAGGAAAAGCAGTTACTTCAAGTTTAAAAAACTTAGACTTGAACGAGATAACAAAGGTGAGAATTGGAAAGCACATCACCTTAGAGGTTGAAGCTGCCAACAAAGAAGAAGCTTCTGCGAAGGTAGAAGAAGCCTGTAAAAAAATTCTTGCTAATCGCTTGATGGAGAGCTATGAGTTTACCGTTGAGGAGGTGTAGGTATTTAACAAAAAAGATAAAAGCGAGTTGTTATACTAATGACTTTGTTAAATTTACCCTTATTTTTTAATAGAATTAAGCTAACAAATACTGTATTTGTTAGCTTAATCCCGTTTTTTATCAATTTGCTTTTACAAAGGAGAATGTCTCTTAAACTTTAATAATTCAGATTAGCGTTTAACCATCTTTCTATTTCTGAGACCTCCATATTTTTCCGTTTCGCATAGTCTTCAACCTGATCTTTCTCCAACTTACCCAAACCAAAGTATTTCGATTTTGGATGAGAGAGATATGTTCCACTCACTGCAGCAGTAGGATACATGGCATAGCTTTCAGTTAGTTCAATACCAACAGAAGGAGCATCTAACAAAGCAAAAATAGTTTTCTTCTCAGTATGCTCAGGACATGCAGGATATCCGGCAGCGGGCCTTATCCCTTGGTACTTTTCCCGAATCAAGGATTCGTTATCTAAATTTTCATCTACTGCATACCCCCATAATTCCTTGCGCACCATTTGATGCATTTTTTCTGCAAAAGCTTCTGCTAGTCTATCTGCCAAAGCTTTCACCATAATTGCATTATAATCATCGTGATCTGCCTTAAACCTTTCAATGTGCTCCTCAATGCCCAAGCCAGCCGTAACTGCAAATGCACCAACATAATCTTGCTTATTTAAGCCCAATGGTGCAACGAAGTCTGAAAGACACAAATTGGGAACTCCCTTTGCTTTTTTACCTTGTTGCCTGAGGTGATAAAAGCGATCCAACTCTTTTGTGCGCGCTTCATCTTCATACAATATAATATCATCTCCATCAGCTGCTGCGGGCCAAAACCCACAAACACCACTAGCTGTTAACCACTTCTCATCAATTATTTTACGCAACATTTGCTGCGCATCTTCAAAAACTTTTCTTGCTGCTTCGCCAACAACCTTATCGTCTAATATTTTCGGATATTTTCCCGCAAGCTCCCATGTACTGAAAAATGGTGACCAATCAATGTATTTGCTAATTTCTTCGATAGAGAAATCTTCAAATTTCTTTGTTCCTATAAATTGTGGTTTTGTAAAAGTAGTTTCTTCCCAATCAATGTTCACCCTATTTTCCCTTGCCGCTTCCAAATCAATCATCTTTTTAAATGATTTTTTATTGGCATGCTGCTCTCTCATTCGTTCATACTCTTCATTAACTTCAGTCATAAACTTATCTTTTTGACCAATATTTTTTGACAGCAAATGACCAGCAATAGGAACAGATCGAGAGGCATCTAACACATGAACTACAGCTTGTGAATAATTGGGAGCAATTTTAACAGCAGTGTGTGCCTTAGAAGTAGTAGCTCCACCTATTAAAAGTGGAATTTTAAAATTTTGTCGCTCCATTTCTTTAGCTACATGAGCCATTTCATCTAATGAAGGCGTAATTAAACCAGACAATCCAATGATATCAGCATCAACATCTATGGCTTTGGCAAGTATTTTTTCTGCAGGCACCATCACCCCCATATCTATCACTTCATAGTTGTTGCAAGCCAATACAACAGCAACAATATTTTTACCAATATCATGTACATCTCCCTTTACAGTTGCCATTACTATTTTACCAGCATTGGAAGTTGTATCTCCGCTTTTTCCTTTTTCTTCTTCTATAAATGGAAGCAAATGCGCTACTGCTTTTTTCATTACCCTAGCAGATTTTACTACTTGAGGTAAAAACATTTTTCCAGCACCAAACAAATCTCCAACTACATTCATTCCATCCATCAAAGGACCTTCAATCACTTCTATTGGCTTATCGTACTGCAACCTTGCCTCTTCTGTATCCGCAACAATATGTTCAACAATCCCTTTTACCAAAGCATGGCTCAAACGACTTTGCACGCTTTCTTCTCTCCAAGAATCGTCTTTAACAACAACTTTGCCTTTTAATTTCACTGTTTCTGCAAAATCTGTCAAACGCTCTGTTGCATCCTCTCTTCTATTAAGCAAAACATCTTCTATATGCTCCAGTAAATCTTTTGGAATATCATCGTAAATTTCAATCATTCCTGCATTTACGATACCCATATCCAAACCGGCTTTAATGGCGTGGTATAAAAATGCAGAGTTCATTGCTTCTCTCACAAAGTTGTTTCCGCGAAAAGAGAAAGAAACATTACTTACTCCACCACTCACCAAAGCAGCAGGCAAGTTTTCTTTAATCCATTTTGTCGCTTTTATAAAGTCGACAGCATAATTGTTATGCTCTTCTATTCCTGTTCCAACAGTTAAAATATTAGGGTCGAAAATAATATCTTCTTTTGGGAACTTAACCACTTCGGTAAGAATCTTATAAGCACGTTCACAAATTTCAATCCTTCGTTGAAAATTGTCAGCTTGACCAGTTTCGTCAAAAGCCATTACAATTACAGCTGCACCATATCGTCTGATTAGCTTTGCTTGTTCAATAAATTCCTCTTCACCCTCTTTTAAACTAATGGAGTTTACAATTGATTTTCCTTGAACACATTTTAGCCCTGCTTCAATTACTTCCCACTTAGAAGAATCTATCATAATTGGAACCTTAGATATATCGGGTTCAGAGGCAATTAAATTTAAAAACAAGGGCATTACTTCAACGGAATCCAACATCCCTTCATCCATGTTCACATCAATAATTTGTGCACCACCCTCCACTTGTTGCAAGGCAACAGATAACGCATCTTCATATTGACCTTCCATAATCAACTTTTTAAAGCGCTTAGACCCAGTAACATTTGTTCGCTCTCCAACATTTACAAAATTACTTCCTTCAAAAATCGTCAATTGCTCCAAACCGCTATATCTAGGCAATTTTTCGACTATTGGGGGTTTGCGGGGAGGATATTTTTCAGCAATTTCTGCAATCCTAGCAATGTGTTCAGGTGTAGTGCCACAGCAGCCACCAACTATATTCACAAATCCACTTTTAATAAAGTCCTCTATATAGTCACCCATTTCATCAACTCCTTGATCATATTCTCCAAATGCATTGGGCAATCCCGCATTGGGGTGAGCAGAAGTGTAAAACTCAGTATTCTTAGAGATCACTTCCATATGTGGCCTCATTTCTTTTGCACCAAGGGCACAGTTGAAACCGACACTCAATAAAGGCATGTGGCTGATAGAAGTTAGAAATGCCTCTGCAGTTTGTCCAGACAAGGTTCTTCCGCTTGCATCGGTAATGGTACCAGAGACCATAATGGGTAATCGCACATTATTTTCTTCAAAATAAGTATCAATAGCAAAAAGCGCAGCTTTACAGTTAAGTGTGTCAAATACTGTTTCAATAAGGAGGATGTCCACCCCTCCATCAATCAATCCTTTAATTTGAGTGGTGTAGGTTTCTTTAAGTTGATCAAAGGTAACATTCCTAAAATCAGGCTTATTCACATCAGGGGAAAGGGAAGCAGTTCTATTAGTTGGCCCTATTGAGCCAGCAACAAACCTCGGTTTTTCAGGTGTTTTTTTTGTGTATTCTTCTGCAGCTTCTTTCGCAATTTTTGCAGATTGGAAGTTTATCTCATATACCGCATCTTGAAGTCCATAATCCGCCTGTGCAATAGCAGTAGAAGAAAATGTATTGGTCTCCACTATATCAGCACCCGCTTCGAAATAAGCAAGATGTATGTCTTTGATGACTTGAGGTTGTGTGATTGACAAAACATCATTATTACCTACTAGAGGCATCGAATGGTTAGCATAAGCTTCTCCTCTAAAGTCTGCCTCCTCAAATTTGTGTTTCTGAATCATAGTGCCCATTGCACCATCCAATACTAAAATTCTATTTTTTAATATTTGCTTTATATCTGTTTCCATAGTTTTTTGTCATAAAAAAAGCCCTTAGACTTCGTCAAAAGGGCTTTATCTTTTGGCTTATCTACATTTCAACTTTTGTTGAAATAGGATTTGGCACCTCACTAATAATAGTAGGTTGCCAAGGTTTCACAGGGCCTATCCCTCCACCTTTCTTGATAAGATATGTGTTTAAGAACGTTTTGTTATTACGCTATTGAGTGCGCGTTTTTTTATAGTGCCTATATGCAAAAAAGCCAATTACAAGCATTAGCGCATAAGGTACAAACATGATGTAAATGATACCTTTGTTTATTCCTCTACCCACAGAATTCCCGCCAGTTTGCATATTGGTTTCCAAAGCAGCTTTACACATAGAACATTGTGCAAGCAAATCGCTATATGGAATCATTAGCAGAATAACTAAAATTAAGATGGGTAAAATCTTTCGTATCATTAGGTCAAAGGTAAGCAGCATTTTTTTGCTTGTCAATTATATAGTTAACAAGAAGCTTAATAATAAGGGGCAATCATCAAATAAACAATTACGCCGCTTAGGGTAACAAACAACCAGATTGGCAAGGTAATCCTCGCAATTTTCTTATGCTTATCAAAGCGTTGTGAAAGTGCACGTACCAAGGTAACTAAAACTAGTGGTACAATTGAGATAGACAATAATATGTGTGAAAGCAAAATTGTAAAATAAATGGTTTTTGCAATACCTTCACCTCCATAAGGTGTTGATTCGGCTATTGAATGATAAATTACATAAGAAATAAGAAAAAGTGCAGACAATATAAAAGCGGTAAACATCAAACGTTTGTGAAGTACAATATTTTTGTTTCGAATTGCAAGGAAAGCAGCAATCAATACAAAAAAAGTAGTCCCGTTAATGATTGCATTTATTTTTGGAAAAATATGAATCTCATCTCCATGATCCCAGCCTTTAGGCATAAAGTATAGCATTCCAATAACAAAAGGAACAATCAGCGAAATGATTATCACAATAGGCTTGTAATTAAACTTCGAAACCATGCTTATTATTTTTTAAGTGGCACGTACTCTTCTTTATACAATATTTTGATTGCATCTTTCAGGTCATTTGTCTCAGCGGTGCTTGTACCATCAAAAATCCCCCTAATTCTTCCTTGTCCATCAATTAAAAACAAGTTAGAAGAATGCAAGAAGCCTCCGGGTGCAATTTCATCTTCCATAGCATTGGCAAAATACCCTTCAAAAGCTAACTTATATATTTCATCACGATCACCAGTTAGAAAGTTCCACAAGGAATCACTTGAATGAACCTTTTCTGAATATTCTTTTAGTACTTCTTGGGTATCGTGTTCAGGGTTTACAGTAAAAGAAAGTAATCTGAACTTTTTCAAATCGTGAAAGTGTTTTTGCAACTCTAACATATGAGTTGTCATTTTTGGGCAGATTGTAGGGCAAGTAACAAAGAAAAAGTCAGCCACATAAATTTTACCTTTATACTCTTCACTACTTACAGTTTCCCCATTTTGATTGATAAAGCTAAAGCTAGGTATTGTATGATAAATTGTATCGGTAGTAGATCCTTCAGCCAGTACTTTTGGCCCGTAAATTGGCAGAATTCTGAAGTTATTTATTCCAGTGTTCAATAAGAGATAAACTAAAGAAGGTAGTAATAGTATAGAAAATAATATTACTACCTTCAAGGTTTTTTTGTTTTTCATTATTTTGTTATCACAATATCATTAGCAACTTATCTGCATCATAAATATGAATCGATTCGTTTAAGAGCAGAATAACAAAGTATAGTGCTAAAACGAGAAATGGGACTGATATAATATATATGAAGGTCTTGTCTTCGTGTTTGAGGTGCATATAGTCCGCAACAATATAATAACCTTTAACCAAGGTTAGGATTATAAAAGTCCATTTTACAAATTCCCATGGAAGCCCGAGATTACTCCACGTTAACCCTAATACAACCTCAACAGTTGTTACTCCTAGAAGAATCCAAAAAATCAACCAAGTGTGCTTTCTAACCTTAACTCCCTCTTCTTCTGAGTGATGTAACGCATACTCTGCTGTTCTATCAAAATCTGACATTTCTTTTAAAGTTTAATTTATTTTTATAAAATATTTATACCAAATAGAAAAATGTAAATACAAAAACCCACACTAAGTCAACAAAGTGCCAATACAGTCCAACTTTCTCAACCATTTCGTAATGTCCTCTTTTTTCATAAGTTCCTTTGAGAACGTTTACAAAGGCAACAATGTTAAGAGAAACACCAATAGATACGTGAAAACCATGGAAGCCAGTAATAAAAAAGAAGAAATCGGCAAATAATGGGACACCATACTCATTCACAGTTAGATTGGCTCCGTATATTTCTGTTCCCTCTTTAATTAAAGCAGCTGCCTCCGCACCAACAATTTCAAGTCCTGAAGGCATGACTATAGCATCTTTAGCAGAAGAAATCCATTGTACTATTGTTCCATCTGCCAATTGCAATGCACCTAACTCCGTACCATTAATAAAGTTAAACCACTCCCAAGCCTGAGAGCCTAAAAAGGTTAATCCACCTACAATGGTTAAAGACATCCAAAATATAACTTTTTTGCGGTCCATTCTTCTACCTGCTTCAACGCCTAGAACTGTGGTAACAGAACTCATAATTAAGATAAAGGTCATTAAGGCTACGAACAGTAAAGGATGTTCTCCACTCATAAATGGAAAGTGATTGAACACAACATCTGGATTGGGCCATAAGTCAGCAAAACGATGCCTCATAAAACCATAAGATAATAAGAAGCCTGCAAATGTTAGTGAATCCGATACTATAAAGATCCACAACATTATTTTCCCATAACTAATGTTGAAGGGAGAGAAGCCTCCGCCCCAAACGTTCTTTTTGTCAACAGTAGGAGAATGTCCTGCCATAATTGAATGAATTAAATTATTATTCTAAAAAACAAATATAAATAAACCCACATACCGCCCAAAAAGTGCCAGTATATAGAAGCTACCTGCAAACCTAACAAATTTTTTGAATTGTATTTATTTTTAATCGCATTAAAAAGTACAATAATCAATGCAACAAGCCCGCCCAAGAGGTGCACAATATGCGCTCCAGAAATAATATACAAGAACGATCCAGATGCATTATGCTCTGTACCTGTAAAATATATTCCTTCTTTTACCAATTGGCCGTAGCCCATAAACTGAAATACAACAAAAAGAATCCCTAGAAGAAAGGTGAGCATTACACCGAGCCTTATCATCGCCGACTTATTTTTCTTTGCAGAGTATGTGGCAAAAACAAGGCTAAAGCTACTTATTACAATTGCAATTGTGCTCCATAGAAAAACTTCAGGGATTTCATATTCCATCCAATTTCCATCGCCTTTTCGGACAAGTACTGCGGAAGTAAGTCCAGCAAAAAGCATTACAATGCTAACAATTCCAAACCACACTAAAGGCTTTGCAACCTTTTCTCGTTTGACTTTTTGAAACTCCTTATTATCCAAAGCGATTTGATTCATTAGATTATTTTATCAATATACCAAGCAATCAGTACCAACGGGATGTAAATAAATGATGCGTACATCACCTTGGTGGCAGGCTTGTCAGTTTTTTCTTGAAATAGTTTTATGGATGGTTTAACAATAATGTAACCTGCAATTAAAAATACAACAAGTGCAATTTCATTAACCAAACCAAATACAACTGGTAAAATGCTAACCAATACTAAAAATATAGAGTATAGCAATATTAAAAAAGCAGATGTTATATCTTTCCCTCCTTTTGAAGGCAATAATCTAAAACCTGCTTTAGCGTAATCCTCATCAGCCATCCATGCAATAGCCCAAAAATGGGGGAACTGCCACATAAATTGAACGGCAAAAAGCAAACCTGCCTCAAGTCCGAAGTTGCCAGTATAAGCAACGTAACCAAGCATTGGTGGAATTGCACCTGGGAATGCTCCTGCAAAAACGGCCCAAGGAGAAAGCTGTTTCATAGGGGTATAAATCACCACATATAAAAACAAACCCAAGGCACCCAATATCCCTGCTAGTGGATTTAAGGCAAACCATAAAATTATAATTCCTAAAAATCCAGATATACCTGCTACTAAATAAGCTTCATTCATAGACATTCTGCCAGTAACAAGCGGTCGCTTGTTTGTTCTGTTCATGAGCTTGTCTAAATCCTTTTCAATAATCTGATTAAAGCCATTTGAAGAACCAGTAACTAACACCCCACCAATGGTCAACAAAACTAAGTCCATCCAAACAACACTTTCAGCTGCAATAAGATAGCCAAAGAGTGCAGAAAATGCAACCAAAGAAGTTAAGCGCATTTTAAAAAATGCAGCATAGTCTTTTGCCTTAGCACCAACTAATTCTGCAATATTCAAGGATTTTACTGAAGACACATCCATAAAAAATGTCAATTTTAATTAGACA
>Ga0209075_1001748_pt1 | contig 20054 bp, 15 predicted proteins | sample Stecom2011_FD_187523 | JGI IMG/M metagenome (GOLD analysis project Ga0209075, IMG submission 187523) | Agricultural soil microbial communities from Utah to study Nitrogen management - Steer compost 2011 (SPAdes) (version 2) | ecosystem: Environmental > Terrestrial > Soil > Agricultural land...
TCCACCCTATATTTGGACTTACTTAAGTAACGACACATTTCCTTATGGTATTTCTCTCCTGTTTTCGTGGTAAACACGTCTTGAGAAAAACCAACTGACGTTACCCCGAAAGCACTAAGCAATACGATGATTTTAAGTAGCTTCATGTGTTTGTTTTTTTCTAAAATTATTTAAAAACGCTGTCAATATACAGCTTTTTTTTTACGGTATGGTTTCGACTTTTATTTACACCTAAATAAACTTTTTCTCCATCCCCTGTAATTCTCTTTAACAATTTCTAGTAGTTTGCTTCTAAGTTAAACTCTAAAAATACGGGTAAATGATCTGATATTTTTCGTGCCGCTTCCAAGTTTTCACAGTGCTCTATATAATCTACAACCCCTGAGCTAACACGTGAAAACTCTTTGGAAAAATAAATATTATCAATAGGATGGCTCAAATAATTTCCGGAATTACAAGCATGCTTTAAGGTTGTTCGAGCATTTTTTACGGCCGATTCAAAACCTTGCTGATATAGCTCGTCCCAAACAGCATGTTGTTCGTTTAAATTAAAATCGCCTGCTAGGATGATATGGTTTGATTCTAAACGGCTGGGATAGTCTTTAAAATATCTGATTTCAAGTTCTGGCTGATCTTTATGGGTTCTGGAATGAACGTTAACCACAAAGAAAGTCTGATTCTCCTTTTTCAATTTAAACTTAGCAATATAAGGTTCCCTATTGATTTGAGTCTCCAGGTCCTTATCCAAATAGGCCCTGCCTACCAAATCCATCTTACTGGTTTTCCACAAAAAAGCATAGCGCTCGCTGATATAACCCGAAGGGCTATTGGTTGGGTTACTTATCCTGTAATCCCATTTCGCTCCTTTCCTATTAAGCTCGTCGGCCAATTGAGCCACCTTTTGAGCTCCTGCCGGATGTTTCGCTACCACTTCTTGAATCGCTACGATGTCAAAATCTCTTAAAACCTCTGCCATAAACACCATATCCTCATCGGTTTTAGATTGTCCAAGATGTTGGATGTTCCAAGTGGCTAGGGTATAATGTGGACTGTTTTTAATACCTAGCTTGAGACTATCATAAGTATTAAGCGCTACCTGATTCCCCTTAGCTGTCTCAAAATATGCCAGTGAATTCTCCTCTTGGGTTTTCGCATAATTGGAGCTGCAGGCAGCTAGTAGTACTAAAGAAATTAGGCTCAGGAATACAATTCTTAAGCCTTGCATATTTATATTTTTAATCGACTTATAGTTCATTTAAATGCCAGTTCGGTTTGTTTACAGAGTCCTTTTGATGTCAAGATATTTTTGAAATTCCATATTTCATTTTATATAAACCAAAACAATCAAATATAGTTTTTACATTTTAAATTGCCATACAGACAAGCGGAATCTATTAAATAGACTCCAAACTATTTCACAAAATCGCACTCCTGGTTACATCTTTACCTAGTCATCAAAACACTAAGGACAGCTCTGTTTATTCAGTCATAAACCCGAATCATTTCCACAACACAGGGTTGTACTGGTTTTCTCGTCCTCAACTTCAGGAGTACATGAAAAAACCCCTATACATAAACTCAATATAACCAAAACAAAAATCTTAATTTTCATTATTTGCTGTATTAAAAATTAGACATAGGTGTTGCTTTCCGAGTATTTAATTCGGAGACTATTAAGGGTGCCTGCAACACACAGATTTTAATTGGAGACGTCTCTCTAATTCGGGAAGACCGAGATGAAGAAGGGGTTAAAAGACTTCCTTCCCCTGAGCATTAGAAACCACTACTTCATTTCAATTTGAAGCAAATGAAGGGATTCATGCCATTTAAGCGTGGAAAGCACATGGAATTGTCATGGAAAAATATATTCCATAGAAATTTAATTTTATTTGTAGTTTTAATACCTATTTAATAGCCATGACTCCCTACAAAAAATTAGTAGCTTTAGTTTTCGAAAAATCAGCAGATGAAATTCAATCTCATGTGGTTACCAAACAGGCCAAACATGTGGTTGATTCCGTTGAAGAGCAGTTTAATTTTCAAATAAATGAGAGGACCTTACGTAATTACTATAACGATTTAATTAAGAACAACAAACTTCAAGTAAATATCTCTCCGGCTATAGCTGACCATTTAAGTAAATTTTTGGGTTTTGAAGATTTTAATGAGTTTGTTTTTAAAAACAAACTAGAAAGAGAAAAACCCAAGGAAAATAAAAACGTTAAGGAAAAAGCAGCCATTGGTTTCTTGATAGTAATTGCGTCCTATTTTGGCTATGATTCCTTAAGCTACAAATGTATGAGGTGGACAGAAAACATGCGGTATGAAAAGGTTGCTTGTGAAACACTCCATGCCGTGCCCATCCAAGACGATTTATTATACAATTTTAAAAGGGTAGAACCCGATTGTCATTATGCCTTTTTTAAGGCCGATGGTTCCGCTAATTTATGGTATGGAAAATCCATACATGGGGACTATGAGTTTTTTAATCATTTAGGAACACATCCAGCCACAGGTAAAACCTTAAAAGAAGTAACCAAATATATTGTTAGAAAATATATCTGTGAAACTTATTAATGAACCTTTATTGAACAAAAAAAAGCGCATCTAATTAAAGACACGCTTTTCTAATTTCCCCACACTAAAAAAATAAATTAATAGCTAAGCACAAAGCTAGCATCAAGTTTCGATATTTCCTTACTGTTTCCCGTAATCGGTAAAAAAAATTTATATTAAGCCTAAATCTTTTACAATGGCCACTAAATGAATCACATTGTTGGCCTTAAATTGTATGCGAAGTTTATTCAATCGTTTTTCTATGGTACTCAAACTGTTAGGCGTGATATTATCATCTTTTAATTGCTGACTGATTTGATCTTGGGTCAAGCCATCAGATAAATATTTCATGATTAAAATATCGAAATCGTCAACCTCTAAACTCGATTTTTTACTTAAAGCTGGAGCTACCTGTTCAGATAGATATAATTGGTCCTTATAAACCAAATTCAAGGCTTCTGTTAATTCCTCGAGTCCTTTTCTTCCCTTACATACATAGGCCTTTACGCCATACTGCCTTACTAATTTTCGAGCGCGTTGTATGCGATCTTCTATGGTATAAACAATAATTTTTAAATCGGGAAACTCCTGGTGTAATGCCTCGACCAAGGCTTCGCCCGACGGATAATTCTGATCGCGATGGTCCTTTTTAAAGGATAAATCGGTTATAAGCAAATCAAATGGGTCTTGCTCCTGATAACTCTTCTTAATTTTCAAATAAGCATCATCACAATATTGTACGGATACCACCTCACCTATTTTTAAGGTCTTCAATACATTGTGTATCCCGAGATTGATACTTATCAAGTCATCTGCTACTATTACCTTTTTAAACATACTAAACAATTATACTAGCTTGAAAGCCTTTGTTAATTTCAGATTTAAAGATAATAGAACCTTTTATCGATTTTATACGGTTTTCCGTATTTTGAAGACCATTTTGAATTTTTAATTCGCAACCTATCCCATTGTCCTTATAATTGATATGGATTTTGGCTCCGTTTTGTTTAAAACTTAAAACCACCAGAGTGGCTTGACTGTGCTTTTTCATATTGGTAAACAGTTCCTGGAGCACGCGATAAACAGCAACCTTCTTATGGGATTCTAGGAGGTTCCAGTCTACTTTTGAAATGTCTTTAGTGATAATATTAACCTGGTTATTTTCATAGTACCTAATCAAATCCAACAAGATTTCTTGAAAATTTTCAACCACATTAATTTCTTGATGTTCTCTAGAAATGTCCCTTGTTTTATCATAAACCGCCTCTAAATGATCTAAAATGGCCTCCCTTCCCACACCCTCATGTTGCAGTTTGTTCATAATGTGGTACACATCGTTGGCCACTTCGTCATGCACCTTTTTCGAGATACGCAATTCGGTATGATACACTTCTAATTGCTGTTTCTTGTGATGTCTATGTCTTTGAACAACCACCACAAACACACTCAAACTTAAAAGCACTAGGGCTAGCGATGCGTAGAAAAACTTGAGGCTTTTTTCTTTTTCAAGTTCTAAGAGTCGTTCATAGGCTAAGGCCTTTTCCTTCTCAAGATCATATTTTTTTGAAGCATATTTTTCATCCACCGATAAATTGACGGTTTTCATACTATCTACCATGGCTCCATAAGTTCGGACAGCTTCATCGTCGTTCAAACTAATTAAAATCCTTAGTACATGTAACAATTCACTGGGATTGTTGGACTTTTTAGCTTGACTGTATGCTTTTTCCGCATATCGTTTGGCTTTTTCTAAATTTCCTTGATCCTTATAATATTCAGAGAAATCGTGATAACTACCAACTATATGCGAGTTTATCCCCAAGGACAAGCGCATGTCTAGGGCTTTTTGCAAGTCGGAAACCCCACTAGTATCTTGTAATTTCCCTTTGGCTAAGCCCAAATTGTCCAAAGCTCTAGCCGTAACAATGGAATCGTTTAACACCAATCCATCCTGATATAATTTGGCAAACGCTTCTTTAGCTACAGAAATATTGTTCCGTTTTAATTCTGCGTATGCAATATTATTCCGTAGCGCTATTTCATACTTGATATTATCCACTAGGGTCAGCGCCTTTTTATGATAAGCTATGGCCTTCTCAAAATTCTGTTTCTCTCTATAAAGTCGCCCTAAATGATTGTAAACTGCAGCTTTTGAATACTTATTATCGTCATTCTCAGGCAGGTGTTCTAATAAGTTTAGGGCCTCAACAGCCGACTTCTCACTATCGTATAAAGCGCCCAATTTCTTTTGAACTTTGGCAAGTTGACGCAGGCAAAAAACAGCTTTTAAAGTATCCGGTTTGTTCAAGCTTTCTGCCTTTTCGTTTCTAAAAAAACAAAGGCTTTAAGTAAATCGTTATTCGAGTCGGGAAAGTCAATTTTATGTTCATAATATCCCAAACTATCTACAGCTTCATGCTGTTGCTCCTGGCTATAAGCATGATAACAAGAAACTAGGCTGAATGTTAAAACAAAAAGAATTTTAAATGGAAAACTCATTTACATGCTGTGTTGCTACTGACATTGATTCGGGTTAAAAGGGTTTAAATAAAAGCCATTTTTGAACTTCTTGTCTAGCTGAACGAGTCAGTCATCCTTACAGTTCCATGGCATTTTATTTTGCTTAAATATAATAAATTAGGGTCGTTCCATTCATAAAATAATTTAACTTATTCACAAAAACTCAATTAAGGGTTTATCTGACAAAGAAAAATAAGGATCCACAATAAATCAAGTGCATCCCTGACATTTTTCTATCTTTGCAAACAGACACAAACAAGACCGTATTATGATTTTTATTGATAATGAAGGACACACCAATCCCAAGCTAAATTTGGCCTTAGAGGAATATGCCTTAAGAAATTTCGACAGTTCTACGGATTACCTGTTGTTTTACATCAACGAGCCTTCCATTATCATTGGTAGAAACCAAAATACGTTGGAAGAAATCAATCAGGCCTACACAGAAGACAAGCAAATTCACGTAGTGCGAAGAATTTCGGGTGGTGGCGCTGTTTATCACGACTTAGGAAATTTAAACTTTAGCTTTATTACCAATCACGATGGCAAAAGCATCAGCAATTTTAAAAAGTTTACTGCTCCGGTAATTCGTGTTCTGAATAATATGGGTGTTGCGGCCGAGCTAAAAGGAAGGAATGATATTTTGGTGGACGACAAGAAAATCTCCGGTACGGCCCAGTTTTCTACCGGAAAGCGCATGATTAGTCACGGTACCTTATTATTAGATACCGATATGAGTGAAGTGGTAAAAGCCCTTCAAGTTAAAATGAGTAAAATAGCTTCTAAAGGACATAAATCCGTAAGAAGTCGCGTGGCCAACATCAGCGAATTTTTAGAGACGCCCATCTCTATGGAAGCTTTTAAAAATCAGTTATTACAAGGTTTATACGAAGCCAGTGAACCCTTTGAAACTTACCGATTAACGGAAGCCGAATGGGCAGCTGTACACCAGTTAAAAGCGGAGAAATACGATTTATGGGATTGGAATTTTGGTCGCTCTCCCAAATTCAACATCCAACGCAACAGGCGTTTTCCTATTGGGGAAATAGACCTACGCATCTTTGTTGAAAAGGGACATATTACCGACTTTAAAGTATATGGCGACTTCTTTGGAGAAAAACCTGTAAGCGATATAGAAAATCTACTTGTAGGTGTGGCTTACGACAAGCATGCCATTGACGCCCGTTTAAAGACGCTTAAGGTTGAGGCATATTTTGGCCATCTCACGCATGCCGAATTTCTTGATTTGGTGTACGGAAACGACTAAAAATCCCAGCTATGTTAGGCCTAATAAACGGATGAAACCAATACATTCGTTATTAATGTGGAATTCGCAGTCTCAAGCCCACACCAAAGAACACCCCTACATGCTTTTCTTTATTAATATAAGAAACGTCCAGATTTACAGGCCCTAAAATGGAATTATAGGACAAAGTAGTACCCGCTGAAAAAAGCAAGCTAGTTTCTTGGGTGTTTATCCAATTGCCCTCTGGTGCAAACACATCCTCTAAATAGTCTTCAAAACTATCAAAACCTACAGAAGCCAAATTGGCATAAGGCGTTATGTACACATTTTTAATCGGGTTAAATTGGGTGCCTAGATGAAGTTTTATGAACTGGGAAACCAGTAATTCAGAATTGTCCAAACCAGAAAAAACAAACTTATCTCTTAAGGCATTCACCAAATTTCCACCCAACATATATTTAGCTCCCTGACCATATTCATACAAGGATATTTGGTCGCCGTGAGTAGGTTTTTCAAACATAAATCCGCTGGCAACACCGGAAACTATTGAGATTTTAGAGCTTAAAGCCAAGCGGTTTTCAAATTCAAATCGGAATTTATAAAATCCTTGAAGACGACGGCCAGAGGCATTGTTTTGAACCTGACTATAATACTTAGAATCGATTTGGTTCCAAAAGGAGGTTCCCAAGCGGGCATGGGCATAAGTCCCAGAATGAGCAAAGAACATCCTGCTCATCGTATTGTGCTCGAAAAACAAACTAAACTCCAGGTTTTTATATTTATAACGTTCTAAATCGTACACATTATTATTTACATCTGGTGACAGTTTTGGTTTCGCTTTAGAAAACTCGTAATTAAAGTCAATCCCTATGTAGTTACTTAAGGGGTTTAAGTTTTTATTCAGCTGCACATACAGGTGGTTGTACGAAACTTTTAATTCTTCTCCGCTAAACCCATTCATATAGTAGTTCTGGAACACACGTTCTCCATACGCTTCGGCCCGCCACCACCAGTTTTTGGTTTCCCCAATACTCTGCTGATATTGCAGCCTGTATTTTGGTTCTTCAGCTATATCCACACTCGCTAAGGATCTGGATGAATAGCCAAGAATGTTTCTTCCCGTATAGTTTACCAACAAACCAACACCTTGTTGTGTATCGTAATGTAAGGCCCCACTAAGCTGCTCCCGGGCTTTTTCCACACCCGTTAAGTGTAAAATATTACTGCCTTCCACATGTTCTATGCGGTGTGTAATTTGATAAAAAAGCTCGGTTCCCATGGCCCGACTGATGCCATGAATGATTTCGTTGATGGTATAGATTTTATTAGGCTCTAAAGCCATTCTTGCTTTTAAAATGTTCAGGTTTTCCTTGCTCACGCCATGATAGTTAATACTTTCAAAAACAAACGAATCTTCCATTTCAGGCAAACCATGTGAGCGTTGTTCAAAAGTCTTTAGCTCCTCGGCTAGCTCGGTTAAAGCTGCCATATTTTTACTCAAGGCTATTTCTCCCTGAGTATAAATAGCATTGGCCGCTGCAAAATCGCCTGTAGAATACGTTAGGTTTTCCACATGGTCGATTAAAATGTCGCAAAGGGCTTTATTATCAGGATCTTTTAAATTACTGGTTAACATGGACGTTTGAAACAGGATGGTCCCAATATTATTCAGCTTATCAATAGATACCATACCCCCTCCAACGTTGCTTCCTATAATAATGTCTGCTCCTAGTTCTTTAGCAATATCCGTCGGGAAATTATCCATAATTCCGCCATCAACCAATAAGGTATTTTTGTAGGGCACGGGTTGAAACACACTAGGAATGGACATACTCGCCCTAAGGGCTAGTAATAAGGATCCCTCATCCATAACCACCAGTTCACCGTTAACCAAATCGGTAGCCACCGACCTAAACGGAATGCTGAGCTCATCAAAATTGGTGATGTTATAAGCAGGATACATAATTGAAGATAAAAACTCTCTAAGATTTTGGTCTTTCAGTAAGGAGGTTTTAATTTTTGGCCGTCCTTTAATCAAATCCAAGGTTACCAAATACCTACCATATTCACTCTTTTCTTCCACACCTACATCTTGAAAGGAAGCCTCGCTCCCCAATAACTTCGTCCAATTGGCGGTTTTGGTAATGGTTGCAATACTATCGCCGGAATATCCCATGGCATAAAGTCCGCCCACAATACTCCCCATACTTGTACCTACTATTAAATCTGGCACAATGCCTAAACTATCTAAAGCTTGTAATACGGGAATATGGGCCACTCCCTTAGCTCCTCCTCCACTTAATACTAAAGCGACTTTAGGTTTTTTATCTTTTAAGACCGTTTCTGTATCCTGAGAAAATAGGCTGAATGGAAATAACATGGAAAAGCCAAACAGAATTACACTGACTAGCTTAAAGTTTCTTATCAGAGGGAAATAAAAGAGGGTCTTAATTTTAGTAATCATTTTATTTTCAATGGATTTAACAATTATTTGAATTTTCTTAGCACCTAAAGATAAAATTAAGTATTTACAAAATTCCACATTTCAATTATTTTTAATGTCCTGCTGTTTTCACTAAAAACTATCTAAAAAAAACCGTTCGCAAGGACATATTCTGGGCTAAGGTCCATACTTTCTGCATACAAACCTTCTAATAGAAGCACAAGTTTGAATACCGATGGTAGTGATTTATAAGAAACACTCACAGTCAACTGCACACCCGTCCACATTCACCCATAAAAAAAGCCTTGGACATATAAATTCCAAGGCTTTATTTAATACTTTATTGACTATCCTATTTATTTCACATCCATAAGTTCGACATCAAAAATCAGGGTCGCATCTGGAGGAATAACGCCTCCTGCCCCACGGCTTCCGTAACCTAAATCGCTAGGAATTACAAATCTGGCCTTATCGCCCACCTGTAACAATTGGATTCCTTCGTCCCAACCTGCAATAACTTGTCCCACACCTACTGCAAATTCTAATGGATCTTTGCGTTTGTATGAAGAATCGAACACCGTTCCATCTGGTAACTGTCCTTTATAATGTACTGAAACCGTTTTGCCTTTTACCGCTTTGGTTCCTGTTCCTTTTTGTAAAATTTGATAACGTAAACCGCTTTCAGTTTCTTCAAAACCTACTGCTAATTTATCTAATTCTGCTCTTTTAGCTTCACGTTGTGCTGCAATAAGTTTCTCGCGAGCGCCTTCAAAGGTTCTAAAAGCTTCAATAGCGTTATAAGCTTCTGCATCGGCTCCTACTCTTAAAATTTCAAGAGTTTTAATCTCATCACCTTGTGCAATCGCATCTACCACATCTTGTCCTTCTACCACTTTTCCAAAAACGGTATGGTTATTATCTAACCAAGGCGTTTCAACATGGGTAATAAAAAACTGAGAACCATTGGTTCCTGGACCTGCATTGGCCATAGATAAAATACCTGGAGCATCGTGTTTTAAGTCTGGATGAAACTCATCGGCAAATTTATAACCTGGATTTCCAGTTCCTGTACCTTGTGGACACCCCCCTTGAATCATAAAATCAGGAATCACTCGGTGGAACTTTAATCCATCGTAGTAAGGCGTGCCCTGCGCTTTTGCAGAATTCTCCATGTTTCCTTCTGCTAAAGCTACAAAATTACCCACTGTTCCTGGTGTTTTTTTGTATTCTAAAGCTACTAATATCTCACCTTTACTGGTGTTGAACTTTGCGTATAAACCGTCTTGCATTTTTTATTTTTTTAATGAAAGGGCAAAGATAACTAATGAATTTAAAAATGACTAGCTAAAAACTCTAATTCCTATTCTCAAGTTTTTAAATATTTTGAATCAAGAATCTTTGAATCAAGAATCTTTGAATCCTTGAATCCTTGAATCCTTGAATAGAGAATCCTTGAATTAGGAATCAGAGTTTCAAACAAACAAATAAACAAATAACAACTAAAACGCCTAGTTTGCTACCTCACTAATAAACTTAATTCGGTATAAACGCAATTCTTCATCGTCGTAGTCGCCGTCAAATTCATTAATGGCCTCGTCTATTTTATCGGTTTTGGCTTCCATAAAATACTCATGGATTTCCTCTTGTTGGTCGTCGTCTAAAATATCGCTAATCCAATAGTCAATATTCAACTTCGTTCCCGAGAATACGATGGCTTCCATTTCCTTTATAAAATCTTTCATCTCCATACCTTTGGCTGAAGCAATATCATCTAAAGGTAGTTTTCTATCTATGTTTTGAATGATATAGAGTTTTAAGGACGAATTGGTTCCAGTAGATTTTACTATCATATCATCTGGACGTTCAATCTCGTGTTCCTCTACGTATTTAGCGATGAGTTCGATAAAATCCTTACCGTATTTTTTAGCTTTTCCTTCACCTACGCCATGCACATTACTCAATTCTTCAATAGATAATGGGTATTTCAGCGCCATATCCTCCAACGAGGGATCTTGGAAAACAACAAACGGAGGAACTCCTAACTTTTTAGCATTCTTTTTCCGCAGTTCCTTTAACATATTCATCAGAACTTCGTCGGCTACAGCGCCTCCACCTTTAGCTGAAGTAATCACGTTTTCTGAACCTGAATCGTCAAATACGTGGTCTTCCGTCATCATAAAGGATTCTGGATGCTTAATAAAGTTTTTTCCAGCCTCAGTTATTTTAATCACACCATAGGTTTCTATGTCCTTTTTTAAATAGCCTGCTACTAAAACTTGTCGCACCAAGGCCATCCAATAGGCTTTTTCATGCGCATTTCCTTTTCCAAAAAATGGCAATTCATCGGTTTTATGCGATTTAATTAAGGCATTGGCTTTACCTATAATCACATTCACCAAGTCTTTGGTTTTATATTTTTCGTTGGTGGCTTCCACAGTTTCTAGCACCATGACCACATCGTCCTGAGCTTCGTGTTTCTTTTTCGGATAACGCACATTGTCGTCCATATCGCCACCTTCATCTGTTTCGTTGTCGAATTCTTCTCCGAAATAGTGTAGGATGAATTTTCTTCTAGACATAGAGGTTTCCGCATAAGCAACCACCTCTTGCAGTAAGGCATGTCCGATTTCTTGTTCGGCCACCGGTTTTCCAGACATGAATTTCTCTAACTTTTCTATGTCTTTATACGCATAAAACGCGAGGCAATGACCTTCGCCTCCATCACGTCCCGCACGCCCGGTTTCTTGGTAATAACTTTCTAAACTTTTAGGAATGTCATGATGAATAACAAAACGCACATCCGGCTTGTCTATTCCCATTCCAAAGGCAATGGTAGCCACCACCACATCTATATCTTCCATCAAGAACATGTCCTGATGTTTCGATCGGGTTTTAGCATCCAATCCGGCATGATAAGGAACCGCTTTTATCCCATTTACTTGTAGGGTTTGCGCCAGTTCTTCCACACGTTTTCTACTCAAACAATATATAATACCCGACTTGCCGCTGTTTTGCTTAATAAATCGGATGATGTCCGCATCCACCTGTTTGGTTTTCGGACGTACTTCGTAATATAAATTAGGTCGGTTAAACGAAGCCTTAAAGGTTTTGGCATTCGGGATGGATAAATTCTTTAAAATATCCTCCTCCACCTTTGGCGTAGCCGTAGCTGTTAAGCCTATAATGGGAATATCATCTCCAATACGTTGGATAATTTGTTTCAAGTTTCGGTATTCTGGTCTGAAGTCATGTCCCCATTCACTAATACAATGGGCCTCATCTACAGCCATAAAAGAAATTTTAACCGAACGTAAAAACTCCACATTCTCTTCCTTAGTAAGAGACTCGGGAGCCACGTATAGCAGTTTGGTTACTCCGCTCACGATGTCCTCCTTAACCCGCTTAATTTCTGTTTTATTTAATGATGAATTTAAAACATGCGCAATGCCTTCTTCTTTTGATACGCCTCTTATGGCATCCACCTGGTTTTTCATTAAGGCAATTAAAGGAGAAACAATAATGGCCGTACCTTCCTGCATAAGTGCTGGTAACTGGTAGCATAGGGATTTACCACCGCCCGTGGGCATGATTACAAAAGTGTCCTTTCCTGCTAAAATACTCGCAATAACCTCTTCCTGTAATCCTTTAAACTTACCAAAGCCAAAATATGTTTTTAAGGCTTTATGTAAGTCATTTTCGTTTGTCGACATGAATCTTTTTAATTTTAATTTATACTTTCTTCCTATACACTAAAATTAAGTTGCTATTAATTATAGTTCGTATTTACAAACCTCTCAAAAATTTTTCGTTAGCTTTGTAGCGTTTTTAAACGAATTTAAACCACGATAAATTGTGATAAGTTTGAATAACTTTAAAGATAACAAATTCTTTAAAAGCATCAACCCAAAAAAATAATAAATTTTGAATAAACAAAATTCTATTATACATACTGCTAAACAAACGATTGAAATGGAAAGTAAGGCCATTTTTAATCTTTCTCGCTTTATTGACGAAGAATTTGCAGCTAGTGTAGAGCTAATTTACAACTCTAAAGGTCGCGTAATCATCACCGGAATAGGAAAAAGTGCCATTATTGCCACCAAAATTGTAGCCACTTTAAATTCCACGGGAACGCCTGCGGTTTTTATGCATGCAGCCGATGCCATTCATGGTGACTTAGGTCTGATTTTAGAAGACGATGTGGTCATTTGCATCTCTAAAAGTGGAAACACCCCAGAAATCAAAGTATTGGTCCCTCTTATTAAGAACGCCAAAAACAAAATGATTGCCATTACGGGGAATAAAGACTCCTTTTTAGGAAAGCAAGCCGATTACGTATTAAACACCTTTGTAGAAAAGGAAGCTTGTCCTAACAACCTAGCGCCTACTACCAGTACCACCGCACAATTGGTGATGGGTGATGCCCTAGCCATTTGCCTGTTGGAGCTGCGAGGCTTTTCTAGTAAGGACTTTGCCAAATACCATCCTGGTGGGGCTTTAGGAAAAAAATTATACTTACGTGTTAGCGACATGTCCAACGTAAACGAAAAACCACAGGTGGGCCTACAAACCAACTTAAAAGACGTGATTATTGAAATCACCGAAAAAATGCTAGGGGTAACGGCCGTGGTTGAGTCGGGTAAAATCCTAGGTATTATAACCGATGGGGATTTACGACGAATGTTGAGCAAAACAGATAATTTCACCAGCTTAACGGCTAAGGATATTATGAGTGAAAAACCCAAAACCATCGATTCCAACGCCATGGCTGTAGATGCTATGGAGCTTATGGAAAAACACGGTATTTCGCAATTGTTAGTCGAGCACAAAGGAGCATATGCCGGCGTGGTGCATGTACACGATTTAATTAAAGAAGGTATTTTATAATGGCAAAAAGAAAGAATGTGGACGATATGTCTTTCCTCGACCATCTAGAGGATTTACGTTGGCATCTAATTCGTGCTACCCTAGCAATTTTAATTGCAGGTGCTGGTGCTTTTATCTTTTCAGATTTTATTTTCAACACCATCATCTTTGGGCCTAAGCGTATGGACTTCCCCACCTACAAGTGGCTGTGTAGCATGTCGCAATTTGTAGGTATAGAAACCACCTTCTGTCTAGAGGAGTTCCCTTTCCGAATTCAAAACCGTACCATGGCAGGACAGTTCTCTGCCCATATTTGGACTTCTATTTATGCAGGGTTTGTTATTGCCTTTCCTTATGTCATCTACCAATTTTGGAGATTCTTAAGTCCGGGCTTGCACGAAAACGAACGCCGACATTCAAGAGGCTTTATATTCATTTCCACCATCCTATTCTTTATAGGAGTGTTATTTGGTTACTATATCGTAACGCCATTGTCTATAAACTTTTTAGGAACCTATACGGTAAGCCCCGAAATTTCCAACGAAATAGATATCAGTTCCTACATATCTTTGGTCCGATCGTCTGCCTTGGCATCGGGACTTATTTTCGAGCTTCCTATCATTATTTATTTCCTGACTAAAATCGGATTGGTTACCCCGGAAATCTTAACCAAATACCGCAAGTTCGCTTTGGTTATTGTGCTTATTATTTCCGCCATCATTACCCCTCCGGATATTGCTAGTCAGGTAATTGTAGCCATTCCTATTTTAATTCTTTACCAAGTAAGCATCTATATTTCTAGGATGGTTGTTAGAAATCAAAAGAAAAAAGAACAACAACATGTCAAACGTAGTTAACGAATTCAACGAATACCGTTCTAAAATGAACGAGAAAATTCTAGCCGATAACAACAAGGTTATCAAACGAATTTTCAATTTAGATACCAACGCTTATCAAGAAGGCGCTTTAGATGTAAAAACCAAAGAATTATTAGGTTTGGTTGCGTCCACGGTATTGCGTTGCGACGATTGTATTAAATACCATTTAGAAACCAGCTACAAAGCCGGATTAAAAAAAGAAGAAGTGGTAGAAGCCTTAAGTATTGCCACACTTGTGGGTGGTACAATTGTGATTCCGCACTTACGTCGCGCCTACGAATTTTGGGACGCTTTAGAAGAAAGCCGTTAAACTTTTAATAAATAAAAGTAGAATCTACAGACTAACTATCTAATTTACTATTTTAGCACCTATTACTTAGTTCTATGAAGTTAAAAGCCGAAAATTTAATGAAGTCCTACAGCGGACGTAAAGTGGTAAAAGATGTCTCCCTAGAGGTTAATCAAGGAGAGATTGTTGGACTTCTTGGCCCTAATGGTGCCGGAAAAACCACCTCGTTCTATATGATTGTGGGACTGATCAAGCCAAACGGTGGAAACATTTACTTGGACAAAACCAACATTACCAAATACCCAATGTACAAACGTGCCCAAAATGGTATTGGCTATTTGGCTCAGGAAGCATCGGTTTTTAGAAAGTTAAGTATTGAGGATAATATTTTAAGCGTACTGCAACTAACCAAACTCAGCAAAAAGGAACAACACGATAAGATGGAGTCCTTGATTGAAGAATTTGGTTTGGGACATATCCGTAAAAGTCGTGGCGACTTATTATCTGGAGGGGAACGTAGAAGAACCGAAATAGCCAGAGCTTTAGCCACCGACCCGAATTTCATTCTATTAGATGAGCCTTTTGCAGGAGTAGATCCTGTGGCTGTAGAAGACATTCAGCGTATTGTAGCCCAATTGGCCAAGAAAAATATTGGTATCCTAATTACCGACCACAACGTACAAGAAACCTTAGCCATTACCGATAGAACCTATTTAATGTTTGAAGGAAGCATTCTAAAAGCAGGAGAACCTGAAGACTTAGCGAATGATGAAATGGTAAGAAAAGTGTATCTAGGTCAGAATTTCGAACTTCGTAAGAAGAAAATTCGCGAGTAGCTTTTAAAATTGGTAGCTGCCTCTTGTAAGTATCAAGAAACAGGAAGACTCTCAACGGAATCCTAAGCTTTTATCATCCTCACAACCCACATCAGGGCTCGAAACCCAATCAGGGCTACAAGACCAACGGCCAAGCCCACAAGGAAATCTCTTATCACCCCTGGCCAAGCTTCCATCACATGATGTAGGAATTCAATGTTGTGTACAAAAATCCCACCGGATACCAACAACAAGGCTATGGTTCCGATTACGGAAAGCGACTTGATGACTTTTGGCAGTCCCTGCACCAACACATTCCCTATAAATTTTAAAAAGCCTTTACCATTCCCTAACTGTATGAGTCGCAGACCAAAATCGTCCATACGCACAATCAGTGCTACAATCCCATAAACCCCTACAGTAGCAATCATAGCCACTATAGAAACCACCAAGATTTGAAACAACAAATCCCTGCCCACTACGGTACCTAAAGCTATAATAACAATCTCAACAGAGAGGATAAAATCGGTTAGTATGGCCGACTTCACCTTGCTTTTCTCCTGGGCCAAAACATCGGCATCGGTTACCTCTTCCTGCGCTATCTCTAATTCAGGGTGTTTGTGTGGAATAACAAACTCATAGATTTTCTCAGCTCCTTCAAAAGCCAAATAAATGCCACCCAACACTAAAATCACAGTCACAGCCCAAGGTAAAAACGCACTCAATAAAAAAGCGAGGGGTAAAATAATCAGTTTATTAATAAAAGAACCTTTGGTAATGGCCCAAAGTACAGGCAATTCTCTGGACGACACAAAGCCGGAAGCCTTCTCGGCATTTACCGCTAAATCATCCCCTAAAATCCCAGCTGTTTTTTTGGTAGTAATTTTACTCATGGCAGCTACATCGTCCATAAGCACGCCAATATCGTCAAGTAAAGCAAAAAAGCCTGAGGCCATATATTTATAATTATCTGGTTATTGCGGACAAAATTACTGTAGAAACTTGAAACTGTAGGTATTCATCACGCACTTTTTTTTGAAACAACCATACCAAAGCGCTCAAGCTTCCTTGCCATCGTCTTCATTTGGAATAAAACACGCTTAGTTAGCTCTGCTCAAGAAAGGTAGTTCCTGATAAACCGTACGACCCGATTTCCTACTCAATACTTACTTGGTTCGCTAAGGACAAGCCAATATAAAGCAGAATAATCACAGGAATAGCAGCAAACTGCAGCACCGTAAGTAACACCACGCATAGGATGATGAAAATATAACGAAGGGCATTGTTTTTAAACCCCCAATCCTTAAACTTTAAAGCAAAGAGTTTGATGTTAGACACCAATAAATACGAGCTCAGCAAAGTCAGAGCTATTAAAAACCACGGATTTAAAATAATGGCATTCATGGTATCGTTGTTTTGAAATTCCATAATCAGCGGTAAAGACACAATCAATAAGGTATTTGCTGGTGTTGGAAGTCCTTTAAAATACGACTGTTGGTCTTCATCAATATTAAATTTAGCCAATCGGTAAGCCGAAGCCAAGGTGATAAAAAACCCGATCAATCCTAGAGATGCAAATTCAAAACCTTCAAAGCCTATCACACTGTTCCAATCGTCCGTGGTTACAGAAATATCTGCATCGCCCACAGCCAAGTTCAACAGCTTAAACATAATAATTCCAGGAACCAAGCCACTCGTTACCATATCGGCTAAGGAATCCAACTGAACCCCTATGGCGCTTTGCACCTGTAACTTTCTGGCCAAGAGCCCATCAAAAAAATCGAAAAATATACCCAGAGCCACAAAAATAGCGGCTGCCACAAAATGATTATGGACGGCAAACAATACAGCAATACACCCAGAAAATAAGTTTAATAAGGTGACGAAATTCGGAATCTGTTTTTTCATTGACTAGTGCTTAACAGCTGTAAAAATAACAAACTATTTTCGTCTAATACCAAATCAGCTTAAAAATGATGGATAATTAATTTAACAGCACCCCTTAAAATGGCGTCCAAGCAAGGCTTGGGAGCTGCTAGTTCAGCTCAGAAATCCATCGCCTTGGAAGCATCTTTCAAAGAGTTTCAATAAAAACTTCAGGTCTATTAAAAAAATTGCACCTATCCAACTCCAGCACAAACTCCTAGACAACTAACCCCAGAACCCCCTATTTTCGGTCCATTATTAAATGTTTATTTTTGTAATTATCGCCTATTCCATAAGCCTCATACAATAACTACACGATTTTCAAGTTTAATATGTTGAAAAATTATGGCATATTTGCAGAAATTATCTCGCATTTGAAGACAAAACTTACAGCAATCCTTTTTTTAATTTCCATCACTGTGTTTGGGCAGGCGGTTAGGAAATATTCTAACGAGTTTATGAATATAGGGGTTGATGCTGCAGCCTTAGGAATGGCTAACGCGGTAACGGCGCACTCAGCCGATGTGAATTCGGGCTATTGGAACCCAGCTGGTTTGGTGCATGTAGAAGATAAGCAATTGGCCTTAATGCATTCCAGTTATTTTGAAAGCATCGCCAATTACGATTATATCGGTTTTGCTATGCCTATAGACGACAAAAGTGCCCTCGGAATCTCCTTAATCCGTTTTGCTGTGGATGATATTTTAAACACCACCCAATTAATAGACTCCGAAGGAAACATCAATTACGATCGAATCAGTCTCTTTTCAACCGCCGATTATGGCGTGACCTTTTCTTATGCTAGAAAACTACCCTTGGACGGCCTGAATTATGGCGTAAATGCTAAGGTTATCCGACGTATTATAGGCGACTTTGCCTCCTCTTGGGGGTTTGGTTTGGATGCAGCCATTCAGTTTGAAACCAGAAACGATTGGAAGTTTGGTATTATGGCTCGAGACATTACCACCACCTTTAATACGTGGAGCATTAACGAAGAAGCCTTCGCTACCATACAAGATGCCGTAGAAGGTCAGAACCAAGAGCTGCCAGAAACCACTGAAATCACCATCCCTAAATTGCAATTCGGTGTTTCTAAGAAATTCATCATCCGCTACGATTATTCCTTACTAGCCGAAGTGGATTTAAACATCCGTTTTGAACAAAACAACGACATCATTTCCACCTCTTTTGCCAGTATCAATCCCGCTTTGGGCTTGGAGTTTGGCTATATAGATATGATTTACCTCCGAGCCGGACTGGGTAACTTTCAAAACGAACTACAAATAGATAACAACGAACGCGTGAGCTTCCAACCAAGCATGGGGGTAGGCTTTAAATACAAAGGCATCCAAGTAGATTATGCCTTCACTGATATAGGCGACCAAAGTGTGGCCCTATATTCCAATGTGTTTTCTTTGAAGTTCGATTTTAGTATTTTTAAATAGAAGCCCCCTTCCGAATAACTAGGTCCAAACCCCAACAGAGTACCGACAACTCACCCCTACAAATGAGACTGTCAGGAACCATAAAACACGCCATTTGCTCAATTTCCTTAGAAGCTGAAACAACTTAGAGGAAATCCCATAGTTTTTACTAAATTTGACACCAATAAAACCAACTTATGGGAAAAACACTCTTAATCCTTAGCACCTGTCTCTTTGTAGTCCTATCCTCCTTTTCACAAACCAGACGCCTGTCATCGGATGCTGAAATCAGCGTTCTAACTATAGGACCAGGAAGTTCTTTAAACGATGCCTTCGGACATAGTGGTTTTAGAATCAAAGACACCCGCTTAGGGATTGACGAGGTGTATAATTATGGTATTTACGACTTTAACACCCCTAATTTCTATTTGAAGTTTGCTCAAGGGAAGCTAAACTACCTCATTGGAAAAGATACGTTTCAAGATTTCTATAGAAGCTACGTCTATCAAAATCGAAGCATTCAAGAGCAGACCTTAAAACTAACGCAGATAGAAAAACAACAGGTGTACGAGTACCTTTTAAACAATATCAAACCTGAGAACAGAACCTATCTCTACGATTTCTTCTTCGACAATTGCGCGACAAAAATAAAAGACGTTTTAATAGCCAACCTCAGCTTTCCAGTAGTGTTTAACGAACCAGCGGACTTCCAAACCAAAAGTTTTAGAACCCTGATCCAAGACCAACTGGACGCAAATTCTTGGGGAAGTGTGGGCATCGATCTGGCCTTAGGTTCCGTCATCGACCGACCAGCCACCCCGGAAGAACACATGTTCTTACCTCAATACATCCACACCTTTTTTGGAACAGCCACCTTTGAAAACACCAAAGAACATCTGGTTAAAACCGATGAGCTACTCTATAAACAGAAAGAAGTGGCCGACTCTAATAACGTCCTGTTCAGCCCTTTTGTCGTTTTCGGTATCTTAGGACTCCTTATCATAGGCCTCACCTACTCCGATTTTAAAAAACAAACCAGAACCAAAATCTTAGACATCGGGATATTCACCATCACAGGACTGCTAGGTGTA
>Ga0209075_1001749_pt1 | contig 20048 bp, 16 predicted proteins | sample Stecom2011_FD_187523 | JGI IMG/M metagenome (GOLD analysis project Ga0209075, IMG submission 187523) | Agricultural soil microbial communities from Utah to study Nitrogen management - Steer compost 2011 (SPAdes) (version 2) | ecosystem: Environmental > Terrestrial > Soil > Agricultural land...
TGCATTCGAAGTCGATGCGAAAAACCCATCCGAGAAGCCTATGCATGTTGAAATCCTTGCCAGTTCGATCAGCGATAATTTTTTCTATCTTCTCCACGACGTCCAAGGCCGGGCGGTGCTGGTGGACCCGGTGGACGGCGAGCAGGCGGTTGAGTTCGTGCGCCGAAAGGGGTTGCGCTTAGAGTCGGTCGTGAATACGCACTTTCACCACGATCATATCGGTGGAAATGACGTGGTCTTTCAGGCGTTCTCCGAGGCGACACTTCTGGCCGGGGCGCTGGACGCCGCGCAGATCGAGGCGGCCCAGGCGCGCGCGGTCGACCGGCTGCTCTATGCCGGAGATGCCGTGGCGGTCGGGTCCTATGAAGTGCGCGTGCTGGATACGCCCGGGCATACCGCCGGGCATATCAGTTTGCTTGGGGAGCGCCATCTTTTTAGTGGCGATACGATCTTCGCCGGCGGGGTGGGGAATTGTCGATTTGGCGGGGATGCCGGGGTCTTATACGAAACCTATCGCGATATCGTCAGCGCGCTGTCCGATGCGGTGATTTTCTATCCGGGCCACGATTATGCGCTCCGCAATCTGGAGTTCATCCTGGCGCTTGAGCCCGGTAATGCGAGCGTTGAGGCGTTGCTCGACCAGGAGCGTGAGCGCGTCGAGTCGGCAAAGCAGGCGCAGGTGTCCAAAAAAGATCGCGTCCTGCACCGTCGAACCCTCGGCGAGGAACGCGCGTATAATCCCTTTTTGCGGGTCGATGACCTTCGGTTCAGGGACGGATTAAAGGCGGCGCATCCCGATGTTTATGCCGCCGAGTTGGCGCGCTCCAAGACGCCGGCCGAGGCGGCTTTTCGCACGCTTCGCACGCTGCGAAATGACTGGTAAGACCTTTTCGACGACGATTTTTAAAGTTCAAGGTATCAAATGATGCGTGCATCCTGGGTTAAAATTCTCATCCTCGCCGCGGCGCTCGGCGCCTTTGTCGTGGTTCTTTCCGCCTCCTGGACCATCGCCGACAAACCGGGAGTGATGGAGTCGGTGGTGCGCCTGGACGGCGAGTGGGTGGATCGCCCGGCGCCCGACTTCGAGTTGATCAACGTGGACACCGGCCAGGCGGCGAGCCTGTCGAATTTTCGGGGCAAAGTGATCTTTTTGAACTTCTGGGCGAGCTACTGCGTCCCGTGCCGAAAAGAGATGCCCAGCATGGAGCGTCTGGTACGCCAGTACCGCGATCGCGGATTGGTGATGGTCGCGGTGAGCCTGGACGTCGAGCAGCAGGATATCGGTCAGTTTATGAACGAATTTTTGCCCGACCAGCAGTCCCAGATGACCGTCTTATGGGACCCGACCAGCAAGAGTTCGGCGGCGCTTGGCACCGAACTTATCCCCGAGACCTATATTATTGACCGAAACGGGCAAATGGTGGCGCGTTTTGTGAGCGAATATGACTGGACGCGCCCCGAGGTCAAGCAGTTAATCGAGGCGTTGCTTTAACGCCGGGGCGCCGGGTTATGCCGACCGGAGGTCAGCAGGCCGAAGGCGTTGGCAAGGTACATCCCCAGAAGTCCCAGCGCGGTCAAATACCAGAAGCTCAAATACCCGAAATGGCGCTCGGACGTCATATAGGGTTGGGTGACATACTCGAGGCTCGCGACCGGGAAGGGATACTCGCTATGCTCGGGGCCGAGCACCAGCACGGTCGGGGTCTGCGGGGTGTCGATGCCCTCGCTCTTGAGCGCCCGGGCGATGCCGGTGATATCGTAGGTCTCCCATTCAACGGGTTGGGAGTCCGGGGTCTTCTTTAAGCGAATCTCACCGCGTTGCAGGGCGGCGCGCGTGCCGTCATCGGCGATGACACGCTGGGGCTGGTAAACCAGTCCGGTATAGGTCTGAATCGCGGTGTCGGGGGGCTGAGCGGCGAGCTCGGCGGCGTCGCGCAGGCGCACCCAGCCGCGATTGACGATCAACGCGCCCGGACCCTCGGCAAAGCGCAGCACCCCGCCGATCCAGTAGCCGGGTTTTCCGCCGTCGTGGGTGCGATGCTTGAATAAAAAGACATAGTCCGGGTCCAGGTGGCCGCGCACTTCGATGGGGCTATAGGAGCGCGCGTATTGTTCGAACTGCGCGAAGCTGGCGATTTCCAGAGGGGTATCGCCCAGGTGTTCGGCGCGCGCGGCCTCGATCTCAAGCTTTTCGAAATAGCGCACCGTCTGCCAGGTCCCCAGCGCGACAAGCAGCATAAGCCCGACCACCGTGCCGAGTGTGGGCCACAGTTTGGGTCTGAATTGGAGCCGCTTGCGTTGGTTCATGAGGAGAGGATGATGCGGGTGATGACGGTCAGTACGACCAGAAACGCGATGATGCCCAAAAAGATGAATCCCACGCGCCGGTTGCGCTGGCGCATCGCGTCGGAGGGCTCAAAATCCGCGCCCGGCGTGCTCCGCGTGGTGTCAGCGTCTTTTTTGGGCTGGGCGGTTGGAGGGAGTGATTCTTGGCTCATAAACAACCCGAACGCGACTTCGCGCGGTGATGGCAGCGGGGAGGACTGCCGTGGAAACTAAGGACGATGAAAATCAGGGACTAATTTTTTAGGGCGCTTGCACCCTCGGGTAGCGAGCCATTCTCGGTGTTGTGCTCCACCGGGCCGTCCAGCGTCTTTAGCTTAAAGAAGGTATAGCTCAGGGTGATGCTCTTGATATGCTCGGGCATTGACGGGTCAAACCAGAAATACAGCGGCATCTCCATCGATTCGTTCGGATTGAGGGTCTGCTCGGTAAAGCAGAAACACTCGATTTTCTTGAAATACTGGGCCGCCTCGGGCGGCACGATATCGTAGACACCTTTGCCCACGATGGTATCAACTCCGCTGAGATTCTCGGCATAAAATTTCGTCAGTCTTTTTTCGCCGGGGTGCACTTCGGCGGTGAGCTCGGTAGGGGCGAACTTCCAGGGCAGTTGGCTGTTGACGAAAGACGAGAAGCGCACGTGTACGGTGCGCGACTCGTCGACCTCGACCCCGGTATAGTCAGAGACGCTGCCATTAAGCGCCGCAGACCCGCCCGGGTCGAGCTTCGCGCAGACCAGCCGGTATAGCGGAATCGAGCCCCAGGCAAACGCGAAGGACACCGCGAGTGTGATGCCGACCCACTTCAGGAACTTGCGGTGGTCGGTGGCGACATGATTTCCGTCACCAAAGGGAAGCACCGTGGTGGATTTAGGTGTGCCCGGCTCAGCCGAAGAGGGTGTGGATTCATGCTCGGTCATCGCGAACTCCGAAGATAGGGGAGATGGGATGGGGGCGCGGGGGGAGGCGTGCGGCGGGGTTTGGGGCATAGGCCCCGGCGCGCCGGGCGGGCTGCCCGGCGCGCCAAATTGACGCGCGCGTCCCGCTTAGCCGGGACCCCATGGGAACATGCCGATGGTTAAGAAAGTTGCGAAGAGAAACGGCGCACACGCGATCAAAATAATGGCCGGGCGCTCGCTGATAAGGTGCATATAATACCAACCCACCAGGCCGGTTTTGACCATCGCCAGCACAATCAACGACACGACCTGGAAGGTGCGCGGCTCCATGATCCCGAAAAGTCCGGGAAACTCACCGAGTCCGATGAGTTGCGGCTCCGGCACGATGACCTCCAAGGCGGTCAGGATAAGCAGCGCCACCCAGACCCACATATAGTCAGCTTTGAGCCAGGAGATGCCTAACCAGCTTTTATGTTCGACTTCTTCAAGTGTTTGCATCGTGTATTCTATCGAGCGTTTCGGGCGATTGCGAGCGTTCAAAAATATCAGGTGCGGCGCAATCGCCAGATTGATTTAAATTTTTGGCGCGCTCAACCTGCCGGCGCGACCGACTTCCTGCATCCTGCGGCCTTGGGCCGGTCAGATGAGATATACAAAGGTGAAGACCAGAATCCAGACCAGGTCGACGAAGTGCCAGTAAAGGCCCGCCAATTCGATCATGGAGGAGTTCTCCTGGGTGATCTTGCCGCGGCGAAGTCCCAGGTAAATGATGACATTATACATCACGCCCACCGCGACATGCGCGCCGTGAAACCCGGTGAGGCTCAAAAAGGAGCCGGCGAAGTTCGGGTTATAATCGACGGCTTCGCCGCCGACCAGGTAGGGCCATTTTTCCAGAATAAGATGGGTCCACTCAAAGCCCTGGATGCCCAAAAAGAGCAGTCCGCCGGCAATGGTAACGAGCATCCATTTGCGCGCCCGGTCCAGGTCGCCGCGGATGGTCTCCGAGAGCACATGGACCATCGAGACGCTACTGCAAATCAGCACGAAGGTATTAAACGCGGTGAGCTGAATGCCGGTGACCCCGAAGGTCTCATAGGGATTGGGCCAGTCACTGCCGGGCGTCCAGCGCAGCCGGGCGTAGCCGGCCAGAAAGCCCGCGAAGGTCATGGCGTCCATGATTAAAAATGTCCAGATCCCTAGCTTTCCGTTTCCAACTCCAAGAGACTCGCCACCGAGCTCGGATGGGGATTCTGCGACTTGTTGCGTGGCCATATTCAAAAACCTGTTATCGTCTTTGCCTGGGCCGCTTTTGGGGGCCAGGCCATTATAAACAATTCGAAAGGGTCAACACCCGCGCGCCGCATGGTGAGGCGCGCGGGCAGCAAAATATTACTCCGCGGGCAGCGGCTCGGCGAGCTGGTCAGCGTCGCGCTTGGGGCCGCCCGGATTATGCCCGTGGCTGCGGTCAATGGGGGTCCAGACCGGCGCCTCCGGGAAGTTATGGTGCTGGGGCGGCGAGGTGGTATACCACTCCAGGTTGGTGCCATCGTTCCAGGCGTTGCGGCTGGCGACTTTTCCGTGCTTGAGGCTCCAGAGCATATTGAAGAGCCAGACGAACTGGAAGGCAAAGAGGGCGAATGCGCCGATACTCGAGATGAAGTTGAGCATCTCAAATTGCGGGTCATAGTCGTAGTAGCGCCGCGGCATGCCCTTCATGCCCAGATAATGCATGCCAAAGAAGGTGATGTTGATGAAGATGGCGGTGCCCCAGAAATGCACGCGTCCCAGGGTCTCGTTATACATCCTTCCGGTGAATTTCGGGAACCAGTAGTAGATACCGGCAAAGATGGTCAACACGGAGCCTGCGACCAACACATAGTGGATATGCGCGACGACATAATAGGTATCATGCAGCTGGATATCGACCGGCACCGCCGCGACCACCACGCCCGACAGACCGCCCAGGGTAAACATCGACAAAAACGCAAACCCAAAGAGCATCGGGGTGTCAAACTTGATGCTGCCGTTCCAGATCGTCGCCAGCCAACTGAAGATCTTGATACCGGTGGGCACGGCGATAATCATCGACAGGAACATGAAGCCGACGCGCACTCGAAGGGCGATACCCGTGGTGAACATATGATGGGCCCAGACCAGGAAGCCGAGCACCGAGATGCATACCAGCGACCAGGTCATCACCGAGTAGCCGAAGATCGGTTTTCTGGAGAAGGTCGGCAGGACCTCCGAGATGATGCCGAAGCCCGGCAGAATCATGATATAAACAGCGGGGTGCGAGTAGAACCAGAACAGATGCTGATACAAAATGGGGTCACCACCGCCGGCCGGGCTGAAGAAGTGAAAGGCGCCGGGGAATGTGCGCTCCAATTGAAGCATGATGAGCGCGCTGGAGAGCACCGGGGTCGCCGCAAGGATGAGCATGCTGGTAACAACGAGCGACCAGGTAAAAAGCGGCATCTGGAAGAAGGTCATATTGCGGCAGCGCATATTGAAAATGGTTGCCAGGAAGTTGACCGCGGCCATCGTGGAGCTGACACCGGCCAGGATAATGGCCACATTCCAAAGGTCCGCGCCCAGAGACGGCGAGAAGGCCGAGTTGGAGATGGGCGGATAGGCGGTCCAGCCGAAGCCCGGAGCGTTAAAGACATACGAGCTCAGCAGCATCATGCCCGAGGCCGGCAAAATCCAGAACGCCACCAGGTTTAGCCTTGGAAAGGCCATATCGGGCGCGCCGATCTGAATCGGGACGATGAAGTTGCCCACGCCGGTATAGATCGGGATGACGAAAAAGAAGATCATCAACGAGGCGTGCATGCCCGGCAGGGTCGCAAAGAAGTCCGGTCCCATGAAGTCGGGACCCGCGTGGAGCAACTCTGCGCGGATGAAGATCGAAAGCACCCCGCCAAGCGCCCCCATAAACAGCGCGAAGACGATATACATGATGCCAATACGCTTGGCGTCGGTGCTTCCGAACCACTCCTTGACGTATTGTGCAGCGGATTTGCGCGACTTTTCAGTCAGCGGCGCGAGATAACCGTATTGGGTTTCAGTAGACATAGTCGGCTCTTCGTTTCGTCGGATACTTCAGTATAAAGCTGCGATCATTCGCGTTAATTAGTGTTCAGAATCGGTCGTGATTACTTGCGCGCTTTTTTTCGAATCTCGGTCACTTCGGAAGGCTGGACAGTCTCGCCTTCATTGCCGAATGACTTGCGGATATACGTGAGCACACCGGCGACCTGTTTGTCGCTCATGCCCAGGCCCATCGGCGGCTGAACGCCGGCCCATGCCGGGGTATCCAGGCCGTTATCGAGCGCGTGAACCGCGGCGGCAAGGTCGGTCAGTGCGACCTTATTGCCCGCAAAATTCGGCACGCTTTCAAGCCCTTCGCCGTCCAAACCATGGCAGCCGACGCAGGAGTTATAAACCATCCGGCCCACCGCCATCAGCTCGTCGTCGGCAACCGGCAGGGCGCCGCCGGCCGGGAAGGCCGTCAGGCCCAGCTCGGCGCGCACCTCAGCGACGAAGTCCGCGTCGACCGTGCCACCCTTATTGCCCCATGAAGTGCGCTCATGATTGACCACCGCGGCGATCTCGGCGTCGTTAAAGCGCGCGCCGAACTGCTGAATGCGCATCTGGTTTTGCCCATAGGTGACGCCGTTGACCACCACGGCTTCGTCGAGCCCGTTGAGGACGATGGAGACGTGGTCTTTTTTGGTATCTTCGCTATTGGTGAACTCGGTGCCTGCAAGCGCCGGGAAGGTGCCCGGGGTGCCCTTACCATCGTTGCCATGGCAGGAAACGCAGCTATTGGCGTAAATCTGGGCTCCGTCGACCTCGCCCTTATTGGCGCCGGACTGCACATCTGCGACCCACTGATTGAAGCTCGACTGGGTCATGGCCACCATGCGGAAGTACATATTCCAGTGGTCCTTGCCGCACATCTCGGCGCACATGCCCCGATACTCAGTGCCGGTATACTTGAGGTAGGGCGAGTCAGGGGCGGGGGCACTGCCGGCCAGGTAGGTCACCTGGCGCTCAAGCGTGTCGCTGGGGGCATTGGTGGTGAAGGAATTGCCGTCCATGCTGAATCGTTGCTTCAGGTTCTGCCACCAGCCCGAGCGCGTCGTGGGGTGCACCGCGCCGTTGATATCCTGGACCACGCGCCCGCTGTCGCTGACCTGCTTGACCGCGCCGTCGGCGTTGAACCAGTAATAATTCTTTCGTCCGGGAACCGCATCGATCTTAACGCCCATCTCGGGCAGCCACAGCGCGTGGATCACGTCGGCTGAGGTCACCTCCAGCACAATATTGGTATTGGCCGGCACGATGAGGTCCGGATTCATGATCCCGCCCTGTTCGGGATAGCGAAAGTCCCAGTCCCACTGGCGCGCGATGGCTTCCACCGTCATGGCGTCTTCGGGGACCACTTCCACGTCATACATCACGTTGATGGTCGTGAATCCCAGGTAGAGCTGCAGCAGGATAACCGCGAGCGTCCAGCCCAGCTCGATCTTCATATTGCCGTGGGTCTGCACCGGCATTTCATCGTCGGATTTGCGCCGAAACTTCAGCACCGCGTAGATGATCATGGCCTCTACAATCACCATAATCAACAGACACGCTTTCCAGACATCCTTATACAGGAGGTCGACAGCCCGACCGCTGCCCGAGTGAAGCCCGATATACTCGCCCGAACCGGGGATCGCGAACGCGCTCAACGGTATCAAAACCGTGATCAGGACGAGAATCGCGGGGATGAGAAGCTTAAAGGGGCGTTTCGAGTTGGTATGGATGCTCATTATAGTCTTCTATTTAGGCATGGTAAGGCGGACCGTCTCAGTGAACTGCGAGGGCGGTCCGCGGTGTATATATGCGGAATACAATCAAAATCTAATGCTATAATCGTCGCACCAACGGTGCATAATACCTGCTAAAAAGTCAACCTCGCCACAGATTTGCAGGCCATATTGAGGCTCTTTGAAGCGACTCTCTCGGGGGCCTGCAAATATTTCATCGCGATACGCAAATTATGCGCAAAATTGCAAATAATGCGCGCCAAGACGGGCTCTTTCGAGCCCGTCATGGGGTTAATCTTGCTCGGTCGGCTCGGCTGGCGCTTCCCCTTCCGAAGCGGTCTGCGGCGCGACTTCGGGCGCCGCCATCTTGATCTCAACATCGCCCTCAAAACCCGCGACATACGCCTGAAGGTTATTCCACTCGGTTTTGCTGAGTGTGGCGGCGTTGGTCATATTGGAGAGCGTGGCGTGCGCCCCGGCATAAGAGCGCCGGGCGAATTCGGCCGTGCTCCCACCGGCGACCGCCGGGCTGAGCGCGTCAGTGGTGATATAAAAATACGGGGGCTGGGCGCCCAGCGGACCCATCGCCGAGCCCGAGCCGGCGTTTCCGTGGCACGAGGCGCAGCTCTGGGCGAAGGTGGCGGCGCCGGCTTCGGCGTCCGCGCCCGGCTGCAGCTCGACCGGCCCGTAGGTGCGCAGGCGCACCGAGCGCTGCTCGGCCTGGTCCTCGATAAGCGCGCGCATCGCGACGTCCAGCGAGATCGGCTCCGGGGCTTCCGGCGCGCTCAGGCTGCGGCATGCGGCCACGATCTGGGCGTCGGTCGCCTCGACCTTCACGTTTTCGGGAACCCAGGTCAGAACAAATTGGGTCAGCGCCCAGCGATCCTCCTCGGGGATATTCGAGAAGGCGGCCATCGAGGTTCCGGGAATGCCGTTGGTCACCGCGTCAAACACGCCGAGCGCGTTGACCGGCTCATGGGTCCAGTCCGCGGAATTCTCGGTATGAAAGTTTCGCGCAGGCGGCACCAGACTCACCCCGGCGGTGCCGGCCGGGTCGCCGTTATCACCGTGGCAGCTCGCGCAACCCGAGGACGCGTAGACTTCCTTTCCGCGCGCGATCTGCGCCTCGCCCTTGGGCGCGACCTTTTCGGTGAGCGTCCCCTTGATATCTTCGTTGCAGACGCCGTTGGCCGCGCGGTCCATTCCCTTGGCGAAAATCTCCGGCGGGTCCACGCGCGTCTCGTCCATCGGCCCGAGGCTGCGAATATAATGCACCAGATCCCAGCGGGACTGGTATTGCAGGAAATTATAGGTCGGATGCGGCGGAATCTTGGCGCCCAGGCGCTCTTCGGTCGCCGCGGGGTCAACCGCCGCGTCCTCGAGGCCAAAAGTGATCACGTTATAGGCCTGAATGGGACCACGCGCCGCGTGATACTCGCCCTGGGTCAAATCGACCGTATTAAAGGCGCGACCCGGGGCGCCGGCGAGCATGACATTCTGCATCCCCTCGCCGTTCTTGCCGTGGCAGACGCCGCAGTTTTGCTGGTAAAGCGCCGCGCCACGCTCGATGCGCTCCGGCGTGGGCACCAACATATTATCCAACTCGGCGGTGCCAATTCCCTGGGCGCTGACAAGCGGTGCCAGCACGCAGAGCGCACCCACGGCGAGGGAAACTTTAAGAGCTTTAGCAAGTATTTGGTCTTTCATGATTTCTACTTTAACGAGGGCGCGTGCCAACGCTGCTTCGGACACAATTTATATCAGCGGTGCCTGGCCAAGCGCACCAATTCAAAGTCGATTCAGCCCTGGCTGTACTGGGCATGTTCCTCAGCCGTGGGCAGCTCGCCGTGCATATGATGCTCCAGCGCTTCATTCAAAAACGGGTCTTTGATGGGAATCAGGTTCGCGCTGGCAAGGCCGCGCGCCACCGAGATGATAAAGACGCCCACAAATCCAAGCACAATCAGAACTTCAAGCCACGGAATATCGATATGGACCACGCCGTGCACCGGCACAAACGAAACCCACCACCAGACCTCGAAGGGCAGGGTGAGCATCAGGCTATAGCTGACAATGCGCAGGATATTGCGCTTGTTCTTCTTGGCCTCCTGCGGCAGCAACACCAGAAACGGGATGATGAACTTGGTCGCAAAGAGCGCGATAAACCAATGCCAACCGCCGGCGTCCTGGATGCGGTGGACGTACCAGCCAGCTTCCTCAGGAATATTGGCGTACCAGATAAGCAAAAACTGGCTGAACGCGATATAGGCGTAGAAGACGGTGAATGCGAAGACCCACTGGCCGACCAGCAGGACCTGGCGGTCGTGGACGAATTTGCCGAAATAATCATTCTCTTTAAAATGCAGCACGAGGATGGCCATAAACGCAAGGCCTGCCTGGAAGAGCACCGCGAAGGCGTAGACCTGGAACATCGTACTGAACCAGTGCGGCTCAAGCGACATCAGCCAGAACCAGGTCATAAAGGAGAAGCCAAAGACGAATACGAACATGAAGACGACGCTGAGTTTGCGATTCGCGTCGGTCAGCGCGGGGTCGCCGGTCTCGTCTTGCTTCACGGAGTTGCGCCGCATCACCCAGGTCACCGCGATCCAGGCCACAAAGGACACGACCGTGGTAAAGGCCATATTGCCGAATGTCAGAAACCCGCTCTTCTTGGCAAGGATCGCGTCATTGGCCGCGCTGGGGTCCATCCAGTGGAAGAGCGTACTGGTGCCCGCCAGCGCGATGAGTCCGAAGACGAAAGCCGGGACAAGATAATATCCCATGGCCTCCGGAATGCGCCGAATCGACACCCCCCAACCCGCCCCGGACAGATACTGCGTGGCGTTATAAAACGGCCCGCACAGCCCCAGGCTCAGGGTCGCCCACCAACCGATGAGGTAACCGTTCCACGCGCGATGCTCGAAGCCTCCGAAGAGTCCGCCGAGAAACGCCAGAAGTCCGACGAGCGCAAGCACCCCGCCGATAAGATAGATGCCTCTGCCGGGCTCGAACTTTTTGGGCAGCGGGTATTTTTGGTCGGTATCTTTTGCAGCCATGGCTTTCGCCTCGCTCACTCAATCAAATTGGGTAGCGCCCCATCGCTTCGGGGCGCATCTTGTCTTTCAGATTAAATATCTGCCAGCACACTCTATTAAAAAGACCTTCAACGAGGCCTGTCTATCTTTGGCTTCGGCGGCCTATTTGTCTTTGGCCACCAAGGCGCGGTCTTGCGGTGCCGGATTCACCGAGCGTTGCAGGGCGCGGACATAATTGACCACCGCCCAGCGCTCTTCGGGGTGAAGCTGGCTCTTATAGCCCCACATGCGCGCCTGGCCGTGGGTGATGATATGATAAAGATGGCCATCGCTGAAATCACGGCTTCGCGCGGTCAGCAGGCTCGGCGGGTTCGGGTATTTATTATCCCCGACCACATAGCCCTGGCCGGTGCCATCGGCGCCGTGACACACGATGCAGGTGGTGTCGTAGGCGAGTTTGCCGTAGCGCAGCGTCTCGGCGTTGATGGGCACCGGATTGATCAGCGCGGTATCGGCGCCCTCGGCGTCGTCATGATAGGCATACTGCCGGTAGTCCGTGGGGACGGTGCCCGGCGGCGGCGTGCGCATGGTATCCGGGCCGCCCTTGAAGTCGGGCTGGGCTTCCTGCGCCTTATAAGCCGGCGATGAGTGCATGCCCTGGGCCGGGTTGATCTCGCCCCAGGTCTTGTTCTCGCCGGCGGGAATGCCGACCTCAATGCATGCACTCAGCAAGATGCAGGCCGAAACAACCAGCGACGCGCGAATGGCGATAGAATTTATATTGATATGGCGCATGATTTAGGCGTCCTTCACGACTTTTCGAACTTCCAGGGGATTCATTTTCTCGAGGAATTCAAGGGCCTCGTCGAGCTCAAAATTCTTGTCATCGGCCGAGATCCACAGGGCGAATCGGTCGTCTGTGATTCGCGGGTCGATAATGACCGGCTTCTTGAAGCATCCAGCGGCCTTAAACATCACGATGACCGTGGTCACGCCGCCAATAAGCACGGAGAGCTCGAACATCACCGGCACAAAGGACGGCCAGGGCGCAAAGGACTTGCCGCCAATGATCTGCGGCCAGTCAAAGGTCATCATGCCAAATTGCATCGCCACGGCGCTAAAAAAGCCAACCAGCGCGGCAGCCATGGTGACCCACGGAATCCAGGAGCGTCCCAGACCCATCGCGTCGTCCATCCCGTGGACCGGGAAGGGCGAGAAGGCGTCGAAGTCCTCGTAGACCGAGTCGCGGGTGAGCGCGGCGGCGGCGAGCAGGTGCTTGGGGTGGTCGAATAATGCGGCCACACCCTGCACGCGATGCTCCGAGATGCCGTGTCCGGCCGAGTCATAGCTGACGTTGTCGGCGTCGTCGGCGGCAACCGCTGCAGCCACGGGCGCCGCTTCTTCCTCGGCGACTTCTTCCTCGGCGACTTCTTCCTCGGCGACTTCCTCCTCGGCGCTAGCCGCTTCTTCGGATTCACTCAACGGGACAGTCTCACCGGAGACATCTTCGGGCGTGATATCCTCGCCGGAGACATCTTCTCCAGAAATATCCTCGCCGGTGGCGTCGACGGTTCCGTCGGTGTCGGGAAGCTGCTCAGAGGCCTCGTCGGGCGTCTGGTTTTCTTCCTCGTTGACTTCTTTGTCTTTTTTCTCATCAACCACGGGCGGCCTCCTTGCTCTGTGAGCGACCGATCTCAACGGCTTCGTCATGGTTCATGACGTGCTTGATTTCAAAAATTGTGATGGTCGGCAGGACCCGGCAGAACAGCAGGAATAACACCAGGAACATGCCGAATGAGCCGTATAGCAGCATGAAGTCGACCGGCTTGAAGTCGTAGATGCCCCAGGAAGACGGCAGATAATCACGGTGCAGCGAGACCACGAAGATGACGTAGCGCTCAAACCACATACCGATATTCACGCAGATAGACAGCACGAAGATGAGCGCGACATTGCGGCGCACCTTCTTGAACCACAGGATCTGGGGGAGCACGCAGTTATTGCCGTACATCAGCACGGATGCCCACCAATACGGACCGAAAAGACGGTTTGCGAAGTGAAAGCGCTCGCCGGTGGTGCCGGAATAATAGGCGATGAAGAACTCGGTGGCGTACGCGATGCTCACGACCATGCTGGTTAAGAGCAGGATCTTACAGCACAGTTCGATATGATTGATGGTGATATAATCTTTGAGATTAAAGACCGCGCGCAGCACAATCGCCAGGGTGAGCACCATGCCAAAGCCGGAGAAGATGGCGCCAGCGACGAAGTAGGGCGGGAAAATCGTGGTATGCCAGCCGGGGATAACCGAGACGGCGAAGTCAAAGGAAACGATGGTATGCACCGACAGAACCAGCGGGGTCGCGATGCCGGCAAGCATCAGGTAGGCCATCTCATAGTGGCGCCAGGCGCGGTTTCCGCCGGTCCAGCCAAGCGACATCAGCCCGTAGATCTTCTTGCGAATCGGGTGCTTGGCGCGGTCGCGAATGGTCGCAAGGTCGGGCACCAGACCGGTATACCAGAAGAAGACCGAGATGGTCGCGTAGGTCGAGACGGCGAAGACGTCCCACAGAAGCGGGGAGTTGAAGTTGACCCACAGCGGCCCGCGCCCGTTGGGCAGCGGGAAGAGCCAGTAGGCAAACCAGGGACGCCCGGTATGCATCAGCGGGAAAATACCCGCGACCATGACCGCAAAGATCGTCATGGCCTCCGCCGAGCGGTTAATGGCCGTTCGCCAGCCCTGATTGAATAGGAAGAGGATCGCCGAAATCAGCGTTCCGGCATGGCCGATACCGATCCAGAAGACGAAGGTGACGATAAAGACACCCCAGCCGACCGGGCTATTAAGCCCGACCACGCCCATTCCCACCGAAGTGGTCGCGCCAAGTCCGGCCAAAAAGACCAGCAGGAGCAGAAAGGACGGGATAAAGAGCAGCCACCACAATTTGGTCGGAAACCGCTCCAGATGCTGGGCGATATCGTTGGTGACGTCGGCATAAGACTTATTTCCGACTACCAGGGGTTCGCGCGTCGCCTTGGCGCCCCCAAAAGGCCCGTCGCCTTCGTGGTAGTGTGGGAAACCTGTGAGATCACTATTATTCATGCTTGGACTCTTTCAAGCGAGAGGATGCGGCAAAAAAAAGTAAGGTACAAATCAGTTCGGGTGCCAATACGCGCTTAACTGCTGGGTGCGTCGGTATTCCAGATGCTCGCCATATACGCGATGGACGGGCGCACACCAATCTCTGCGAGCACGAATAGGGCGCGCGGAGAATTATGGTCGACGGCAACCGTGGCTCCCTCGTCGAGGACGTTGCCAAACTGGATCGCCTCGGCCGGGCATGCCTGCTGGCACGCGGTGACCACTTCTCCGTCGCGAATCTGGTCGCGCCCTTCTTTCTTGACCTGCCACTGTGCCTTGCGGATGCGCTGCACGCAGAAGGTGCACTTCTCCATGACGCCGCGGCTTCGCACGATGACTTCCGGGTTCTGCGACAGCGGAAGCGGGTCGGCCGCGTTCATGCGCGAGTGCTCCAGCATCTCGGGGAATACCCGGGCGAGGAATGTGTCGGAGCGGTCTTCCTGGAAGTTATACCAGTTGAATCGACGCACCTTATACGGGCAGTTATTGGCGCAGTAGCGCGTTCCAACGCAGCGGTTATAGGCCATCTGGTTGAGGCCGTCGGTGCTGTGGGTGGTCGCGCCGACCGGGCAAACCGTCTCGCAGGGGGCATTTTCGCAGTGCTGACACAGCATCGGCTGCATGAAAACGCGCGGGTTATCCATATATTCGGCCAGCGCCACGTAGGTGTCGCGGGCGTACATCGGGTCGTTGACCACGCTGGCGCGCTTCTTGCGCAGCTCCGGGTCATTCTCCGGGAGTCGGTAATAGCGGTCGATGCGCATCCAGTGCATCTCGCGGCCCTCGTAGACGCCCTGGCGCCCGACGACCGGGATATTATTCTCTTCCTGGCAGGCCGTGACGCACGCGTTACACCCGGTGCATTTGGTCATGTCGATGGACATGCCCCATTTGAGCGGCTCGTAGTTGTGCCGCTCCCACATGTCATAATGCTTTTCGTGGTGCGGCTGGCCGACGGCCGGGTCTTTTTTATACTCGGCGAGCGTTCCGGTCGCGATAATCGGGCGCTGGACCAGGTCGATGACCTGGGAGCCCTGGGTAATGGCCATGTCGACATGCTTGCCGGTCTTGGCAAGGCTTGCGCCGATGCCGGACAGAACCTGCAGGCTTCCCGCGATATGGCTGAACTCAAATCCGTTGATGCCGACATCATCGCCGACCACGCCGCAGCGGGTGCGCCCGTAGCCAAGCGGCACGCCAATCACGTCGTCGTGCATGCCCGGCTGCATGATCACCGGGACTTCCCGCTCGACCTTTTGGCCGGCGACCTCCACGCTCAACTTGAGCACGTCGCCGTTGGCCAGGCCGGCCTCGGTGAAGGTCTTGGGGCTAAGCGTCACATAGGAATCCCAGGTATTGCGGGTGATCGGGTCGGGCAGCTCCTGAAGATGGCCGTCGTTGGCCAGCTCACCGTCGCCCATGCCGACCGTCGAGAAGAGGTGCAATTCCTTGTTGGCAAGCCCGGTCGAGGCGGTCTTTGCGTCGGGAAGCGCGGTCGGAAGGGCCCCCAGGATCGCGCCGATATTGGCCCGAAGTGCCAGCGGCTTTTCGCGCTCGGCGATAAATAGGCCCTTGCGCAGCGTGGCTTCCCAGAAGCTGTCGAAGTCGGCGAAGGCGTCGGCCTTGGGGAAAACTTCCTTCAGCCAGTGCGCGCGCAGGTAGCGATACCAGGAGCCCGGGTCAAAGGTCGGGGCGTTGCCCGGGTGATTGCCCGCCGGCGCCGCCTGCTCCTGAAGATAGGGCTTGAGCGAGGCAACCGCGTCCTGGCCGAACCAGATCAGCAGGCTCTCCTCGAAGGCGCGGGTGAAATAGAGCGGGCGAATCGCCGGCTGCTGAATCGCGTAGAGCCCGTGCACCGGGTTTGAGTCGCCCCAGGACTCCAGCGAATCATTGCCGGTGGCCAGATAATGCGCGTGATGCGCGGTCTCGTCGACCCGGTCGCTGGTGCTGATGACCATGGGGACCTTGGCCAGCGCCTCGGCAATCTTGAGCTCGGGCGGGGCCGAGTAGACCGGGTTTGCGCGGTCGATAATCAGCAGGTCGACCTGGCCGGCGTCGATATCCTTGACCAGCTCGACCAGGTCGGTGAACCCGCCGACGCTCTGGTAGCTCGGGCGGCTGGGGTCGACGGTCTGGCCGACGTTTCCGAGCAGTTCGTTGAGCAGGTTGACCGCGCTCTCAAGCGCGATGCCCTGCTCGGTGCCGCTTGCCGCGCTGCCGGCGACGATGAGGCTTCGGCCCTGCAGGGCGCCGAGCTCCTGGGCGGTTTTCTGCAAGACCTCGACCGGCAGACCGGTGAGCTTGGCCACCGCCTCGGGGGTAAATGCGCTGAGCTTGGAGGCCACGCTGGAGTTGGCCGCCGGCCCGGAGCTTGCGACCTGCTGGGCAAGGGCCATCGCCACATAGGGCAGGTCGCTATAGCGCACGCGGTGGCGGTCGTCGGCGTTGGCGCCGGTCAGCGAGAGGTGGCCCTCGAAGGCGACCAGGCGCGTCATATTTCCGTCGACATTTCGCCTGGACGAGAACTGCTTGGTGAACTCCACCGGCGACAGCCAGGTGCCCAGGAAGTCGCTTCCCAGCGAGACGATCAGGTCGGCTTTATCGAAGGAGTAGCGCGGAATCACCGCGCTGCCATAGGCCACTTCGGACGCGGCGCTCAGCGCCTGCGAGGTCAGCGGGTCATAGGTATAATGCTTGGCGTTGGGCAGCGCGTCGGCGATCTCTTTGATCAACGCGTGCTGCGCGCTTCCGCTCATGCTCGAGGTCAAAAAGCGCACCCCGCCGCCGGTCTTGACCTTGGCGATTGCCGCGGTCACCGTCTCGTCGAGCGCGCCCCAGGTGAGTTCCTCGTGGCGGTCATCCTTGGAGACCTTGAGCGGATTGCGCTGGCGGTCCGGATCATATAGGCGGCGGTAAAACGCCTGGCCGCGCGCATCGGTGGCGCCGCGGCTCAGCGGGTGGTCGGGGTTTCCCTCGATCTTGATTGGCCGGCCCGCGCGCGTCTCGACCAGCACGCCGTATTGCCCGACGGTCCCGGCAACGACAGTCGCGTAGTAGTTGCTCTTGCCAATGCGAATCTCCTCGGGACGGTCCACATAGGGGACGATCTTCTCGACGGGGTTTCGACACGCCGAGCCCGCGATCGCGGCGCTGGCCGCGGCCACCCCCGAGATACGCATGAATTCGCGCCGAGATACCTGGAAATCGCTGGAGCCATCCGAGAAGCTCACGCTTGCGCCACCATCTTCGGTGCTGCGGATCGTGACTTCGGCGCCGGGGCGCGGGTCGGTGGGGTTTGGGAGACCGGGAACAGTGGATTTTTCACTCATGACGACACTTTATATATATTAGGCTTGCGCATTGAAGTGAGTCGGTCTTCGGTGCTGCGGCCGACCCGCCTTGAGGAGTCGCTTATGCGGCTCCCCTGGCACTAGATTGAAATCAGTAGTGACATGTCGTGCAGTCGATCGGCGCGTTATGCTCGGGCTGGCGATGGCAGTCCACGCACCAACCCATATTGAATTCATTCTGCGTCGAGATCACGTCCATCGTATTGACCTGCCCGTGGCATTCCACGCAGTCCAGCCCGGCCATGATATGGGGCTGGTGGCTGAAGACGACCAGGTCGGGCATATCGTGAACCTTGACCCACTGGATCGGCTCGCCGGTCTTCCAGGCCTCGCGGATCTTGTTGATATCCTCTTTGCCCTGCGGGGTATTTCCCGGCACCTGACTATGACAATTCATGCAGGTATTCACGCTGGGCACCGATGAATGGCGCCCCTCGCCGGGACTTACATGGCAGTATTTGCAGGGGATTTCATTGACGCCAGCATGCAGTTCATGGCTGAACGCAATGGGTTGCTCGGGGGCGTATCCTTCGCGTGGATTGGTGCACGCGGACAGGCCAATGAGCAGGGCGAGAGCGAGAAGTCCAGAAATATACAGAGAGCGGGTCTTCATGGGAAGATACATGGTAACTCCAGGTGACGGCATTTTAAGGCCACCCAAGTGGCGGCGGGCCGTCTAAAAAACCGGCCTTGCTATCCCATCACCGGAATAGCTTGTCAATAAAAGACGTTGCAGACGCATGGTGCAGACGGTGCGCCCGGTAAATTCATTATTTTTTCAAAGGTGTTTTTGACGTCATTCGGGAGGCTTCGTTTTGAGGCGGCCCGTGATGCAAAAACAGCGCAAATCGTCAGGCTTTTGCTGACGAGCCCTGGGTCGACTGAACTGTGGTTCAACGGCTCCATTCGGCGACGCCTCGGACTACCAAATCAAAAATAGTTTGACCAGTGGAAATATACCGTTCTGACGCTTATTCTCGAATGGTAATCTGTACTTTTTCGTAGTCTTTGATTTGGGCGATTCCCGGCTTTATCTAGGGCTATGAATTCGCCGTCATGCGACGGTGGTCGAACCCGCTGGCGAATGATATAGGCAAGTTTTGATCGCGCTTATTAGACCGTCGCGTCTTATTAGAACGCGATATTTTGGGAAAATTTCATCCACTTCTTCTTTTGCCCCGACTCATACCATGCATAAGCCAGACCATGATTATCGCGAATTCGGCTTTGGAACCCGTGCGATCCACGCCGGCCAGGAGCCTGATCCGATCACCGGCGCCGTGATGACGCCGATCTATCAGACCTCGACCTACGTGCAGTCCAGCCCGGGCGAGCATACCGGCTTTGAGTATAGCCGCACGCATAACCCGACGCGCTACGCGCTGGAGGACTGCGTGGCGAGCCTGGAGCGCGGTAAATATGGGATCGCGTTTGGCTCCGGCAGCGCCGCGATGACCACGATCCTCCATCTCCTGAAGACCGGCGATCATGTCGTCTCCAGCGACGACGTCTACGGCGGCACCTACCGGCTGTTCACCCGGGTCTTCGACCAGATGGGCGTGGACTTCGATTTTGTCGAGATGAGCGATCTCGAGGTGTTCAAGGCCTCGCTGACCGACAAGACCAAGATGGTGTGGATCGAGTCGCCCACCAACCCGTTGCTCAAGATCTGCGATATCAAAAAGATCTGTGAGATCGCCCACGCGCGCGGTATCCCGGTGGTCGTCGACAATACCTTTATGAGCCCGTACTTCCAGCAGCCGCTGGAGCTCGGCGCCGATATGGTCCTGCACTCGATGTCCAAGTATATCAACGGGCACTCCGACGTGGTCGCCGGCATGGTGGTATGCAACGATGACGCGCTGGCCGAGCGGCTTTATTTCCTGCAAAACTCCATGGGCGGCATCCTCGGGCCCCAGGACGCCTGGCTGGTGCTGCGCGGGGTGAAGACCCTGCATATCCGCATGCGCCAGCATCAGGACAACGCCGAGCGCATCGCCGCGTACCTGGAAGCCCACGACGCCGTCGAGAAAGTCATATACCCGGGCCTGGAATCGCACCCGCAGTACGCGCTGGCCAAAGAGCAGATGACCGGCGGCGGCGGCATGATCACCTTCGTGATGAAGGGCGGGCTGGAGCGGGCGCGCAAGATGCTCGAATCGGTCAAGATCTTCGCCCTGGCCGAGAGCCTGGGCGGGGTCGAGAGCTTGATCGAGCATCCCGCGCTCATGACCCATGCGTCGATCCCGGCGGAGATTCGGGCAGAGCTGGGCATCAGCGACGGTTTGATTCGTTTGTCGGTGGGCATTGAGGACGGCGATGATTTGATCGCCGATTTGGAGCAGGCGCTTCGCGCGTGATCGCGTAGCCGCGAGGCCGTTGGGAGGGCAACCAGTTAAGCCCCCAGGCGCAAGCCTGGGGGCTGGTCGCGTTTAGCGGCCGGGGGGTTGTTGCGGA
>Ga0209075_1001750_pt1 | contig 20041 bp, 20 predicted proteins | sample Stecom2011_FD_187523 | JGI IMG/M metagenome (GOLD analysis project Ga0209075, IMG submission 187523) | Agricultural soil microbial communities from Utah to study Nitrogen management - Steer compost 2011 (SPAdes) (version 2) | ecosystem: Environmental > Terrestrial > Soil > Agricultural land...
GCTTCCATGATCGGGTTGGTAGTCTCCGGAGTTACCCGGTATTCCAGGGGCAAAGCGGAAAAAAATCCAGACCAGAAAGGAAAGAAATAATAGAAAAAAAGTGACCGCGGAATTCCGATAATCATTGATTACACCATACCTTTTCTGTTTATCACAAAATGCCCCCGGTCTTGCCGCAGACAATGCCAGGGGCAGACAAACTATTCTCCGATTCTAGATTATCATAATACCGAAAACTTATAAATCGTGGTTTGTTTATACACCTCTCCCGGATTAAGCGTAGTAGAAGGGAACTCCGAATGATTGGGAGAATCCGGGAAATGCTGGGTTTCCAAACAAAAACCACTGTGTTTTTCATAGTTGCTTCCACTCTTTCCGGTCAAGGCGCCGTCTAGGAAATTACCGGTATAAAACTGAACACCGGGTTCAGTGGTAAAGACCTCCATCACTCTTCCGGTTTCCGGTTCGCAAACCTTCGCTGTGAGCGCCGGTTCTTTCCCTTTATGATTAATCACAAAATTATGATCATAACCGACGGACAACTCTTTGATCTCGGCGCCCATGGGTTTCATCGTTGTGAAGTCCAAGGGAGTGCCTTTCACCGGTTTCAGCGCTCCGGTAGGGATCAGACCCTCATCAACTTCTGTGTACAGTTCAGCGTTTAATAACAGCTCATGCCCTAGAATATCACCACAACCCTCACCCTTTAGGTTAAAGTAGCTGTGCTGAGTTAAATTGACGACAGTTGTCTGATCGGTAGAGGCCAGATAATTAATGACCAACTCATTTTGGTTATTCAATAGATAGCGGACAGTGGTTCTTAAATTCCCCGGGTAACCTTCTTCTCCCTCTGTGGAGAGATAGGTCAGTTCAACTCCGATTCCGTCTTGGTTTTTGAACTCTTTCCCTTCCCAGACCACCTTGTCAAAACCGACAAGTCCTCCGTGCAAATGGTTCTCCCCGTCATTAACGGCTAATTTGTATTCTTGCCCATTTAAAACAAAACGGCCTTTGGCAATCCGGTTTCCATACCTGCCGACCACCGCGCCAATGTAGGGATGCTCCTGCTGGTACTCTTTAAGGGTATTGAACCCAAGAACAACGTCGGCGCTTTTCCCCTTGCGATCCGGTACCGACACAGAGGTGATGGTCGCTCCGTAATTAATAATCTTTACAGTCATGTTATGCTGATTAGTGAGAGTAAATATAGTCACTTCTTTCCTGTTGACCGTCCCAAATGATGCCTTTGCGATCTTCAATCCGACCCCTCCTCCTAAAATAAAAAAACATATTCATTACCATTTTAATTGTATAAGTCTGCAAAATCAAGAAATTAAAAATCTTCATATTGCCTATAAGAAATGTCCTAAAAATATTGCGCCAGTTAATCTGCTTTTTGCGAATAACACAAACACTAAAACTATTATAATAGGGACTACCATTAGCAATATTAAGATTGAAACACTTCTCACTCTAGTCTGTTTTAATCTTTTCCATAACAATAAAAACAAGGTATAACCCAGCCAACCCCATACATAAAGATCCGCTACAATAGCAAACATTCCATTCTCAAACACTGTTTTTAACAAAAAATTAATCTCTAGTAAAAATAAATGAACTAACAGTATCGGATTAAGCAGGGTTTTAGTAATTTCATGATTAATTCTTACTTCTTTTCCTCCAACTTTTAATACTAGATAGAAATATAAGACAAAAATTCTATAATACATGATTATTATAAACGGCCCAACCACAATCGCCAAAAGGATGACTCCTATATTCAGCAACCCATTTTGAAATAATAAAATCACACTGTTTATAATGATATTACAAATTATCAAGTAGACAAAAAAATTATTTAAAACATCTTTATCATAGCTGATCAGATCAATATTAGTAATGACTGTTCTTGGTTGAATTAATAATTTTTTTGCTATACTTACAATCTCTGATCCTTTTCTCATAACCGTATCTAACCTCTTTACCCTATATCTTCTCTTTTAAAAATAAGCTCGTAAGCTCGTTAGAACTCAAATGAGCAACACATTTTACAACGCGGAAAATCCAATGGCGCCTATCCACAGTCTCATTACTTCAAGAGCGGACCTATAAGATCAATTCTATTCGTCCAGATACCACCCGTATAATTACTGGGTATTTCATCTAAATCGACTGCGGAGTCAAAACCGTCAGACCACCCATTCACATACTTAACCAGAACTACCCGGGTATTTACTTTATCCATCCGCTGTAAGAATTTATCCGGCCATCCCCACAGTAGTTTGGCATATTGTGCCGGGAGGTGAAGTTCCATATTATGTATTTCTTTGGGTATAACCCCTGTCCAACCCATAAGCACATAACTTTTTAATGCATTAACCATTCTGGATTTAGACAATATCTTCATTTCCGGATAGCGCTCTCTCAGGAGATCCAGGGCCTCGTCATTTCCGTAAGCGGATATATTACTGATCTGTGATGCATTGAGGGTTTTTAAAAAACTTAGCAATACCGGTCCTATCTTCTCTCCCCCATCTTTAATATGGATAAGAAATTTTTTATCTGGGAAAGCACGGAAAACATCCTCAATAGAAACCATCAAACCAAACCCTTTTCCTCTCAAGGGGTAGGTTTTACCGTTATCCGCCGTATAACCATACCCGACATCCAACTGTCGCAATTCCTCCATTGTATGATCAGCAACATTTCCTTTTCCATTGGTGCGAAATTCCAGAGTATAATCATGAAATACAGCCAGTTTCTGATCAGCCGTCATCCGGATATCAAATTCCACTATATCAGCGCCATAGTCAAAGGCGGCCCGCATAGAAGGTATAGTGTTTTCTATCTGCATGTGCTCCGGCTCATCTATAATTGCCGCTGTATTAGTATTCCACTGGACCCCTTCGAGCTCAAAGGTCTGTCCTAGGCCCCTGTGGGCAATTAGCATCGCCTCTTTTCCGCTGCGGTCAACAAAAAGCGCTGTGTTATTCAACCATAAAAAAATTAAAAACACAGTAAGCGCCCAAAACACCCGGGTTTTCAGGATCTTTCGGGGTAAGCCCAACAAGCTTTTTTTCATAGAAATTCTCCTCCTGATTTTATGTATCAACCATGGTTACGTTAAAATCAAGATTTTAAATTATTCGGATTTAAACCGTTAAGTTCCGGTCGAACAAAAAGTCCGTCTTTACGGATTAATACCTCATCAAAGTAGATCTCTCCGCCGCCGTACTCCGGACGTTGGATACAAACCAGGTCCCAGTGGATGGCGGACTTATTCCCGTTGTCACACTCCTCATAACAGGAACCAGGGGTAAAATGAAAACTACCGGCAATCTTCTCATCAAACAACGTATCTTTCATTGGATTGAGGATATAGGGATTCACTCCCAAGGCAAATTCCCCCACAAAGCGCGCGCCCGGGTCTGTATGGAAGACCTCTTCGAGCCGTTTAGTGTCGTTGGCCGTGGCTTTGACTATCTTTCCATCTCTAAACTCTAACACAATTGATTCATAAGTAAAGCCTTCATGCACCGACGGGGTATTATAAGATATTTGACCATTTACCGACTCTTTGACCGGAGCGGTAAAGATCTCTCCGTCCGGAATATTCATATGTCCATCACATTTAATGGCTGGTAATCCCTTAATCGAGAAGGATAGGTCAGTGCCGGGACCTGTAATCCGGACACGATCGGTCCTTTCTATCAACTCCTGCAAAGGCTCCATGGCCTTGGACATTTTGGAGTAGTCCAAGTTACAAACGTTGAAATAAAAATCCTCAAACCCCTCAATACTCATGTTGGCCAGTTGAGCCATGGACGGGTTGGGGTAACGCAACACACACCACTTGGTATGGGGGACCCGCTCCTCCATATGCACGGGTTTGGTGTAATGGGCGTTATAGAGCTTTAACTTCTCACCGGGCAGATCAGCCCACTCATTGGTATTATCTCCGGCCCTTACCCCGATATATGCCTGCATCTCGGCCATCCTCGCCCGGTCCCATCCAGCCATGGCCTGCATCTGTTCTGCGGTTGCGCCCTTTAAGAGCTCCCGTAATAATGTATGATTCATTAAGTTAAGGAAGGGAACGCCTCCCGCTTGATAGGTCTGCTCAACCAGCTCCGCCGCTAAGGGACTGGCTTCCCCAAAGACCTCGATCAACACCTTCTCTCCGGGCCGGACATTGGTGGAAAAATTAATAAGCGTAGTGGCGAGTCTTTCAATCCGTGGGTCTTTCACTTCATCATCTCCTCCTCCAATTTATTCTTGTTCTAATATATTTTCCCTTTCGCAAGTAAATATTTTAAAGACTCATTAGGACGAGCAACTCGTCAGGTCATGAGCCATGCGTGGCACATAAATAAAACCGCCTTCAGGATTAATCCACTCCTGAAGACGGTTTGCTTTTTCGCATATTAAAAGATTTCCTCGCACCTAGCTGTTCTGAGGCTCTTTCATGCTTTTGTTTAGTGTACAAACACTACAACTGACATCTACACGTTCTCGCATATGAGAACGGGCGTGCACTATTTACTACCATTAAACCATTAATTTACAGATATCATTAGTAAATTCCACCGGATCATTAATAGACAGACCCTCAATGAGCAAGGCCTGACGATAAAGTAAGTTCGTAAAGAGCCTCAACTTTTCCTCATCTTTTTCCTTCGCATCCATTAAGGCCTGGAAGACCTCATGGTCCGCATTAATCTCCAACACCTTATCGGCTTTTAAATCAGGGTTATTCGGCATGGCGCTTAAGACCTTCTCCATCTCAATGGAGATCTCTCCCTCATTTGTTAGACAAACCGGATGAGATTTTAAGCGTTTGGAGATCCTAACCTCCTTTACTTTATCCTTGAGCGCCTCTTTCATCTTCTCCAACAATTCTTTGTGAGCTTTGTCATCCGTCTCTTTTGATTTCTGCTCATCCTGGTCTTCAATTCCCAAGTCGCTGCCGGAAACCGATTTGAACTCTTTTTCCTGATAAGTGTGTAAAACCTTCAACGCGAATTCATCAATATCATCGGTCAGATAGAGGATCTCGTAACCCTTCTCCGCCACCAGCTCGGTTTGGGGTAGCTTTTCAATCCGCTCTACAGAATCCCCGGACGCATAATAAATGTATTTTTGGTCCGCGGGCATTCTGGAAACGTATTCATCCAAGGAAACAAGCTTTTTATCTTTAGACGAATAAAAGAGTAATAAGTCCTGGAGCATCTCTTTGTTGGCGCCGAATTCATTATAGACTCCGAATTTCAGCTGCCGACCAAAAGACTGATAAAACCCTTCGTATTTTTCTCTCTCGTTTTTGAGGAGGTCTACTAATTCATTCTTAATCTTCGTCTTAATGTTCTTGGCAATCAGTTTTAACTGCCGATCGTGCTGCAAGACTTCCCTGGAGATATTGAGGGACAAATCCTCCGAATCCACTAACCCCTTGACGAAACTGAAGTAATCAGGGAGAAGGTCCGGACACTTATTCATAATCAAAACACCGCTTGAATACAGTTCCAAGCCTTTTTCATATTCCTTTGTATAGTAATCAAAAGGAATCTTCTCCGGAATATACAAAATCGCCGTATAGCTGACCATCCCATCGGCTTTGACGTGAATATACTTTACCGGCTGGTCGAAACCATAACGCTTTTCCGTATAAAAGTTGGTGTAGTCTTCGGGAGTAAGCTCATTTTTATTTTTGCGCCAGATCGGCACCATGCTATTTACGGTCTGTTCTTCAATAAACTCCTCAAACTCATCATCTTTGCCATCCTTCGGTTTTCTGGTAGTAAGATCCATTTTGATGGGATAGCGAATAAAGTCGGAGTATTGCTTGATGATGTTCTTCAGTCTGTACTCATCCAAAAACTCATCATAATTCTCCTCTTCAGAATTTTCCCTGAGTTTCAAGGTAATCTCCGTGCCCACCGTCTCTTTTGTGCCGGGCTCAATGGTATAACCGTCCGCCCCTGTAGACTCCCATTTATAAGCCTCGTCGCTGCCGAAGGCTTTACTTACAACCGTTACGGTATCGGCGACCATAAACGCGGAATAAAAGCCTACGCCAAACTGGCCAATGATATCGTACCCGTCTTTGATCTCATTTTCCTTCTTAAAGTTCAAAGAACCGCTTTGGGCGATCACTCCCAGATTATCTTCAAGCTCTTCTTTGGTCATTCCGATTCCGGTATCAAAAACCCTTAACGTCCTCTTTTCCCGGTCTGGAATGACTTTTATATAATAATCCTCTTTATTAAACTCTAAATTCTCATCAGTCAACGCCTTATAATATTGTTTGTCAATGGCGTCGCTGGCATTGGAGATCAGCTCTCTTAGGAAGATCTCTTTGTGCGTATAGATTGAATTGATCATCAACTCCAACAGGCGCTTGGATTCTGCTTTAAACTGCTTTTTTGCCATATTCGTCTCTCCTTCCATAAGTTAAAACTACGCAGGCTAAATTGCGCACTCATTAATTTGCCCGTGTGCCCGCGCGCGCACGGCGTAGTTGATTCACTCTTTAGCGCTTAGCGATTAGCACTCTCAACCCTTGAGTGCTAATCCTATTCTTTTATATACTACACTTTGTCCCTGCTGTCAATAAGACTGGAGCAAAGAATGATAATGACATTACCGTTACCAGTCCTTGCCACAAAAAAGTTTAATTGCGCTAACCACCGCAGATCCCTGATTCTCTACGGAAGCAAATTTTTCCCCTTACCACTTCAATAATCCGTTGTCTGACTTCTTCTTTGGCATACTGCAATTTTTCCGACGATAGCCGAATCGACCTCAGTTTTTTAATTTCCTGTTGAGTCATGCTAAATGTCTCCTCTCTCATAGGTGACATTTTAATCAAGATAAGTTCAATCATAGTCCGGTGACATACAATAAAAATAATCTTGCACATTTTGAAACTATATAGTATACTTTTATACAAGTTTGAATAATATATCTTGAATAGTAGGTGCCCCGATGTCAGTTCGTCTAGTAATCCTAGGAATTTTAAGCCAACAACCACTTCACGGCTATGAAATCAAACACATCATCGAAGACCATATGGGCGATTGGACCGATATCAAATTCGGATCAATTTATTTTGCCCTCTCCAAGTTAGCCGAGGCCGGTGATATTGAGGTGGTTGAGGAAAACCATTCCGGAAAACGCCCAGCTAAAACCATATATCAAATCACTTCTAAAGGTCAAACCGAATTTTTACGGCTTTTAAAAAAAATGTGGACTGAAGATAAACAAACAATTTATCCCTTTGATATCGCTATATTCTTCATGAACAAACTGACCAAGGATGAAGTTGAAAAGTATTTAAAATCAAGAATTGAAGCTCTTGAGGAAAAACTAATTTTTTTAAAGGAACATAAGGACGAACACCAAAAGAGCCCTTATATTCCACAACAGGTCTTTGCAATTATAAATCATTCATACTTACACCTAGAAGCCGAGCTGAAATGGGTGGAACAATTATTACAAAACTTAGATATTTACTGGTAATTTTTTTAGGTATTTATTCAAACTTTAATATTCAAATTAAAATAAAAGGGGGATCTAAATGGTCAAGCCAAGAATTATCGAAACAAACGAGGGTATCCAAAATGAGTCGACTGTGAAAGATTATGATTCATTTCTCCGGCAAATGCGAGATAAGGGGTGGATGGTAACAAACACACTAATTTCTTCAGGTATCAACCAAGGTAATGCATTGGAAGTCGGCCCAGGACCCGGGTATCTCGGTCTAGAATGGCTTTCAAAGACCGAAAAAACCAGATTAACGGGGATTGAAATCAGCCAAAATATGATTGATTTAGCGACAAAAAATGCTTTGCGCTATGGGCTTCGAGACCGGGTTTCTTACCGGCTTGGTAATGCTGACAAAGTGCCGTTTCCAGACCAAAGTTTTGATGCGGTATTTAGTAATGGCTCCTTACATGAATGGGAAGATCCTAAAAAAATTTTCAATGAAATACACCGGGTTTTAAAACCTGGCGGGAAGGTTTTGATCAGCGACTTAAGAAGAAATCTGTCACTCCCGGTTAAGTGCCTATTTTATTTGGGAAGCAAACCTACAAGTATGCGCAAGGGATTGACCAGTTCTCTCCGAGCATCGTATCTTAAAGACGAAATAGAAAAGGTCTTAAAGGAATCTGTGCTAAATTATGCTAGAATCAAAACGAATCCTTTCGGGTTAACAATTTTAGGAACAAAGCCGCAATCAAGCTTCTAAAGACTAAAAGCCTGGATTCTGCAACAATAACCAAAGAAGCAAACCAAAAATGAAGTCAAGAGAAAACTAAAGTCTTTTGACTTCATTAATTTATTTATGTAAAATGAAACTAGCCAAAATGGCTAAAACAGCCGACTGTTTGGAGAGTTTTAAATGATAGTCAATTCTACGGATCTCAAGAATAATTTAGGGAAATACCTACGGCTATCCGCTAGGGAAGAAATCATCATCACCTAACCAGGAACAAAAGAAGCTTTTGGAATATCAATAATTAGAGATAATTATACTTTAGTGGTTCCTTCAAAAGCTTTGGAACATTACAATATATTAAGTCAAGATACGATTGTTCTTACAACAGGGAGAAAGGGAGAAAGTGGTTTTGGATTAATCAAAAAGGAAACTGCTTTAACTAATGTATTTTCTAAACATGTAAAGAAAATTAAAGAAAAAGGCAAGGTATGTAATTTTAATGATAGAGATTATGTAATGCTTGAAATTAAAGATGGTAAGATAAAATTAAATCAAAAAATATTAAAAACATTTTTAGTAGATATAGGTTTAAGATTGCGTACTCTTTAGTTCGATCTCCATATACATCGGACTTGTTTTAAAGATGGACGGATTAATGAGATTAAGCGCGCCTCAACCAAAAACAAAAAAACTGAGTGCATATCGCTGCAATCAGTATCTCTCTACAACAAACCATATATTTACCTATGTCAGTATATAAAGCATCCAGGCGGATTTACCGCAAAGCAAAAATCCTCACCCAATAATCAATAATAGGCGCCACTCTCTCTTATTAAGCTCCCCTAACCATACGGGCGCCACAATTAGGGCAAGTTCTCTCCGTACAAGGCGTCCCAACTGGATGTGGGGATTTACTTCCACAATTTGGACAAACACAATAGCCCCCCGGGCCCGCCTGGTTCATCCCTCTGCCGCCCCGACCGCGTCCCGTTCCTCTACCCATCCTGGGCCCTTGCCCTAGTGGACCGGTTCCGTCTCCAAATGGCATCACAATTACTCCCTTCTATTTATAATGAGCATATGCTTATTTAAGAATATTACACTTCTGTTTCGAGCATATGTCAATAACGAGTTGATGATAATACTTCACCAAAACCAATACAATATAACAAAGTGCATTTACTATACTGAAATAACTTGATATAGCAAATGCACTATCGCAAACATCATACAATAATTTTTACCACGATCCATCTTATCCACTTATGCTTCAATCCAAAACTCCCATGCGCAATAATACTCTTTCGGGTGGTTATCCGGGGGACAGGCAAGGCAGCGAGTCTTGATCCGGGGATCAATCGCCCTGGCAAAGCCGGAATATTCCACCAAACCCACTTCTTTGCAAGGAAAAACCGGCAGGTTCTTTCTGTTGCGGGCGGCCTGCACCCGACAGTTTTTCATACGAAAGACCATTTTGTTCTCACTCATCTCCACAATTTCCTGGTCGTTCAGAAAAGCATAAAGTCTAAGTCCAAGGGCTTCCTTTAAGACCGCAAGGCCTCCGTTCTCCGGCAAATGAAAAAGCCTTTTGACCCGTTCCGCCTCTAAAGCGGTAAACCTTTCCCAGGCGGCGGCATCCATTTTTATTGCCCCTTGTGTTCCATTTTCAACCTTTATATCCACTCAATCCTTTCAAAGTCGATCTCACCCTCTGCATTAAGGTATTCTTCATCAGCATGGACATACTCCACTCGACAAATGAACATCTCATGAGACCCTGTCACCACCGAGTCAACAATTTTGCACTCTATATTTACCGGACAATCCGCCAACAGCGGCGCATTAACTTTTATCCCCTCCGCCAGATTTACTCCGGCCAGTTTATCTTCATCTCTTCCACTGTGACTACCTAGGTAATCAAAGGTTTCTTTCATTTTTTTCGGAACCAGGTTCACCACAAAGCACCCTGTATCTTTAATCATCTGATAAGAAAAACGGGAAGGAACGATTCCCACCATAACCATAGGCGGATCGTAACTGCAGTTACCACAATACCCCACAGCCAATGCGTTATCTCTTCCCTGTTTGTCCCGACACGAAACCAAAACTTTTGGCGCCGGCTGCAAACATGACCTTTTTTTCGCTTCTTTTTTCATAAATTACACATCTCCTTTTTACCCTCTATCCAGTCTTGGTATATGCCTAGGTCTTGAAAATTTCCCTGTTGCCCTAAGCGGAATAGAGCCAATATGAAATTTTGAGCTTATGCTATTAACCATAAACAAAATTGTAGTACTCTTCCTAAGAACTGTCAATAATAAATAACAATCTTCGAGGACAATATACCGGATTATATGTGTGAAACAACTTTCGTCTGGTGATTATAGGGCATAAAAAAACCAGGCGCTATAACCTGGAAAACCAATACCCACCGTTGAACAAGCAAAAAACCGAAATCTATATCTAAAAATCATCCATTATATCGTTCTGCTTTTCATAAAGCCAAGCCTCGTCTCTGTCTTCTCCGACTTTAGTGTAACCGATTTTTTCGTAAAAGTGATGATTTCTCCTATTCCATTGGGGAGTGCCCAACCTCCACTTCTTCGCCTCAGAAAATAACTCTTCCATGTACTGAAGGGCTTTCGTACCTACGCCTTGATTCTGGCAAGCTGGGTCTATAAAAATCCTACCTAGTTCGTAAGCGCCACTGTCTTTGGGAAAAACAATAAAACCCCCGATGATTTTATCGTTCAACAATATTTTATAATACTTTGCTCTTTGAATCATCATATTTTGCCAACGAACGGATTTATAACCCGGCGGTCCCCCAACACCCGGCGCCCCATAGTTAATATCATGCTCAAAGGATAACCATGAAATCCGCGTTAATTCCCTAGCATCAACCATCCTGGCCCTTTCAAAACGGAGCATTATTTTTCCTCCTTACAGACATAACCAAACAAGTGTTCGTAATTTATTTTAGATCAAAACTTGATTTTTTGTCAAGCAAAACCGAATCTATCTGTGTAAAAGAATTCATTACAAAAGGTCCACGCGAAAAACTCTCCTCTAAAAAATTCTACTCCAATCCGACAAACACATAATAGTTATATTAAACCGTTAAGCAAAAAAGTACAAGAGCAAAATTCCCCGCCAATAAACACTATAGTAAAAGTGAGCCAAAAGAGAGCGGAACAGTCACATTTTTTATTAACAAACGCATCCTTCTCTCCTATTTAAGGATTTTAGATAGATTTATTCATCAAAAGCTAATGATTTTATGAAGAAAAATACCTCTTTGAATGATAATGAGAAGTATTTCACTATATTTACTCTTCTTTGCCTAAACTTCCTTATTTTTAATCCTATGTGTCCTTGATCCAGCCCATCTAGATGAGTAAAATGATTTTAGAATTAGCACTCACTAAGAAAGAGTGCTAACAAAAATTGCTGGAGGGATAGTGTTGAAAACGAAAATCAAACCCTTAGGAGAAAGAGTAGTCATTAAAGTTCTTGAAGGAGAAGAAAAAACTAAAAGTGGTATAGTTCTTCCCGATACCGCTAAAGAAAAACCACAAATGGGAGAAGTCTTGGCGGTAGGTTCCGGAAAAATCTTGGACAACGGAGAAAAAGTAGCCCTTGAGGTAAAAGAGGGCGATAAAATCTTGTTTGCCAAATACGCCGGAACCGAGGTAAAACTCGACGAAGAAGCATATATGGTGCTAAAGGAGAGCGATATTTTAGCCATAATTCCGTAGCATAAATCCGTAAAATCCAGATTAGAAAAGACATCATCCAGTAAAAATTTGGAACCAAACCTCGTCACAATTGGGGGGGTAACCCCACACTATTTCTTCAAAAAAAGTGAAGTAGGTGATAAAATGGCAGGTAAACAAATGCTGTATTGTGAAGATGCCCGTCATGCGCTGGAACGCGGCGTTAACAAACTGGCGGACGCAGTCAAGATAACACTGGGTCCCAAAGGACGTAATGTTGTGCTGGAAAAAAAATACGGTTCGCCTACGATTACCAATGACGGTGTAACCATTGCCAAAGAAATTGAGCTTGAGGATCCCTTTGAAAACATGGGCGCCCAATTAGCGAAGGAGGTAGCCACCAAGACGAATGACATCGCCGGGGACGGCACCACCACCGCTACCCTTCTGGCACAGGCCATGGTGCGCGAAGGTCTAAAAAATGTGGCAGCCGGAGCAAACCCCATAATTTTAAAGAAAGGAATCGAAGAGGCTGTTCAAGCTGTAGTAGATGAATTGAAAAAAATCAGTACCCCTGTAGATCAAAAGGAATCCATCGCACAAGTAGCCTCCATCTCGGCGGCGGATGAAGAGATTGGAAAGTTGATTGCCGAGGCCATGGAGAAAGTGGGGAAAGACGGTGTAATTACCGTAGAGGAAGCCAAAACCATGGGCACCAACTTGGAAGTGGTAGAAGGAATGCAGTTCGACCGGGGTTATATCTCTCCTTATATGGTTACTGATTCCGAACGCATGGAGGCGGTTTTGGAAGAGCCCTACATTCTCCTGACCGATAAAAAGATTAACCTGATCAAAGACCTTTTACCTATTTTGGAAAAGACCATGCAACAAGGGAAGCCCTTGTTGATTGTGGCTGAAGACATTGAGGGTGAAGCCTTAGCCACTTTGGTCGTGAATAAACTCCGCGGCACGTTAAATGCTGTGGCCGTAAAAGCCCCGGGATTTGGAGACCGGCGCAAAGCCATGCTTTCGGATATGGCCATCGTCACCGGGGGCCAAGTAATCTCCGAAGAACTCGGTAAAACTCTGGAAAACACCACCCTTGACATGCTGGGCCAAGCCCGCCAGGTCAAGGTGACCAAAGAAGAGACGACCATCGTCGATGGTAAAGGCAATACCCAGGAGATTAAGAACAAAATCAACCAAATCAGACTGGAAATTGAGGATACCACCTCCGATTATGATCGAGAAAAGCTCCAAGAACGCCTGGCCAAACTCTCCGGCGGTGTCGCCGTGATCCAAGTAGGGGCCGCCACCGAAACCGAGATGAAAGAGAAAAAACACCGGATCGAGGACGCCCTTTCTGCAACGCGGGCTGCAGTAGAAGAAGGCGTCATTCCCGGAGGCGGCGTAGCCCTTCTCCAGATCTCACCAGTCCTTGATAAACTTGGTCGGACTGGTGATGCAGCCACCGGAATTGCCATTGTGCAGAATGCCTTAGCGGAACCGTTAAAACAGATCGCCAACAACTCTGGGGCCGAAGGTTCGGTTATCGTGGAAAAGGTAAAATCTTTACCGACCGGAGAGGGATATAACGCCTTAACCGGCCAATATGTCAAAATGGTTGAAGCTGGAATTGTCGATCCGGCCAAAGTGACCAGAAGCGCTCTGCAAAACGCCGCCAGTATCGCTGGAATGATGCTGACCACCGAATGTCTGGTTACAGATATTCCCGAACCTAAAATATCTGCACCTATGCCGCCGGGTGGAGGCATGGATATGGATTACTAACTTCAGACGGCAGTACCGATCTACTCCAAACAATCTAGAAGGGGTCTTTAGCAACCGGGACCTCTTCTTTATATTTTTTCTTCCTGTTCCACACTGCACACACAATTCTCCGGCTTGTCTTGAATCCAACGTTCTTCTGTTCTCCGCGAATTACAATACCAGCTAAATCTCTCTTTCTGTAACTACCAGTTTTACCCGGTCCCGCTATCTCAGGCTTGGTCCTGGCTTGAAAAAAAAACACTTCTATGTTAAATTCTACTTATTAACATAATTCATCCGTACTATTCGCCCGCTTCTTCACTTCCTGGTTCTGCCTTGTTTACTTGCTATTTAGTTACTACCCGCCTTTTTATTTTTGAAAGGAGTTTTTCCCGTGCTGGTTTCGACAAAAGGAAGATATGGGTTAAGGTCCATGGTGGAACTGGCCATCAATCACTCCAACGGTCCCTTGCCCTTAAGAACAATCGCCGAACGTCAAGATATCTCCGAATCCTATCTGGAGCAGGTTTTTGCCGGTCTGCGCAAGGCTGGACTGATTACAGCTGTCCGGGGATCCTTTGGCGGTTATACCCTCTCCAAACCCGCGTCTGAGATCACTGTGGCAGAAATCTTAACGGCGCTGGAAGGACCGATGGTTCCCGTCAATTGTGTGGAGGATCATAAACCCCTCAACTGTGAACGTAAAGATACCTGCCCTACTTATCCTTTTTGGAAAAAACTGGCCGGCAAAATCGAAGAAGTACTTTCCACCACCACTCTACAAGACTTAGTGAACCAAGCTAAGGTTGAAGATGAAGGTGTAAATTCTACAGACTAATAAAATCTAGAACATAATCCGTTTGATCCTAATATTCGGAGGTTTAAATAATGACCAAAATTGCCCAAAGCCTTACGGAGTTAATTGGAAAAACCCCGCTTTTGGAATTGACCAACATAGAGAAGAAACATAATCTAAAGGCAAAAATCATTGCCAAACTAGAGTACTTCAATCCAGCCGGGAGTGTAAAAGACCGAGTCGGTTATGCCATGATTAAAGCCGCCGAAGATCAAGGCCTAATCGACAACAACTCCACCCGCCAAAACGTAATCATCGAACCCACCAGCGGTAATACCGGTGTCGGCCTGGCCATGGTCGCCGCCACCCGCGGCTACCGCTTGATTTTGACCATGCCCGAGACCATGAGTTTGGAGCGGAGAAATCTGCTGAAGGCCTTAGGCGCCGAGGTGGTATTGACCCCCGGGAAAGAAGGGATGAACGGCGCCATTAGAAAAGCTCAGGAACTCGCCGCTGAGATTCCCGGGTCTTTTATTCCTCAACAGTTTAAAAACATGGCCAATCCGGAAATCCACCGCCAAACCACCGCCCAAGAAATCTGGGAGGACACAGAAGGAAACATAGATATCTTCATCGCTGGAGTCGGCACTGGAGGAACAATCACCGGTACCGGAGAGGTCTTAAAGGCAAAAAAGCCAAAGGTCAAAATCATCGCCGTAGAACCCGATTCTTCTCCGGTCTTATCCGGCGGCGCCCCGGGTCCCCACAAATTACAAGGAATCGGCGCGGGTTTCGTCCCGGATATCTTAAACCGAGAGATCATTGATGAAGTTAGGCGCGTTACTGATGAGAACGCCTTTTCTTCAGTGCGGGAACTGGCCAAAATAGAGGGTCTCCTGGTAGGAATCTCGTCCGGGGCGGCGGCCTTTGCCGCCGTTCAGGTCGCGCTCAAACCGGAAAATACCGGGAAAACCATTGTGGTTCTCTTTCCCGACACCGGCGAACGCTACCTTTCAACCGGTCTATATGAGGCATAGAACTCATGATCAAAAGAAATCAAAATCCCCGGTCTTATTGGCCGGGGATTAAAAGCCTTTTCTACAAATTTCCCAACTTTAAATAGTAGCATATCCAACTCAAACAGCATTCTCCGGTGATTTGAAATTCCTCTGTCCATAATCCGCAATCGCCTTCTGCAAAGCGTCCGCCGCCAGGTTGGAGCAGTGCATTTTCTGAGGAGGCAGCCCCCCGAGGGCTTCGGCTACCGCTTTGTTCGTGACTTTCAGCGCCTCAGAGAGGGTCTTGCCTTTGACCATCTCTGTTAAGATGCTGCTGGTAGCGATGGCCGCCCCACACCCAAAGGTCTTAAACTTAATGTCTACAATCCGGTCATCATTAATTTTTACATAAATCTTCATTATATCGCCACAGACCGAGTTGCCAACTTCGCCCACACCATCCGCGTCTGGGATTTCACCTGCATTGCGCGGATTGGTAAAGTGGTCCATTACTGCTTCGGTGTACATTCCAAATACTCCTTTCGTGGCGCAGGGCTTGCCTGTACCGGATAAAGAGGGGAGATAGCCCGCAAGCGCTCAATAGTCTCCTCCAAAACCCCGAGGACATAATCTAACTCCTGCTTAGTGTTGTTTTTCCCGATGGTCAAACGTAACGAACCATGGGCCGCCTCATGAGAAAGTCCCATGGCCAGTAAGACATGGGAGGGATCAAGTGACCCGGAGGTGCAGGCCGAGCCGCTGGAGGCGGCAATTCCCTTTAGATCCAGATTAAGCAGGATCGATTCTCCCTCTACATATTCAAAACTAATATTCACATTACCCGGTAAACGCATAGTAGGATGCCCGTTTAACTTCACATGGCTAAACCTGGATAGAAGCTCGCCGCTTAGATATTCTCGCAACTTCATAATCCCCGGCAAGGTCTCCCCTTGCTCACTGACGGCAAGTTCCAGGGCTTTCACCAAACCCACAATCCCGGCGACATTTTCCGTTCCCGCCCGCAGTTCTCGTTCTTGGGTCCCCCCGTGAATTAACTTGCGTAAACGGGTTCCCTTTTTCACGTATAAAGCCCCGACTCCTTTGGGTCCATAGAATTTATGGGCGGAGAGAGAAAGCAAGTCCACACCCAACTCTTCTACGTTAACAGGGATTGTTCCTACAGTCTGCACAGCGTCTGTATGAAAGATTATTCCCCGCTCATGCACAATATCGCTGATTTGCGCAATTGGCTGGATGGTTCCCACTTCATTGTTGGCATGCATCAGACTGACCAGGATAGTCTGATCAGTAATAGCCTCCCGCACTGCCTCCGGGGCAACCATTCCATACTCGTCTACTGGGAGATAGGTTACAGAAAAACCATGTTTTTCCATATTTCTACAGGTATCCAGGACGGCATGATGCTCAGCAGCGGACGTGATGATATGCTTGCCTTTCTCCTGGTAGGCCCAGGCCACTCCGGAAATTGCCAGATTATCCCCTTCCGAACCGCCCCCGGTAAAAATTACCTCCCGAAAATCCTTGGCCCCTAACAAATTGGCCACCTTTTCCCTGGATCCTTCAATCGCTTTCTTAGCCTCCCGCCCCTCTTGATAAATAGTGGACGGGTTCCCATATATATTTGAAAAATAAGGCGTCATTGCCTCCACTACCCTGGGATCAATAGGAGTGGTCGCCGCATGATCAAGATATATCCTCTCCACCTACTCAACTCCTTTCGATGTCCTTTTCATTCCTACTAATTCACTAGGAATTACCTATATTGTACTTAGTAATTACCAGTTCGTCAATGAGAATCTTTTACTGACTAAGGAAATTAAAGATCCGGCCCAAATATCCTTCCTGCAAATGGATTTTTAGGGAAAAATCGACCATAGTTAGGAACTCTTTGATGTATTGTTCTTTACTGCTCTTAAATAAAACTTCAAATCCCTCCAAAACATGGTAAAAATTACGTCCCTGACTGAAACTTTCCAAAACAAATTGTTCCATAATATCTCCTAAGAACAAATAGACTTTAAAAGCATACTTAAACAAACTTAAGCATGCTCCAACGTACACTTTCACTAAAAAAGCGTTTGCCATTTAAAGCAAACGCCTACTTCACGCATATAAATAATGGTATAGTCCCAACTCGTGTCGTACATAAATTAAACTTCGGTGTTGCCTCTTAAGAGTACAAAATATTCGGCGCGCGTGCGTAAAGATCAATCCGACGTTTTTACTCATTTCTCCTATCCCTGGAAAAAACAACTATTAGGGCGGGAAGTAAAAACAAATCGCACAACATGGCCATGATAAGCGTACAAGCAGAAATCATGCCAAAATGCGCATTCGGTTTAAAACTGGAAAGCATATTCGAACCGAAACCCGCCGCCAGTATAACAGAGGTAAAGACGATGGGTTTCAGAGTTAGTTTATATACTTCGTAAAAAATCACTTTGAGTTCCTGGGTTTGTAAAGAATACTTTCTAAATCCCGTGAGGAAATGGATCGTATCGTCTACGGCGATTCCGATGGCAATCGGTGCAATCATTACTGTTCCCATATCTAAGTGAATCCCGGTGTATCCCAGCATTCCAAGGCCACAGAGAATCGGCGCCACATTAACAATCAAACTGAAAATCCCTAACTTCAAAGATTTAAATAACAACATCATAATTACGGATATGAGGAAGAGGGCCAATAGGAGACTACGAATTTGGCTGGTTATAAAAAGCTTATCAGTTCTTTCCCATAACACGGCGCTGCCTGTAACCGTCAATCCAGTTACTGCGTTGCTATTTTCCTCCTTTATTATTTTGTAAAAGTCTCGGATCTTCTCCTGAATCAACGCCAAATCAGCGGTATTGGCCACCTTACAGTTGATCCGCAACCGATCATATTCCTCATTAATCCAATCATTCTGCTCGTACGCGTACGAGCTTTCTTCCGTTCTTTCTCCTGAAACAAGGGAGCGGTCGCTTAACCGTTGCCAATCCTGGGCAGGACAAATGAATTCGTTCTCATAGTTCACGCCTCCCTCGAATTTAGGAAAAGTCAAGAAAGAATCAGTTTTGGTAATCCCTTCCAACCCGGAGATGTAAGCTTGAAGCCTCTCCACTTCCTGCAAAAGTTCAGGATCTCTAAAAGTCTTATCTCCCTCTGCTTTTAATATCACTTCCAAGTCCGTAATCCCGCTGATTTTCTCTTCAATCAAACGTAATGAAATATTAAGGGGATTGCTGTCTTTCAGGAATGAATAAGGGTTAGTTCCTGTTTGTATCCTCGTCATCCCCAGGCCGGCCAGGATAAACAGAATCCCAAAGCAGGCCAGCACGGGTTTAGCATATTTTATATTAAACCTGGCTAAACAGCTGGAAAAGTAAAGTGAAAAATTCTGCGCCCTAGATCTTCGGCAGTGTTCACTACCATTTATAATCAACTTCACTCTCCGCTTCCGGTTAAAACCAACAAGCATGGCCGGGATAAAGCCGATCGTCAGCAAAAAAGCGAAACTCACACCAAGGGCGGCAAAAAACCCAAAATGTTTAATCTGAGGTATGCTACTGATGGCGATGGAGCCAAAGCCTATGGCAGTAGTGATACTCGTTAGAAAACATGGAGCGAAAAGTTCGGACAATATTGTTATCATCCTCTCTCTTCCTGATGTGCCCAAAGCAAATTCTTGATTGTACCAGGCAGCGATGATATGAACGGCGTCACCCACGGAAATCGAAGTGATCAAGGCATACAAAAGTGGATCAATGGTGGACATGGGAGAATGAGTCAAAGATTTACAGGCTAAGATGAAAGTCATGGTCATAACGACCACTGCCAAAGGAAGCGCCACACCAAAGAATCTCCGGAAAACTAAGGTTAGTACCAAACACAATATAAACAACATCAAGGGATACAAAAACTCTTCCTTTTTTTGGGCCTCCGCTATCGCCGCACTGACGACGGGAGCTCCCACAAAATGGAAAGTAATTTGTAATTTTCTTTCCTCAATAAGTTCAGCACAGATGTTTTTAATCTTATTTACCAAGATTTCTTCTTTTTCGTTAAGTGTCGGTCGGAAATGAACCTGTAGTAATGTAAACTTTCCTTCCCGGTCCAGCAGCCGCCCGGCGAATAAAGGATGTTCCGACATATACTGCTCAATGCTCTCCAACTGTGCTTTCCTATTCGTATCCCTTTGCTTAAACCCATCTATATTCCCTTGTTTCTCTGCGTATATATTATACATTGTAGCAATACTATAAACATCCGTAACACCATCTACTGTTTTAATCTTTTCCGAAAGGTCATCAAGAAAAGTCAGAATTTCATTGGTGAAGACCCCCTCTGTCTCTATCCCGACCAATAAATGCTGATCCCCACCGAAAACCGACTGATATTCCTGATAATCTAGTACAACCGGATCTGTTTTTTTTAAAATCGAGTCTACTTTGGCTGTATTATCCATCTGTAGATATTGAGCATAATAAGAACCGATGCAAAAGACAATGAACGCCCCTACAATAATCAGGATTTTCCACTT
>Ga0209075_1001751_pt1 | contig 20038 bp, 8 predicted proteins | sample Stecom2011_FD_187523 | JGI IMG/M metagenome (GOLD analysis project Ga0209075, IMG submission 187523) | Agricultural soil microbial communities from Utah to study Nitrogen management - Steer compost 2011 (SPAdes) (version 2) | ecosystem: Environmental > Terrestrial > Soil > Agricultural land...
GTCGGATGAACAGTCCCTTTGCCTTCGACTGGGCCGAGGAGGCTTCGGAAAAGATGAAGCGCTTTTTACAGGAGGGCGATCACAAGCGCCTGATCAACTACCGCTGTCACGGTAAGGCCTTTGAGCAAGCCATTCCCACGCCGGAGCATTATTTGCCCATGCTGTATGCCCTGGGCTTACAGCAGCCGGGTGAAAAGCTGGTCTTGTTCAACGACCGGCCCCTGGGCGGAAGTCTCACCATGACCTCCTTTCAAATCGGCTGAGGCCGATTTGACATTTTCTTCCTGCACGACGCAACCCTGTTGCTTTTTTCGTATCTTCCTTGTTTAATCTTAATGAGAAAGTATGGAAAAGTATAGACTGCAGAAACTTGTTGTGTTGCTTATGTTGATGGGTGCCGCTTTGGGTTCCTGTAAAAGCAAGCAGGCGGTGAGCAGTGCAGCTGAAAGCAGCCCTGCTTGGGCGGGGACTTACAGCGGCGTGCTGCCTTGTGCCAGTTGTCCCGGTATTGTTACCATTTTACAATTGAATGGCGATTTAACTTACCGTTTGGAAACCACCTACCTCGAAGAAGAAAACGGCAGCTTCAGCGACAGTGGCAGCTTTCACTGGAACGAGCCGGGCAGGGTACTTACCCTGGATAGTCCCGACAATACCGAGGCGCCAAGTATGTATGCCCTGGCCGATGGACGTGTGATTCAATTGGATATGGAGGGGATGATGGTTACCGGACAGCTGGCCGACAAATATGTGTTGACGCCGGTGGCTCCTTTGGAGGAGAAGTACTGGAAGCTGGTAGAGCTTAATGGTAAGCAGGTGGGGTTTTTGGACGACTGGAACCGGGAGCCGCATGTGCGTTTTCAGTCGGCCGATAAGCGGGTGAGCGGTACAAGTGGTTGTAATTCCTTTTTTGGAAGCTATGCGCTTGAAGGGGAGAATCAGGTGGTGTTTTCCGCCCTGGGAGCCACCAAAATGGCCTGTCCCGAAATGTGGGTGGAGCAGGAGTTGTTTCAAGTGCTTGATGGTACTGTCGACTATGCGGTGAAGGGTAATAAGCTCACCTTCAGCAAGAATACACAGGTGTTGGCACGTTTTGAATCGGTGGCACTTTATTAAACCGCGTGCTGTTGGCCCCTCCGGGGGTTGCTTTAGTGGCGTTGAACACTTTTAGAGAGAGACTATGATGAGGAAGATTCAACTACTATTGCTGGGTTTTTTTTTAACGTCTGCTTCCTTAGTGGTTGCTCAAGGCTTTGTTCATCCCGGATTGCTCCACACTGAAGAAGATTTTGAACGAATACGGGAACAGTTGGACGATGGACATCCTGCTGTTGTTCAGGCTTATGAAAACCTTAAGGCCAATGAATGGTCGCAGTCCGATGTGGCCACCTGGCCTGTGGAGACCATTAAACGTGGTATTGCCGGGGATGAAAACTATATGAATGCTGCCCGGGGTGCAGCCGCCGCCTACCAAAATGCCCTGCGCTGGAAAATCAGTGGAGAGCAGGCACATGCCGATAGAGCTGTGTTTATTTTAAACGCCTGGGCGGAGACTTGTACAGGAATTCATGGCAACACCAATATGTCGCTGGCAAGTGGAATTTATGGCTACCAGTTTGCCAATGCCGCTGAGCTGATGCGCGACTACGATGGTTGGGATCCTGCTGCTTTCAAGAAGTTTCAGGAGTTTATGATGCGGGTGTTTTATCCCACGGCCCTCGATTTTTTGACGAGAAGGCACGATACCTGGGAGCGCGGATTTCCGGGGCATTACTGGGCCAATTGGGGCTTGTGTAATGCCTTGACTGTTATGAGTATTGGTGTTTTGTGCGACGATGTGTTTGTTTACAATCAGGGTGTTTCTTATTACAAGTATGATTTGGTGGGGAGCTTTAACGAAAATCGCACCTCGCCTGTTGAGAATGACGGTTTAAATGAGTTTTTGGGAAATCTTGTTCCCATTCTTTATGAGGACGAAAGGGGACCCTTTGGTTATTTGGGGCAATGTCAGGAATCGGGTCGCGATCAGGGGCATTCCACCATGGCTGTGGGACTGGCGGTGGATATTGCACAGACAGGCTGGAATCAGGGGGATGATTTGTTTGCCCACATGGACAATCGTCTGGCTGCCGGATTGGAGTATGTTGCTGCCTACAATTCGGGGATCGATGATTTGCCCTGGGCGGAATACCGCTACCGCAGCGTGGGTACCGCAGCGCATTTAGCCTGGGTGCAAACCTGGAACAATGAGCATGCCCGAGGGCAGTTTCGCCCTTACTGGGACCGCGTAATTGGGCACTATACCGGAATTAAGGGCGTTCCTATGCCTTATTCTGAAGCAATGCGTAATAAGGTTGTGGCCGATGCAGGGGGCAGTGGTGGCACCAGTGGCGGCTACGATCACCTGGGCTATTCCACGCTTACCAGCACCCGTCCGGCAGCCACTCCCGAAAGGGCCCCAACAACTTTACAAACCAGTATTGTTTATAAGGGCTCAAGCATTCCCCGGGGCGAATTGATGCATGTGGAGCCGGGGACTACAGTAAAGTTTGTCCCTGCTTTGCCCGATGGAGAAATCGATACCGGAAACTGGACCTGGAGCACAGGGGATGCCGGCAAAGATTTGGAGCTGGTGGCAGACAGCAGCGGATTGTATCGGGTTAAGTATGTCAATGCCAGTGGCGTTACCAGCACCCAATTGTTCAGCATTGCTGTTAATTTTCACATTAACGTGGAGCCTGTTGGTCCCGCCTATTCCATTGCTGACGGACCTGTTGAAAACAATGCTCATGTGCGTGTTTTAGCGGGACAAAGTGTAGCGCTGATGCCTGTGCTGAAATCAGGATGGGAGGGTGGATCCTGGATGTGGAGCGATGGAAGCAAGGAAGAAACTCTGGTGTTGGAGCAGATTGGGGAGGCCAGGGAGGTTTCCGTGGTGTACACCCTCGATGGGGAGGACTTTGAGCTTAGCTATCGTATTTCGGTGCTCCCATTTGAAGGGGCATTTGGTTACTGGCCCATGGATGAAGGCGAAGGGGCTGTAGTTAATGATGTTTGGGCCGGAAACAATGCGGAAAAACTTGTGGGTGGATGGACCAATGGGATAGCCCAAGGAGGTATTTTTTTAATGGATGCTGCTTCCTCTTACCTGCAATTTCCCACCGGCTTTATCCGCCCTTTAAGGGAGTTTAGTATTTCTATTTGGGTGAAGCCAGTTGCCCTTGAAGGATGGATGCGTGCCTGGGATTTTGGCAGAGGGACGGATTTCAATATGTTTCTTACGCTGAGTGCAGAAGGCAATGATCGGCCTTTTCGCTTCGCCATTAAGGCCGGAGGGGCTGAGGAGCAAATTAATACTTCTGAAGTGCTTGAGACAGGCAAGTGGGCCCATCTAACTGTAACACGGAGTGGCAGTACGGGCCTTATGTATTTGAATGGCACAGAGGTCGGTCGAAACAGCAATATGACGCTTTTCCCAGCGGATTTGGGATTAACAGATCAGAATTATGTGGGAAAATCGCAATGGCCCGATCCCATGTTTAACGGGGTTGTTGACGAACTGCGTATTTACAGCAAGGCACTTAGTCCAAATGAAGTTTTGGCACTGACAAATTTGATTGTGCCCGAAATTCCTGTGCATTTGCCCGCTTATCGGGAGGGTGGACCTCAATCAAAGTTGCGGGAAGACACCTGGATCATTTGGCCCAATCCTGTTGAGACTGACCTGAGGATTGCCTTGGTTTCGGATTCTGCCCATGACCTTGAAATCGGAATTTTTGACAGCAGTGGTACCCAACTGGCATTGGTCACAAAGCAGGAAGAGGATTCCTATGTTGTAGAGATGGGGGGACTGCCGGCAGGGGTATATTTTGTTGCCGTACAATATGGAAGTCGACGTTTTATTAATAAAGTTGTTAAAGTGAACTGATTAGGAATGCAAACACTAAAGTTTTTCGGTTTTTTTTTATTTCACGATAACTTTTAGGCTGTGCCGGTCGGCCCTCAGCACATAAAGGCCGGAGGGCAGGCCCTGGGTGCTGAGGGTAGTGCTGTTTTGTGCTTGACACACGACCTGGCCCTGAAGATTAAAGAGCTGCAGTTGCCGGCAGCTTTGGCTTAACTCCAGGTGGCTTTCAAACACGCGCAGCTCTGGCACCAGGCTGGTTTCAGGGCCTGGGCCGGAAGGAAGCCTGGTTGCAATTTCTTCTCCGATGTTGACGACGAAGCTAAAGGTGGCTTGTACCGCTGGGCCGGAAGCCGGGGTGTAAACAAGGGCTTGTCGCAGGGTAAATTGATTGCCCAATTGATTCACGTTGGGATATTGGCCCAGGTTGAAGCTGAGGTTGTTGGTCTTGAACTCGGAAAAAACACGGCTGTTGTTGCCCCAGTTGGTGGTGTAGCCGGTAGCGTTGAACCAGTGCCCGGGGGCATTGGCGGTAGAGTTGTAATTGAGCGTGCCGTTGGGTTGTATGGCGGCATAGCGTATGCTGGTGCCGATTTGACTTTTGAGTTCGGACAGTTGCAGCTTAAACGCGCGGCAAACCCTTTCCCAGTCGGGCACTACCGGACTCGAGGGATAGGGATTGGCATTGCCGGTAAAGGGAAGTTGATACAAGGTGTAGCTGAGGTCGATGTTTTCGGGTTCCGCTTCGGGGTCAAACTCGAATACGCCGTAGGGGTTGGTGTTGGTAAATTTTAGCTGGTAGGGCCATTGCTCGTCGTTGCTGTCGTCGTCGTCCCACAGGTGTTGGGCATGTGCCAAAGGGGCGCCCACCACAACCAGCCAGAGGCGGACGGCGTTTTGGGGACTTTCAAAACTGAGCCGGTCGCTGGGGTTGCTGTGGTTGAAGCGGTTGAATTTGGGCGCGCGCATTTCACCGTACCAGCGCTGACCGTTGTCGAGCAGGGCCACTACGCCGTAGCGCCACCCCGCATAGGCATAGCGGTTGGTGCGGTAATCTTCGGAGCCGGCCAGGCCTTCAAAATCGATGTGTACGGTGGTGCCGGGTTCCGGCAGGTTGAGTCGTATGGTATTGTAGCCGTAGTCTTCGGGTGAAACTTCGGGCGCGATGCGCCAGAAGTTATTGTCGGTCGGCAACAATTGGGCAGAGGGGTGACTGTCTTTTTGGTCTTTGGCCGTTTCGGCAAAAACGGGCAAGTCCCAGGTCAACAGGCGTGCTGCAGCCTGGTACATTTCATCGTTAAATTGGTCCTGGTTCAGGTTGTTCAGTCTCTTATAGGCCATTACCGGATCTTCGGGAAACTGGGATTGTTGCCACAGTTGGCCAATAAATTCCTGACCATGCAGCCAGGTCCAGTAATCCTGAATAAAGTAACTGGCGTAACGAGGCGCTTCGTGCAAGAGGTTTTTGTGTCGCCAACCCAGGTATTGACCATAATTGTGGTTGGTGAATTGTTCGTTGGGAAAGACTTTGAAGGCTTGCCATTGGGCGCATTGTTCCCACCAGCCGTTGCCGCCTTCTCCATTAGGTCCCAGACCGTAGCGCCAGCCTCCGGGAAACCCGTCGGCCTGCACCTGGTACTGAAAGCAGTGGGCCACCTCGTGGGCTACGGTTACCCCGGCTGCCTGTCCGGCCGATGCACTCAGACTCAAAAGTCCTATTGTTTCGTCCACCCCTGAGCCATTGGCCTGCCAATCGGTGCTGTAGTGCAGCAGAATAATCATTTTGTAGCGATCGGTTTTAGATTGGCCCTCATGTACAAAGCGCAGTTCGTCGCGGTAGAAGGCAAAACTGGTCTCGGCAACGCGCAGCACCTGATCTATGTTGACCCGATAGGCGGCATCGCTTGCGGTGGCCGGGTCACTGCCGTAGCCCGCTTCCCAAAACAGAATAAAATTATCTGTCTGCCTGCTGCGTTGCAGGCTCCATTGCCGGGAGTTGTCGTTGAGGTCGCTGTATCCGAAGGACGAGGGAATGTGAAGGTCTTTGGCCTGAAGGCCGAAAGACATTACCAGCGTTAAGGTGAGGAGGAATAAACTGCGCATCATTGGTTCTTTTTTTAGGCAAGATAAGGAATTTGCCTGCCCGTGCTGCAGCGGGTCGAAAAAGTGCAAAACTTTATCGAATGCCTACCAGCCATGGTCTTAAGCTGGCTTGGCCTGCGTTAGGGGATTGGTTATTTTTAAAAATTGTAAAACGATGTTTATGAATAGAAATAACGTAGGTGTTTTCCTTTTGTTGTGGGCCCTTTTTTTGGCGGTTCCACTTTCTGCAGCGCAACTGCGCCTGCACCATTCTTTTGATGAATCTTTGTTGGAGGGGGATTTGTTGCATGCCGAGGTGGGTGCTTACAGTGCCACCCTTAGAAATGGGGCGCAGGTCCAAAGCCTGGGTGCGTTTAGGATTCTGAATCTGGGGGCTTCCAATGGCTATCTCGATTTGGGCGCTGCTGCCGGGGGCCTAATGGGTCAATTGCAGGATTTTACGCTGGCGACTTACTTGTATGTGCCGGCAGAGACGGATGTAAGTGTACACGGAAACTTTGTGTGGAATTTTGGTCATTCTACCGATGTGGCCAATGCGGCCAACGGTGTGATGTTTTTTTCGGCCCGGGGCAGTCGCTATGCCATAAGTGAAACCCACTGGCAGGGCGAGGAGGGGGTCAATCCCAATTTTTTGTTTCCTAAAGGGGCCTGGCAGCATTTGGTTTATACCCAAGAGGGAGCTACGGGAACAATTTACTTGAACGGCACGGTGGTGGGCAGTGGCACGGTTAACCTTAGGCCTGCCGACCTGGGGGCTACTTTGTATAATTTTTTGGGCCGTGCTTCGTATGCGAGTGATGCATATTTAAAGAATGCTTTGTACAGCGATTTTAGAATATATGAGGGGGCCCTGGATGCTGCGGAGGTAGGTGTTTTGGGTCAGTATCGTGAGGACTTGCAGGCTGCTTTGATTCAGGAGCAACTGGAGCGGGCTGCGGCTGGTTTTGAGTTGGAAGGTGTGGATGCCGTGGTACAAAATCTGGAGCTTCCTTCCGAATTGGAAGAGGGAATTGGTCTGAGCTGGTCGTCCTCCCATCCAGAGGTCTTGAGCAATTCCGGGGAAGTGACGCGTCCCGCTGTAGGGGCCGACCCGTTTCAGCTGAACCTCACGCTTACTTTGAGTAAGGAGGGGCAGACTTTGGACAAGGTTTTTGCTGTAAGCGTGTTGCCCTGGCTCGATGATGCCGCTTCGGTTATTCAAGATGTGGCTGCCTTGAGCTTGAGCGGCAATCTGCAAAATTTGCGGAGCGACTTGTTGTTGCCCACAGGGGGTGTGGAAGGGTCGGTGATCAACTGGACTTCGAGCGAGCCGGGCTTTATTGCCGACGATGGTTCTTTGCAATCGCTTGCGGCCGAGGGGGCCGGCAAGCAGCTGGTGGTGCTGACTGCCCGGGTGAGCAAGGGTGCTGCCCTTGAGCAACGCGATTTTGAGGTTTGGGTGGCTGAGGACGAGGGTTTTGATGCCTATCTCTTTGCATATTTTTTGGGTAACGGTGTGGGCCAGGAAGCGGTTTGCTATGCGGTGAGTGAGGACGGATATAACTTTACTGCCCTTAACAACAATAGGCCGGTTATTGCTGCGGATACGATCAGTTCACGTGGAGGGGTGCGTGATCCGCATATTCTGCGGGGACCTGATGGTTGGTTTTATATGGTGTTGACCGATTTGTATGTGCCGAACGATGGCTGGTCCAATCACGCCATGGTGTTTTTGCGCTCGCGCGATTTGATCGACTGGGAACATTCGGTGGTGAATATTCCCCAGACTTTCCCGGAGTTTGCCGATGTGAGTCGCGTTTGGGCCCCGCAATCGTATTACGATGAGAAGGAAGATAAGATTATGGTGTACTTTTCGATGTTACAGCCCGGTGGGGTAGATATTATTTACCATGCTTATGCCAATGTCGATTTTACCGGACTGGAGGGGGCACCTCAGCAGTTGTTGTTTCATCCGGAGGGCCGTGCCTGTATTGATGGAGATATTGTGTTTTTTGAGGATCAGTACCATTTGTTTTTTAAGACCGAGGGCTCGGGCAACGGCATTATGAAAGCGGTCTCGGATGAGTTGACGGGAGGCTATGTGGTGGAGCAGCGTTATTTGCAGCAGACAAGCGATGCGGTGGAGGGTTCCTGTGTGTATCGTTTGATAAATACCGACACCTTTGTGCTGATGTATGACGTGTATATGCGGGGGGCTTACCAGTTTACGCGGAGCAGTGACCTGGCCAATTTTGAGGTAATCGACCATGAGGTGTCGATGGATTTTTATCCGCGTCATGGTACGGTGATTGCGCTTACAGCGGAGGAGCTGGCGGCGCTCAATGCCCGCTATGGCGATGGCACAACGCAGGTGAGCGGTCCCCCCGTTGACCGTGCCCGACTGCTGGTACGTGGCGACTTTGCAGGCGGGCAGCTGTGGGTGGAGCATAAGGGGCGTCGTTCCGAATCGGCACTGATAAAGATCTACAGTTTGTCGGGCGCTTTGATTCATAAAGCGCCTGCTTCCGGGGGAGCGGCGACCCGGATCAATACCGGAGCCTTACCTGCTGGTCGGTATGTGGTGGTTTTGGAAGAGGAGGGTAGGCCTTTGGCTGCGACTAAGTTGCTGTGGTATTAGTTTTTTTTATACCTTTAAGTTTAATTTAACCTACTCAAAATGAAAAAAATTGCTTTGCTGGTTCTTTGGGCCGGGATCATGACTGCCTGTAAAATGGGGACGACAACCGATACAGAGGCCCCTGCCCAACTTTCTTTACAGCAGCAGCTGTTGGGCACCTGGCGTCTGATGGAGGATGATCCTGCCGATAGTCTCCAATACCGAACCATGGTATTGAAGGAAGATGGTACTTTTTTCTCGGAGGTAGTGCGCGAACCGCATCGCCGTGCTTACAATCATGGTCGCTACCGGATATTGACCGATTCGTCGATGGTTACGGTGCATGATGAGGGGCCCGACTGGCATGCTTCTACGGCCAATGTTTATAAGGTGCTGATGGAGGGCGACCGGTTTTCACTTCAGGGTTATTATGTGTTTCCGATTGGAAATGGAAATCTTACCCGTGCGGTGTGGATTGATGAGGTCTGGGTACGACAGAAGAAGTAAAGGGAGCAGGTCCCTGCAAAAGTCTCAATAAAAAAGGCGATCCGCTGTGGATCGCCTTTTTTGTTGCATGATTTTGCTGCGGACTTCCGCAGCAAGAAAGTTCTATTCTGCTTTTAATTGAATGGCGGCATTTTCCAGCCAGGGGTGCGACAGTACTACCGTACCTTCACCTGCTTCGCCGGTGGCTTCTATGTAAACAATCATCCGGCCTTTGAAAACACGCAGGCGGTTGTTGGTGTAATCGCCCATGTCCTGCGGATTGCTGGCTTCCATACCCAGCAGTTTAAAGGGCCCGTCTACGTAGCATGCCAGCTCTTCATCTGAAAGAAGAACGGGGCGTCCGGCTTCATCGCGAATTTGAATTTCGATTTGAGCTACACCACGGTTTTTGCTCACTACGTTCTGGCTGTTCCAAACTTGTGCGTCAATGGCATGGGGGCGACCGCTGGTTTCGATTTCGAAACGTGCCGCTTCTTCCCCTTTGATGTAACCAATCGCTTCAAGTTTACCACTTTGGTAGGGGATGTCCCAGTGAATGATGCCCGTTTCGTCGTTCAGGGCAATGGGTGCGCCTATTTTTTGGCCGTTGAGCAGGAGTTGTACTTCCTCGCAATTGGTATAGCTCACCACACGTACATTTTGTCCCTCACGGTAATTCCAAAGTGCATCGGCGTCGGTCGATAAGTAGTTGCGTCCACTGCGTGTCGGGTAGCTGCCCAGGTAAACCATAGGCTGGTCGGACCACAAACTTTGACGGAACCAGGCCCTGGGTTTTTTATAGCCGGCCAAATCGAGCAGACCTGAAGTAAAACCTCTGGAAGGCCAGCGGTGTGCCTCACCCAAATAGTCGATGCCCGTCCATAGGAACTGACCAAAAATGTAGTCCTTGTCGCGCACGTGTTTCCAAGCCTCAAAATCGTGCCGGTTTTCACTGCCATAAAAAATGCGCTCGGGGTATTTTTGGTGGTCCTGCTCGTAACGGTTTTCGGTGTAGTTGTAGCCCACGACATCAAGCGCACCCGGATAATCGGTCTCGTTCGACATCACCGGTCCCGCCAGTCCCGCCGTTACCGGACGGCTAGGGTCGTACTTGCGCACGATGGCTGCCAGGCGCTCGGCAATGGCCCCCAGCCGGTCGGCATGTGGCTGGTCTCTTTGAAAACCACTTACGTGCTGCTGGTCAATACCAGCCTGGTCCAGAACAGGGTGGGAGTAGGGGTCGTTGGGGTAATCCACTTCGTTGCCGATGCTCCACATGACCACACTTACATGGTTGCGGTCGCGCAGAATCATGTCCTTGAGGTCCTGGTCGGCCCACTCTTCATGAAAGGCGGCGTGTCCCTGAAAGCCCGGGGTGCCCTGGTTCCAGCCTTCGAGCCATTTCTTCTTCGGAAATTCCCACTCGTCAAAAGCTTCGTTCAGTACCAGGAGACCCAGTTCATCGCAAAGTTCGTACAAATCCGGTGCCTGAGGATTGTGGCTGGTTCTAATGGCATTGGTGCCCAGGGCTTTCAGTTCCAGCAGGCGTCTCTTCCATACCTCACGGGGCACGGCTGAACCAAGACTGCCGGCATCGTGGTGCAGACAAACACCTTTCATCTTCATATTGACTCCGTTTAGGGCAAAGCCCGTGTTGGGGTCAAAATCTACATAGCGAATGCCTACGCGGGTTTCACTGCGGTCGACGACCTTGTTGTTTTGTTCTACGGTAGTGATCAGGGTATACAGATAGGGATCGTCCAGCGACCACAGTCTGGGCTGATTAACACGCATATTTTGTTTCAGCTCTTGTTGGGCATTGCCGTTTACATTAAGGCGCGAGCTGGTGCTGGCTACGGTTTGGCCTGTGGCGTTACGCAGCTCCTGTTTTACCTGCAAAACGGCGCGCTCGTTGCTGTGGTTGCTTACGGTGGTTTGCACCCGGGCACTGGCCCTGCGTGTACTTACCTCAGGGGTCGAAAAAAATACGCCCCACTGGTTGATGTGCACCTCCCCGGCCTTTACCAGATATACATCCCGGTATATGCCCGACCCGGTGTACCAACGCGAATCGGCATGCTCACTGTGGTCGACCCGTACGGCCAGGGTGTTGGGCTCCCCAAAACGCAGATGGGGCGTCAGGTCGTAGCTGTGCGAAATATAACCGTTGGGTCGCATGCCCAGGCGTTGGCCGTTGATGAAGACCTCGCCGTTGCGGTAAATGCCTTCAAAATAGATGTAGATTTTTTCTCCTTTCCATTCGGCAGGAACATCCAGGGCTTTACGGTACCAAGCTATGCCGCCGGGCAGGTAGCCCGTGGCACTGGCCCAATGGGGACTGTAAGGTCCCTCTACGCTCCAGTCGTGGGGCAAATGAAGGGCCCGCCAGCGGCTGTCGTCAAAGTCAGGAGCGGCTGCTTCTGCGGGGTCGCCCTTATAAAACTTCCAGTCGTTATTCAGCAAGCTGGCTTCCCCAAAACCGGGCTTTGCCTGCGTCTGAAACAAGGCCGTTGCTAAAAAGGCCAAAAGCAAAAATGATTTACGCATACTTTAAATTTAATGGTTTTTGGCAAATTACTTTTTTTGTTGACGCGCGCCAATACTCTGTACAATCCGAAATACATAATGTCGAATAAGTGCAAGCTTTTGCCCGTTTTCCGCAAAATAAGCGGCGCAGGGTTGCCTTATTTTGAAAAGGCTAAAGATTTAAGGAAAAACTGAAAATATGATGAAAAGAATTATTGGTTATGTGTTTTTGTTGGCGGGACTGTTGGGTGCCGCTCCGGCAATGGGGGCAAAGGATTGGGAAAACCCTGAGGTTTTTGCCATTAATAAGGAGGCGGGACGCGCCTCCTTTTACAGCTTTGCTTCACTGGAGCAGGCGTTGGGATTTAAACGGGAGGCTTCGCCCTGGTTTCGTCTGCTGAATGGGCAATGGAAGTTTAACTGGGTGGAAAAGCCGGCCGATCGACCCGTGGATTTTTACCGGGAGGATTTCGATGTGTCCGACTGGGCTTCGTTTCCTGTTCCTGGTAATTGGGAAATTAATGGCTACGGGGTGCCTATTTATGTAAGTGCCGGTTTTGGTTTTACTTCTGATCCGCAGCCCCCGGCCATTCCGCACGACAACAATCCGGTAGGGTCGTACCGTCGGACTTTTGAGCTGCCTGCCGAATGGGAGGGACAGCGGGTGTTTCTGCATTTTGGTGCGGTAAACTCGGCCATGTATGTGTGGGTAAATGGGCAAAAAGTGGGCTATTCGCAGGATGCCAAATTGCCTGCGGAGTTTGATGTCACCTCTCATGTCCGCCCAGGTGAGAACACCCTGGCGGTAGAAGTCTACCGTTGGAGCGATGGGTCTTATTTGGAGGACCAGGATTTTTGGCGGCTTTCGGGTATCGAACGGGATGTGTATTTGTATGCCGTACCTCAGGTGCGCTTGCGCGATTTCTATTTTAAGCAGGACCTGAGTGTCGATTTCAGTACGGCCGATTATGAGGTGGTGATGGATTTACGGAATCATTTGGGTAAGGAGGAGCGAGGTGGTGCCGAGCTGCAATTGCTTTATGGACAAGAAGTGGTGAGCAGTCAGAACCTGGAGTGGGCCGTAGCTGCCAATGCAGATGCGCAGCTGCGTTTTAAAGGCAGGCTTGAAGAGCCTAAGCTTTGGAATGCAGAGGAGCCTGAATTGTACACCCTCGCTTTGGTCCTGAAGGATGCCAAAGGCCGGGAAATACAGGCCACGGCCGTAAAGGTCGGTTTTCGGTCGGTGAAAATTCAAGGGGGGCAGTTGCTGGTTAATGGTAAGGCCGTGCTTTTGAAGGGGGTTAATCGCCACGATCACGATCCCTTTAGCGGCCATGTGATTTCGGAGGCTTCGATGCTGAGGGACATACAGTTGATGAAGGCCAATAATATTAATGCGGTACGTACCAGTCACTATCCCAACGATCCACGCTTTTATGAGTTGTGCGATGCCTACGGGCTCTATGTGGTGGATGAGGCCAATATCGAATCGCACGGCATGGGCTATGGCGACAGGAGTCTGGCAAAGGACAGCCTCTGGATGGGGGCACATCTTGATCGCATCGAACGTATGGTGGAGCGGGATAAGAACCACGCCTCAGTTATTATTTGGTCGCTGGGTAATGAGGCCGGCAACGGCATTAATTTTGAAGCCGGATACGATTGGATCAAAACCCGTGATCTGAGTCGCCCTGTTCAGTATGAGCAGGCAGGGACCGCACGCAATACCGATATTGTTACGCCCATGTATGCCCGCATCGATCGTCTTGTGAGCCACGGCTTGTCGTGGGATCATCGTCCACTCATTCTATGTGAATACGCGCATGCTATGGGCAACAGTGTGGGCAATCTTCAGGAGTATTGGGACGTGATGGAGCAATACGGCAATCTGCAGGGCGGCTTTATATGGGACTGGGTGGACCAGGGCCTGGCTAAATATACCGAAGACGGAACGCTTTACTGGGCCTATGGCGGTGATTTTGGACCCGAAGGCACGCCTTCGAGTCAGAACTTTTGTATGAACGGACTGGTGCGGCCCGACCGCAGTGCCAACCCTTCGTTGCATGAGGTGAAAAAGGTGTACCAGTACATCAAAGCATCGCCGCTGGATTTTGGCGGTGGACAGCTGCAGATCAGCAACGCTTACGATTTTATTGATCTGGATCGCTTTGAGTTTGACTGGGAACTGCGTTCGGAAGGACGTACTTTGGCCAGTGGCAGTTTTGGTTTGGGCGGACTGGCTCCCGGAGAATCGGCCTCGGTGCGGCTTTGGGAAGAAGAGCCGCAGCTGCCTGAAAACCAAGAGGTGTTTTTGCATCTACATGCCCGTATCTTGAACTCCTGGGGCTTGCTGGATGCCGGTCACGAATTGGCCCGTTTTCAGTTTGCCCTTCCATCAGGCGCTGCTGGTACTGCTGCCCCGGAGGAGCAAGCGCCCGGCGATTTGCGTTTGCAACAGCGCAGCGGAGAACTGCTGTTCTCGGGTAAGGATTTTAGTTTCCGTTTTGATAAAGCGAGCGGGACCTTGCTGGAATGGACCAAAGGCGAGCGGGTGGTGCTTAAGGACGGTCCCTCTCCTGCATTTTGGCGGGCACCCAACGACAACGACTATGGTTACAATATGTTGCAGGAGTTGGGCGTATGGCGTTATGCCCAGGACAGTTTAGAGCTGGAAGCGCTGGTCGTGCATTCCCCAAAATCGGGAGCGGCCGGTCTTGATCTTACTTATCTGCTTCCCAATGAATTGGGACAAACAGTATTGAGTTACCGCATTGGTGCCGATGGCAGTCTGGCCATTAGTCACCATTACCAACCAGGCAGAGACCGTTTGCCGCCCCTGCCACGCTTAGGGCTTCAGTGGGTATTGCCTGGTGATATGGATAAGATCAGGTGGTATGGTCGCGGTCCCTGGGAGAATTACCCCGATCGTAAGCACTCTGCCTTTGTGGATGTGTATGAGGCCAGTGCCGGGGAGCTACTGGAAAATTACCCTGCTCCGCAGGAGAATGGTTACCGCAGCGATATAAGATGGGTGGAAGTGGCCAATGAACACGGTCTGGGAATAAGGATTGCAGGTGACAACCTGGCTGGTTTTTCTGCCCTGCATTTTAGTCCCGAAGACTTTACCACGCCGCAGCGCGGCATGTTGCATACGGTTGATTTGGCACCCAAAGACGAAGTGTATTTACATGTTGATCACCGTATGATGGGTGTTGGCGGAGACACCTCCTGGGGGGCGCGTCCCCATGGCGACTACACTGTTTTCCCTAAGCCTTATACCTACCGTGTGGTGCTGAAGGCCATAGAATAAATGTTGTGCTGGTTTATTTTGGGCTTGTATTTACATGCAGCTTTGTTAAATTTGCTTAATCAAATTTAATTATACTATGAAAAAACTGCTGCTTCTTTTGGTTTTTGTTTGGGGTGCTTCTGTCTATGCCCAACATCCTATGGAAAGCTTGGACCGGGGCCTGGTGGCTGTGAAGGTGGCGTCCGGAGTGTTTGTCGGCTGGACCCTCCCGGGTGAGGAATGGCATACGGCAACCTACAATTTGTACCGTGATGGCCAAAAGGTGAACGATGCTCCCTTGGGGGTTTCAAATTTTGTGGACCCGGCCGGCACCCTGGGCAGTCGCTATGCCGTTGCTGCGGTCGTTAATGGGGTGGAACAAGCAGCTTCAGAAGAAGTGGCAGTTTGGCAGCAACAATATAAGGAGCTGAGCCTTGATCTGCCTCCGGGTGGTGTTACTCCGGATGGGGAAGCTTATTCGTACACGGTTAACGACATGAGTACGGGGCATTTGAACGACGACGATGTGCTCGATTTGGTGGTGAAGTGGGAGGCCCTGGGAAGGGACAATTCGCATGCGGGTTACACCGGAAATGTTATTCTGGATGCTTATACCATGGAGGGGGAGAAGTTGTGGCGCATTGATTTGGGTAAGAACATTCGTGCCGGTGCGCATTACACCCAGTTTATGGTCTACGATTTGAATGGTGACGGGATCGCTGAAATTGCTTGTAAAACTGCCCCGGGTACGGTAGACGGACTCGGAAACTTCCTTTCTAAAGGACCCGCTGCCACTGCCAATCATTCGGCCGATTACCGCAATGCGGGGGGCTATGTGCTGAGTGGACCTGAGTACCTGACGGTGTTCGATGGGCGCACCGGAGCCGAATTGAGCACGGTGGCCTATCATCCGCCACGTGGCAATGTGGATGCCTGGGGTGATGGGTACGGCAACCGGGTAGATCGCTTTTTGGCTGCAGTGGCCTATTTGGATGGCGAGCGGCCCAGTCTGGTAATGACCCGGGGTTATTATACCCGTTCGGTTTTGTCTGCTTACGATTTTGATGGAAATGAGCTCAGTCTGCGCTGGGTGTTTGACAGCGATACGCCCGGAAATGCGGCTTATGCCGGCCAGGGCAACCACAACCTGAGTGTGGCCGATGTGGATGGCGACGGTCGCGATGAGATTGTTTTTGGGTCTTGTACCATCGACGACGATGGTACAGGGCTGTATTCCACGCGGCTGGGACATGGGGATGCCATGCACGTGAGCGATTTTGATCCTTATCGTCCCGGATTAGAAGTCTTCCGTTGTCTGGAATCGGGAGAAGGCGGTTCGGTCTTGCACGATGCAGCCGATGGTTCCATCCTCATTCGCCATCGCTCGTTCAGCGATTGCGGCCGTTGCATGGCCGCCAACATCAGCAACGAGACCCACGGGGCTCAGGTTTGGGGTTGCAGTCCCGTATATTCTGCCAGCAGTCGCGACAATGTGGATCACCTTGGATTGCACACCTCGGTTAATTTTCGGATTTTTTGGGATGGCGACCTGCTGAGTGAGCTGCTCGATCATACCCGCATCACCAAGCCGAGCACGGGACAGGTCATTTTTGATGCGCCGGGGGGATTGTCCAATAATGGGACCAAGGGCACACCGGCCTTACAAGCTGATTTATTCGGCGATTGGCGGGAAGAGCTTATTTACCGGACCAACGATCCGTCTAAAATCCGGATTTATACCACTGTTCATCCCACCGAACATCGTGTCTATTCGCTGATGCACGACCGTCAATATCGGTTGGCTGTAGCCTGGCAGAATGTGGCCTATAATCAGCCGCCGCATCCCAGCTTTTTTCTGGGTGAATTGGAGGGCATTACAGCACCGCCTCCGCCCAAAATGAATAACAGGCGGCATGTCTACCACAGCGGTGCCGAATGGGACAAAACAACCCAGGGCTGGATGCTCGACGGTGCTGCCGTGAGCTATGAAGATGGCAGCCATGTTTACTTTACGGGTGGCGAGAGCCAGGAGGAAAGCCTTTTGTTGAATGCTTCCCTCGCTCCCTCCTTTGTAACGGTGAATACGGCCGGCAGTTTTGAGTTGAATGCCGATGGAGGAAGTCTTGGTGGGGAGATGGGCCTTGTAAAGCAGGGTTCTGGCACGTTTCTGTTAAAAGGGCAGCACAGTTTTACCGGAGTTACCGAGCTTTGGGAGGGAACCCTTGCTCTTGAGGGCCACCTAAGCGCCAGTCCCGTTTGGGCCAACTTTTCGACACGACTTGGTGTGGCCGGTGATTTGGGGGCGGGACTGACTTTGCGCCGTGGCGCACAGCTTCTGGTTGGGGGCGAGTCGCAGGCAGGCAACACCACCGTTTCGGGTCCCTTTGTTGTGGAAGAAAAGGCGGAGTTGGTTTTCGATATGAATGGTTTGGAGGTGGCCGAACGCGACTTGTTGACCATAAACGGGGAGGTCGATTGGAGCGATGAAACTGTGGTGCGGGTCAATGCCAAGCTGGTAGAGGGATTGGCCGCCGGTACGTATGTGTTGATTGATTTTCCTGAGGGCATCAGCGGTACCACAGGGACTTTGGTGTTAAAAGGAATAGAAGGGCTGCCTGCTGAGCTGTCGTGGCTCAACGATCAGCTGGTGCTGACGGTCAAGGAGGTGCGCGCTGTGGGACAGGCTTATTGGAAAGGAAGTGTAAACGATGAATGGGATCTGGTAAAGACCGAAAACTTTTTGGTTGAAGGAACGGCCTCCTATTTTGTGACCGGTGATGAGGTGGTGGTTGATGACGCTGCGGTGAGCAAAACGATTCAACTTGTGGAAACCTTAATGCCTGCTTCTGTACTTTTCGATAATGAAACCGACTATGTGCTTACAGGAAACGGTAAAATTAGTGGGACGGCCTCGCTTACCAAGCAGGGCAGTGGAAAGCTGTCTTTGCAGAACATTAACGATTTCAGTGGAAAAATTACTGTAGAAGAAGGCGTTTTGGAGGTCTTTGCACTGCCCAATGCCATCGATGGTCATGGGTCCATTGGTGGGGTTTCATCCAACGCCGGTCTATTTGAAATCAATGGGGCAACGCTGCGTTTTGCTCAGGCAGGAACAGCAGAGCGCGCAATGACAGTAGGCAACGAAGGGGCTGTATTACATACCGATGCGTCGGTGAGTTGGAATGGTCGTATAATTGGGGGTTCTGTTGAAAAGACCGGCGTGCACACTCTGAGTCTGAGCGCCGCCAACACCAATCAGGAGTTGGTGCTGAAGCAGGGAGCGGTGCAATTGACCACCGAACAGGCCCTGCCCGGGCAAAAGGTCGTTTTTGAAGGGGGTGTCTTGAGAGACTTTGACAGCGGTGGCAGCTACAGTTCTTCCAGTTATCCCCTTGTTGTAGAAGAGGGACAGGTGGGAACCCTGTATGCCGATGGTCGTTGCACCTACAGCAATAGCCTGACGGGTGCCGGGGAATTCAGAATAAGTATTCCCTGGGTACGTTCCGATTTTGCGGGTAATTGGAGTGATTTTTCCGGCACCATCAGGTTGATGACCGATAATTCTTTCCGGAATTATAGTACACATGGGTATGCTCAGGCCATTCTTGATTTGGGATCCGTAGGTGTATTCGACGATATGCTTACACAAACGGTACGTTTGGGTGCCCTTACAGGAAGCGGACGTTTGTGGGGTGCTGCCGCCTGGGAACTGGGTCACCGCAATGAGGACTTTTCTTTTGGAGGAACCATTACCAGTGGAAACATCATAAAGGTCGGTAGTGGGGTCATGCAGATCAATGCTGATTTGCAATCCAGTGGCAGCTTTGTAATAAGGGAAGGTGGCGTTTTGGTCAACGGGGGCACCAGCGGAACAGGCAGCTCTGCAGTTACGGTGAAGGCTGGTGCTTACCTGAGTGGCAATGGTCGAATTCAGGGAAACATTATTGTGGAGAACGAAGGGGTTTTATATGCCGGGTACTACGCTCCGGAGACGCCTGTCGTAGGGTCCAGCTTTCGTACTACCAATGTGCGCCTTTCGCCTGCTTCACATTTTGTGGTGCAGGTCGATTTGGCCGCCAATCGGTCAGACCGTATGAGTGCCAGTGGCAATTTTGTAGCCAATGGAGTGCTTGAAATGCGCAATGTTTCTGTGCAGCCTTATGAGGCTGGAATGTCTTTTCAATTGGTACGAATGGCCACCATCAGCGGGGGCTTTACTTCTGTGGTGCCTGAATCACCAGGTGAGGGTTTGGCGTGGGATCTGAGTACTTTTACCAGCGATGGTACCATTAGAGTGGCAGCTGCCACCAGCATTGCCTCAGGTGAGAAGGCGGGCGCTTTTAGGGTGTACCCGAACCCCGGAAACGGATTGTTTCAAATGGAATTGCCAGGAGGCACTGGCGCTGGTTTGGTACATGTCGAGAATCTTCAGGGGCAGCTGATACGGAGTGTTCGGATTCCTTCGGGCGAAAAGCCCGAACTGGATCTCAGTAGCCTTGGATCGGGCGTATATGTGCTTCATTTGTATATGGATGGCCTTCGCTACAGTACCAAGGTTGTTGTACTATAAACAGCCGAGACCTATTTACTTTGCAGTCCTGCCTTTGGCAGGACTGTTTCTTTGTGTTCTGAGTTAACCTGCTGAAATGGGGGGAATAAAAAGAAGGACTTTTAAGTCCTTTTTTACAGTACGATGTTATAACTTTGGTATAACGTCAATTTTAAACCTTTTGCATTATGGCCATACACTTGAAAAAAATAGGACTGATAGGTGGTCTCGGACCCGAGGCCACCGTTGATTATTATAAGGCGCTGATCGATTCCTTCAAACAGGAAAATGAGGGGCGACTGGATTACCCGGAGATGGTGATTTACAGTGTGAATATGGAACACTTTATCGGCCTGGTGAGGAAGGGCGATTATACGAACGCCACCGCTTATCTGGCCGATAAATTACAAGCCCTGGAGCGGTCGGGCGTCGATTTTTTGGCACTTACCGCCAACACACCCCATTTGTTTTTCGACGAATTGCAGGCAGCCGTTAAACTGCCTATGATCAGTATCGTAGAAGCTGCCGCCCGTTATGCGGTGGCGAAGGGGATAAAGCGGGCGGGACTCATGGGCACGTCTTTTA
>Ga0209075_1001752_pt1 | contig 20028 bp, 20 predicted proteins | sample Stecom2011_FD_187523 | JGI IMG/M metagenome (GOLD analysis project Ga0209075, IMG submission 187523) | Agricultural soil microbial communities from Utah to study Nitrogen management - Steer compost 2011 (SPAdes) (version 2) | ecosystem: Environmental > Terrestrial > Soil > Agricultural land...
GAGGACATGCAGCCGGGCAATTCCTTTGCGGCCGACCTGGCCTTTTACTACCGCACCCCCGTCAAACTCATGGGCGAAAGCTCGGAACTGGCAGCCGGCATCAACGTGTCCAACATCGGCAACAAGATTTCCTACAATGAGGTGGATAAATTATTCATCCCCACCAACCTGCGCCTGGGCCTGGCCCTCGACTCCGAACTCGACAGCTACAACCGGGTGGTGTTCACCCTGGATCTGAACAAACTGATGGTGCCCACCCCAAGAAGAGCTGCCGATGAAAGCGGCGACGACTACCGTATGGAGTACAGCAACATGTCGGTTACCAAAGCCATGTTTCAGTCCTTCAGCGACGCCCCCGGCGGCATGAAGGAAGAACTGCAGGAGATCACCTACTCCCTGGGTGCCGAATACTGGTACGCCAATCAATTTGCCCTGCGCGCCGGCTATTTTCACGAGCACGAACTTAAAGGGAACCGCAAGCACTTCACCGCAGGGGTAGGCATCCAATTCAACATGATGACCCTGGATGCGTCCTACATCATTCCGGTAGTGGCCGACAATCCCCTGGCCAACACCATTCGTTTTTCGCTGGGCATCGACCTGGATCAACTCTCTAAACGCTAACAACAAAATGCAGGCACCAAACTTCCGGGTAGGCATGGGCTACGACGTGCACCAACTGGCCCCCGGCTACAAACTGTGGATAGGTGGTATCGAAATCCCTTTTGACAAGGGTTCTGTTGGTCATTCGGACGGCGACGTACTCATTCACACCCTGTGCGACGCCCTGTTGGGCGCCGCCAACCTTAGGGACATTGGTTTTCATTTTCCCGACACCGCTCCGGAGCTTAAGGGCATCGACAGCAAAATACTCCTGAAGAAAACCCTGGCGTTGCTGCGCAGCAAGGGCTATGAAGTGGGGAATCTGGACGCCACCATCTGTCTCCAACAACCCAAAATCAACCCCTACATTCCACAAATGCAGGAGGTGCTTTGTCGCCTTATGGATATAAGTGCGGACCAGCTTTCCATCAAGGCCACCACCACCGAAAAACTGGGCTTTGTGGGCAAGGGAGAAGGAATTTCGGCCTACGCCACCGTACTTATTTACAAGGTTTAAAAGAGCACATCCATGGAAAGCGTAACGAGTATAGAAGACTACCAGAAACAACTGGACAGCGAGAGCGCGGTCCTGGTCTACTTTTCACACGAGCGCTGCAATGTTTGCAAGGTGCTCAAGCCCAAAGTAGCCGAGCTCCTTCACCAAAACTTCCCGAAAATCAAACAGCTGTATTGCAATACAGAACTCAGCCCCGAAATTGCCGGTGCCCATTCCGTATTTGCCGTACCCACGCTGCTCATCTATTTTGAAGGTCGTGAAACTTTTCGCTTCTCGCGCAACATAGGACTGGGTGAGCTGGAAGCAGCACTGGAGCGTCCCTACAAGCTATACTTCCAGCCCTAAAAAACGGGCCGGCGACACACACCACCCATTATTCCTTTCTGCACCCATACAGAAATGCTGAAATTCAAAAAGGCCGTTTGCTTATCGCAAACGGCCTTTCCAAAGTTCTCTGAAGTTATAATCGATTATAACTAAGCCAGTTTCACATTAACGGCGTTGAGACCTTTTCTTCCTTCCTGAAGATCATAGGTCACTTCGTCGTTCTCTCTGATTTTGTCGACCAGACCGGTTACATGTACGAAGTACTCTTCTCCTGATTCTTCATCTTTAATGAAACCGAATCCTTTGGTGTCATTAAAAAACTTAACGATTCCTTTGCTCATAATAGAAATAAAAAAAAATAATTAGATGCTTCAAAGGTAAAATATTTTTTTAGAAACCAAGGAAAAAAGAGAAAAAAACGAAAAACCTCCCTTAATCGTTGAATTTGTGCTTCCCACGGTTCTCTTCTCCCTCCTGATAAGCATAGATTTCACGCAAAACAGGCGCATATTTTTTATACAACACGCGCCGACGCAATTTCAAGGTGGGCGACAACTCCCCGGTATGGGAATTCCAATCCTCCCAAACCAGGCGAAAACGCTTGATCTGCTCGTGCTTACCCAACTGCTTGTTGTACACATCCACCTCCTTCTGAAACTGCTTCAACACCTTGGGCAGGGTAATCAACTCCGGATTGTCTCTGAAATGAATCTTATTGTCGTGGGCCCATACATGCAGGTACTCAAAATTGGGCAGCAGAAGGGCACTGGCAAACTTCTCGTTTTCACCCACCACCATGACCTGCTCAATAAAGAAGGACTCCTTCAGCAGATTTTCAATCGCCTGGGGCGCAATGTACTTACCACTTGAAGTTTTGAACATCTCTTTTTTGCGATCGGTGATCTTTAAGAAGCGGTTCTTAATTAAAGTACCGATGTCCCCGGTATGAAACCAGCCCTCTGCATCGATGACTTCATCGCTTAAATCCTGTGCCTTATAGTAACCCTGCATCACATTGGGCCCTTTCACCAGAATTTCTCCGTCCTCATCAATCTTCACCGCCACATTATTGAGTACCGGTCCAACCGACCCAATGTGCAGGCAATCCGGTTGACTCAAATGATTTACCGCAATGACCGGCGAAGTTTCTGTAAGACCGTAACCCTCCAGCAAGGGTATGTCGGCGGCAAAAAAGAGGCGACTCAAACGAGGCTGCAGGGCAGCGCCACCCGACACCACAAACTTCAACTGCCCCCCAAAAGCCTTCTGCCATTTCGAAAACACCAGCTTTCTGGCCAAACTGAGGCGCAGTCCGTACCAAAAATGATGCTTGCCGTTAACCCTGAATTTCTCGCCCAGCTTCAGCGACTGGAAAAAAATCAGACGCTTGATACCCGAAAGATCTTCTCCTTTTGAAACAATTTTATCGTAAATCCTTTCGATCACCCTGGGCACTGTAGCGAAGGCCTGGGCCTGGATTTCAACCATATTTTGCGCAATGGTTCCGATGTTTTCGGCATAATGGATGCTGCAACCCTTGAACTGGAACAAATAGTTGACCATGCGCTCAAAAACGTGACACAAGGGCAGAAAGCTCAGAATGCGGTCGCCCGACTCCAGGGGGAACAATGGCGCACAAGCCTTCATATTGCTCATAAAGTTGCTGTGACTCAGCATGACCCCTTTAGGCATGCCGGTGGTTCCGGAAGTATAAATAATGGAAGCCAAATCACCGGGCAAGATGCTGTCCTTAATCCTGCGCAGCTCCTCCTTGCACTTTACCCGGGCAGTCTCCCCCAGCTTGGTCACCTCACTCCAGTGGGGCAAATCCTCGTAATAAATAAAGGTGTAAAAGTGCTTTAAGCCAACGGCATCCACCACCGGCTTCAGCCGCTGCCAGGTAGCGCGGTCGTGCACCAGCAGCATTTTGGCATCCGAATGCTCCAGTATGTACTTGTACTCCTCCTCGCCAAGGCTGGGATACACCGGGACATGAACCACGCCCAGCATGCTCATGCCCATATCTGCCATGTTCCATTCGGGCCGGTTATTCGATATGGTGGCAATCTTATCCCCCTTCTCAAAGCCCAGGGACATCAGCCCATAACTGAAACGACGAGAAGTCCGCCCATAATCTTCCGCACTAAATTTAATCCACTGCCCTTCCCGCTTGGCCACAAGTATGTCGGCCCGGTTATGATTTTGTCGAAGATGCTCCAACAAATCAAAAGTCCGTTCAATATTCATGTGCAACAATTTAGTTCCTGTACCATATTAAAGATAAAACAGACGGTAAAAAAACGCAAAACAATTAAAACAGCCAACTGGCACAACAAAAAACACGCAACAGCCTTTGCCGAAAAAATGCTATCTTGGTCGCAAGCTGCAGCCGTTATTCCAGGCAGCTAGCATAAAAAGCCACAGCCATGAGAAACCACTTTCTACTCGTTCTTTTTCTTTTCACAGCAGTAAGCTCCACCCACAGCCAGGAAGCCAGCCTCTTGTTTTTTGGCGACATCATGGGCCACGACGCCCAAATTGCCGGCGCCCTGCAAGCCGACGGCAGTTACGACTACGAACCCGTATTCCAATACATCGAGCCGGCTTTCCGCTCGGCCGACATTGTGGTGGGCAACCTGGAGGTCACCCTGGCGGGACCACCCTATGCCGGCTACCCCGCCTTCACCTCTCCGGATGCCCTGGCCGAGGCGCTCAAAGCCAGCGGCGTCAACACCCTGGTTACTGCCAACAACCATTCTTACGACAAAGGAAAGCGCGGCATGGAGCGCACCCTGCAGGTACTCGACGGCCTCTACTTTGTACGCACCGGAACTTTTCGCGACAGTGCCGACCAGGCCCTGCACCATCCAAAATTGATCGAAATCAACGGACTGCGACTGGCCTTACTCAACTACAGCTATGGCACCAACGGCATCCGGGTACACCCACCCAACATCGTCAACCACATTGTTCCCGAGCAAATAAAGGCAGACCTGGCGCAGGCCCGCGAAATGGAAGCAGATCAAATCATCGTCTGCATACATTGGGGCAACGAATACCAAACCAGTCCCCATGCCAGCCAACAAGCCACTGCCCAACTGCTGTTCGAGCATGGCGCCGACATCATCATTGGCTCCCATCCTCATGTGGTACAGCCCATGCACCTGCAACGCAGCGAAAATGGCGACCGTCTGGTCGTCTATTCACTGGGCAACTTCGTCTCTAACCAACGCAAGGAATACACCGACGGCGGCAGCATGGTGCGCATCGAGCTGAAAAAAGAAAACGGAAGCACCCGCATTAAAAATGCAGAGCACCTCCTCACCTGGGTCCACGCCCCCCAGGAAAACGGCAAACGCCGCTACTATGTGCTGCCCGCCTCCTGGTACCAACACGAAGGCCTGCCCGAACACCTGGCCCCCGCCCAAAGCGGCATGGACAGCTACCTCGAAAAAGCCCGCAGCGTCATGCAAAACAACACCAACCTCCCCGAATCCACCACCCCCTGGCCCCTCCTATGACGACACACAAGCCTCCCAGGTCTGAAGTCCAGGGCCATGATTGAGGAACAGCCGCTGGGGCACGGGTGCCCCGAGGCCGCGGACTTCAGTCCGCTTACAAGAACAGGCGGCAAAGCCGCCTGACCACTTCCTCCCAGTCATAACCCAGGGTTTCAACCCTGGGGCCGGGGAAGGAGGCTCCATATCAGCAATCTCTGGGACCTGAGCAGCTACTGTCGGGGAACCAGCCCCTCCTTCACCAGCTCCACCGCCCTCTCCATGGCGCGACCAAGGCCCTCCGGCTTCTTGCCCCCGGCAGTAGCAAAAAACTTCTGGCCACCGCCACCGCCCTGGATCTCGGGCGAGACAGCCCGTATGATCTGCACCGCATCCAACTGACCGGCCTCGGTCAGCGACTCCGAGGCAATGACCGACAACTGCGCCTTACCATCGACCTCAGCAGCCAACACCGCAACCATATCCTGCTCGCTGTCTGCGCGCAACTGAAAGGCCAAATCTTTCAAATGACCGCCCAAAGCAGGCTTTACCACAGCCTGCATCACCAACACCCCGTTGATTTCAAGAGCCGCATCACGAATGCTGCGCTTCTCCATATTCAGAACGCTCTGACGCATCCCATCCAACTGCTTCGACAGCGCAGCGTTTTCATTCAGCAAAGCCTCCACACTCTTGCGCACATCGCTCTGATTCTTAAACATGTGCCCCAACTCCTTCAACAAATCGCTCTGGGCATCAAAAAGCTCCTCTGCTTTATCGGCCACCACAGCCTCAATACGACGGATACCTGCAGCTACCGACGACTCACTAATGATCTTAAAGGAGCCAATCTGTCCCGTAGCCGCCACATGGGTCCCCCCACACAATTCAAGCGACTCGCCAAAGCGAATGGCCCTTACCACGTCGCCGTACTTCTCACCGAAAAGCATCATGGCACCCATATCTTTCGCCTTGCTCAATGGCAGTTCGCGGTGCTCATCCACCACCAGATTCTCGCGAATGGCGCGATTCACCAAATGTTCCACCTGACGCAATTCCTCGTCACTCACCTTCTGAAAATGAGAAAAGTCAAAACGCAAATAGTCGGGATGCACCAAAGAGCCCTTCTGCTCGACATGACTCCCCAACACCTCACGCAAAGCCTTGTGCAAAAGATGGGTCGCCGTATGGTGGTTGGCCGTCATGCGCCGCTTGTTCCCATCTACCACAGCCTTAAAACTTGCCCCCAGATTATCCGGCAGCTTCGGAGCCAGATGAACAATCAAATTGTTCTCCCGCTTGGTATCCACAATGGGGAAACGCTTCCCATCTGCCTCGAGGTAACCGCTGTCACCGACCTGTCCACCCCCTTCGGCATAAAAAGGCGTAACATTAAAAACCAACTGATACTGTTCCTTATTCTTGGTCTTTACCTTCCGGTATTTTACCAATTGCACTTCGGCTTCGAGATAATCGTAGCCGATAAACTCCTCGTGATCGTCGTCCTGCAACACCACCCAGTCGTCGGTCTCCACCGCAGCAGCATTACGCGCCCGGGCCTTCTGTGCCGCCATCTCTGCCTCAAACTCCTTACGATTGACCACCAGACCATTCTCCTTCAAAATAAGTTCGGTCAAATCCAGCGGGAAACCAAAAGTATCGTAGAGTTCAAAAGCCACCCGTCCATCCACAATCTGGTAATTATTGGCGCGCGTTTCGGCAATTATTTTTTCAAGCAACTGAATACCGGTAGCCAGCGTACGCAGGAAGGATTCCTCCTCCTCATGCACCACCTTGCGAATCAAATCCGCACTCGCAGCCAGTTCCGGATAGGCGACCCCCATCGACACCTGCATGGCTTCGAGCAGCTGTGCCATAAAGGGCTGTTTCTGATTCAGGAAGGTATAGGCATAACGTACGGCCCGTCGTAAAATACGGCGTATCACATAGCCCGCCTTGTTGTTCGAAGGCAGTTGCCCGTCACATATTGAAAAGGCAATGGTACGAAAGTGATCGGCCACCACCCGCATGGCAATATCCGATTCCTCAGCCGCCCCGTAAGCCACACCGCTTAATGCCGCTATTTTCTGGATGATGGGCTGAAAAACATCCGTATCGTAATTAGACCCACAAGCTTGCACCACGCGACAAAGGCGCTCAAAGCCCATCCCGGTATCCACATGCTGCTGCGGCAGGGCCACCAGCGAGCCATTGGCCATACGGTTGTACTGAATAAATACAAGGTTCCAGATTTCAATAACCTCCGGATGATCCTTGTTCACCAGGTCCTGACCGGGCACCTTGGCTCTTTCCGCATCGGGACGAAGGTCCACATGAATTTCCGAACAGGGGCCACAGGGCCCCGTATCGCCCATCTCCCAAAAATTGTCTTTTTTATTGCCATTGATGATGCGCGCAGCCGGTAAGTGCTGCAACCACATCTCATAGGCCTCCGTGTCGCGCGCCACATTTTCTTCGGGGCTCCCCTCAAAAATGGACGCGTACAGACGCTCCTTATCGATCTTCAACACCTCAGTCAAAAAGGTCCAGGCCCAATTGATGGCATCCTGCTTAAAGTAATCACCAAACGACCAGTTGCCCAGCATCTCGAACATGGTATGGTGGTAAGAGTCGTGTCCCACCTCCTCCAAATCGTTGTGCTTACCCGAAACCCGCAGGCATTTCTGCGAATTGGCCACCCGCAAACTCACAGGCTGGGCATTTCCCAGAAAAATATCCTTAAACTGGTTCATGCCCGCATTGGTAAACATCAGGGTAGGATCGTCCTTGATCACCATGGGTGCTGAAGGCACAATGCGGTGTTGTTTGGACTCAAAGAAGTCCAGAAAACTTTTTCTAATCTCCGAAGCTGTCATATACAAAATCTGTCCAAAAATTTGCTCTGCTGAAATAAAAGTAACCTTTATACCCTGTTGTAAGTATAAAAGAACTGCTTTTGCTGTGGCCTGCAAAATTGCAAAAACTAAAGCAAATTAACTATTTACAGGTCGCCATTCTTAATACTTTGAGTTGCAAAAATAGATTAATCGCTCAATTTTTGCTTCTTGACCTTAAAAATTTATATTTTAGCAGCAAATTATCCGCAGTATGTCAAAAGTCAAATACAGATACAACCCGGAAACCTTGAGCTACGACCGCATCGAGACCGGGTTCAAATTCTATCTGCAGCGCATCTTTACCTACACGCTTTTCAGCGCCCTTATGGGATTTGTATTCTTCTTTGGCTACGTTTACCTCATCGACAGTCCCCGTGAAATCAAGCTGGAGCGGGAAAACGCCCGCTTACTCTCCCAGTACGAAGTAATGGCCAACAAACTGGACCAGGTGCTGCTGGTACTCGACGACATTCAACAGCGCGATGAAGATGTATACCGTGTTATTTTCCAGGCCGACTCCATCCCCAACTCCGTTCGACGTGCAGGTTTTGGTGGAGTTAACCGCTACCGCTACCTCGAAGACCTGGAAAATGCCAAACTGGTCGTAAACACCGCCAAAAAACTCGATGGCGTAATGAAGCAGCTTTACATCCAGTCCAAATCCTTTGACGAAGTCATCGATTTAACCCTGCGTAAAGAAGAGATGCTGCGCTGTGTTCCCGCCATCCAACCGGTATCCAACAGAGATCTTCGGCGTACTGCCAGCGGTTGGGGGTGGCGCATCGACCCCATCTACAAAACCAGAAGATTTCACGAAGGCATAGACTTTTCGGCGCCTACCGGCACCGAAATCTACTCCACCGGCGACGGCATCGTTAAATCGGTGCGTACCTCGGCCATCGGCTATGGCAAGAACATAGAAGTAGATCATGGCTTTGGTTATTCTACCCTCTACGCCCACATGGACGACTTTAACGTAAAAGTGGGCCAACGCGTCAAGCGCGGAGATGTCATCGGCTGGGTAGGCAATACCGGCAAATCAACCGCGCCCCACCTGCATTACGAAGTACGCGTTAAAGGACGCGCAGTAAATCCCACCCACTACTTCTTCCAGGACCTGACCACCGAGCAGTACGAAGAAATGATACGCATCTCCTCCAACAGCAACCGCACCTTCGATTAAAAATGCTTATCTTGTACAAGCCATCGTTTAACATGCTGTACCATGCCGTATAAAGAGCCGAAAATCGAAAAACTCTATTACACCATCGGAGAAGTAGCCAAAATGTTTAATGTCAACACCTCCCTCATTCGTTTCTGGGAAAAGGAATTTGACATCATTAAACCCCACAAAAACAAAAAGGGAAACCGGCTTTTCACCCCCCAGGATGTAGAAAATTTCCATTTGATTTACCACTTGGTGAAAGAAAAAGGCATGACCTTAAAAGGGGCCAACAAAAAGCTGAAAGAAAACAAAGAGGACACCCTTGAGAATTTTGAAATTGTCAAGCGGCTTCAGGACATTCGCGCCACCCTCCTTGAGATCAAAGACGGACTTTAACCCTCCCGGGAACAACAACACTCCCACCACAAACATCCCTTTACAATGCGCAGCTTACCATTAAAAACGCTCACTGCGGCCATTGAGGCTAAGGCCCCACCGGCGCTGCAGGAAAGCTACGACAATTCCGGATTGCAAACCGGCGACCCCGACATGGAAATCAAGGGCGTGCTGATCACTTTTGATTTTACCGAAGCTTGCATACAGGAAGCGCTCGAGAAAGACTGCAACCTCATTATTGCTCATCATCCGCTGACTCTTTCGGGCTTTAAAAGAATAACAGGAAAAAGTGCCGCCGAGCGCATCTTAATGCAGGCCATCCGCCACAATCTGGCCCTATACACGGCCCACACCAACATCGACAGTGTTGTTGGCGGGGTCAGCTCCATTTTGGCCGACAAACTGAGCCTGATTAAGCAGCGCATACTGGAACCCCGCGGCAACAGCCTGCTCAAACTCGTTGTCTTTGTCCCCGAAAGCCATGCCGACAAGCTGCGACAAGCCCTTTTTGAAGCCGGGGCGGGACGAATCGGCGCCTACGACCGGTGCAGCTTCAATCTCTCCGGCACCGGCACTTTCCGGGGCGACGCCGACACCCGACCCTTTGCAGGAACGCCGGGCCAAACGCATGCCGAAGCAGAAGTGCGTATTGAAACCATTCTGCCTGCTTTTCATCAACAACAGGTCGTCGAAGCCCTGCTGAGCGCCCACCCCTACGAAGAGCCGGCCTACGACCTTTACCCTTTACACAACAACTGGGACCAGGCCGGCTTTGGGGTTATCGGTCAACTGCCCAAACCCCAGTCCACCCAGTCCTTTTTAGAACACCTAAAGCAGGTCAGCGGAAGCGGCTGCGTGCGGCACACCCGGGCCTTGAAGGACCAGGTGCAGACCATCGCCGTTTGTGGCGGAAGCGGCAGCTTTCTGCTGAATAAGGCCATTGCACAAAAGGCAGATGTTTATGTGAGTGGCGACTTTAAATACCACCAGTTTTTTGACGCAGAAGGCGAAATTGTAATCGCCGACATCGGCCACTACGAAAGCGAACGCTTTGTTAAAGAAGTTTTTTTTGAGTTACTTACAAAAAAATTCCCTAATTTTGCAGTCCGTTTATCCGAACAGAGTAGCAATCCAATTAAATATTTATAGCAGAATGGCAACAATGGATTCAAAAGCAAATGCTGCAGAGCGCACTGTCGAAGACAAGCTCCGGGCGCTTTTCGACCTACAAAAAGTAGTTTCCGAAATTGACAAGATACGTACCCTGCGGGGCGAACTCCCCCTGGAAGTACAAGACCTGGAAGATGAAATCGAAGGACTGGAAACCCGTCTTCAAAATCTGGAGGCAGAATCCAAGCAGATCAACGACGACATGCTCAGCCGCAAGAACGAAATCAAAGAGGCCGGTCTGCTCATCAAAAAATACGAAGCGCAACAGTCCAATGTGCGCAACAACCGCGAATTCGACTCGCTCAACAAAGAAATTGAGTTTCAGAATCTGCAGATTCAACTTTGCAACAAGCACATCGACCAGTTTTCGGCCGATTTAAAAAACAAGGCGGAAGTGATTGAGGCTTCCAAAACCCAATTGGAGGAACGCCGGGGCGACCTTACCGCCAAAAAAGCCGAGCTGGAAGAGATTGTATCTGAAACCCAGGCTGAAGAAGACCGCCTGCAAGCCAAGAGTCAGGAAGTAGAAAGCCGCATCGACGACCGCCTGCTTACTGCCTTCAAACGCATTCGCAAAAATGCGCGCAACGGATTGGCAGTGGTAACCGTCGCCAGGGACGCTTGCGGGGGCTGTTTCAACAAGATTCCACCTCAGCGTCAGCTCGACATTCAGCAGCGCAAAAAAATCATCGTTTGTGAGTACTGCGGACGCATCCTGGTCGACGACCAGTTGTAGTGTAAAAACCGTCTTCTATAAAACAAGTAAGCTGCCTCTCCAAAAGGGGCAGCTTTCTTATTTGTTTGGGTATGGGGAACGCCCATTACCAGCTTCCGCTGGCGCCACCTCCCCCAAAGCGTCCGCCTCCGAAACCACCAAAGCCGCCTCCGCCGCCAAAACCCCCAAAGGAGCCGCTGCCTGAAGAAAAATCGCCCCAGTGCCCGCTGTGCCGGCGACTGCCGGAACCCAGCATAGAAAGCAGTACCCAAAAAGGCAAATCGTGGCCAATCGACGACTGCTTGAGCCGACGCGCTTTGGAAAAAACCGATAAGAAAACCACTCCGAAAAAGAAAAGCAGAAAAAGAGCCGCCCCGGTTTCCCGACCCGCAGAACGACCCATGTAGGCATCGGCAGTGTACTCGCCACGCGTAAGATCCATAAGCACTGCAACGCCGGCCAACAAGCCCGAATAATAGTCCTCCTCCCTAAAATGGGGAATCATTTCATGGTCGACGATACGTCCCGCCAAAACATCGGGCACTACCGCTTCCAATCCGTAGCCAACGGCAATAGAAGCAGCTCCGCGTTCATTGCCCCTGCGCGGCTTCACCAAGATTAAAATACCGTTGTCTTTTCCACTTTGCCCTATCCCCCAATCGTGGGCCAGGCGCACCGCATAATCGCCCACGGCATAGCCTTCCAAATCTGCTGCTGTTACTATGGCGATTTGCGTACTGCTTTCCCGGGCAAAATCTACAAGGACCTGCTCCAGATTACGACGCGCCTGCTCATTGAGCACGCCGGCAAAATCATTCACCAACTGCCCCGAAACAGGACGCAGTCCCACCTGCGCACCCCATGAAACAAAGCCCAAAGCCAGTCCCACAAAAACCAAAACACCCTTGCGAAAAAACTTAGTCCTCATTGTTCCCCTTCCTTTTATCTGCCAAAAGACAGTTCATCCGACAGCTCGTTCACATCATCCTCCTGTCTGGGGAACAAAACCTTCAACTGTTCCCCCGCCATCAAAATGCCTCTTTCCAATCCCCCAACGGCATCTCCTTCTTTGAAAAACCGAAGCATCTCTGCTTTAATCTGCTGCCAAAAATCGTCCCCAACCCGGGCATTAATGCCCACATCGCCCAAGATGGCGAACAAATGATCGTCTATGGCCAAATAAAACAACACCCCATTACGCGCTGCCGTCTTATGCATTTTTAAGCGCTCAAACAAGTAAGCCGCACGGTCCATCAACTCTTCGGGACAGCGGCGCTCTATATGCACCCTTATTTCTCCGGAAGTATTTCCTTCGGCCCTGCGAACAGCCTGCTCAATCCTTGTTTTTTCTTCCCTTGTAAATAAGCTTGCCGCCATAATAAAAAAAACTAAAATTCAACCTTGGGCACCTCACGTGCCCCTTGTTCCGCCTCAAAGTAGGGCTTACGCTCAAAGCCAAAAATTCCCGCCATAATGTTACGGGGAAAACGGCTGATGCTGGTGTTGTACGACTGCGTCACCTCATTAAAGCGCATACGCTCCGTAGCGATTCGGTTTTCGGTCCCCTCCAGCTGCACCTGTAAATCCCTGAAATTCTGGTTTGCCTTCAGGTCGGGGTAGCGCTCCACCACCACCATCAGGCGCGATAAAGCAGAGGACAACTGCCCCTGGGCTTCCTGAAAATTCTGAAGCGCAGCAGCATCCAAATCTCCGGCATGCACCTGCATGCCGGTGGCCTTACTGCGTGCCTCAATCACCCCCTGGAGGGTCTCCTGTTCGTGACTGGCATAGCCCTGAACGGTAGCCACCAGATTGGGTATTAAATCGGCCCGCCGCTGGTAAACATTTTCGACCTGGGCCCACTGGGCGTCTACGCCCTCACGAAGCTCAACCATTTGGTTGTAGCCGCAACTGCTCAATAAGGGCAGCCCCAGCAAAAGCAACAGAAAAAATCTCATCTTTCTCATAAGAAGCAAAAATTGGGTTAATGAAACATTACTTTCAACGGACTTCGTTGCCCAAAATCCACCAGCGCAAACGTCGCAGTAAGCCCTTAAAAGAGCGACTGGCAGCCTGATCGTAGCGCACTTTGTATTCCGACCACGAAGGAGAGGCATTGTCTGCGTTAAGACTCTGGTATATTTCGCCCCAGCCCGGAAAACCAAAAACAATGCGATCGTCTATGAATAAATCGGCATTGATTTTCCGACTCTGCCCCGGCTCCAATTCCTCATCCGGATAACTGGCATTCACGGCATAAAACTCCACCCCGTTCTTCCGGCAATAGGCCACGGCTTCATCCAGCAGGGCACCGTCGCGGTAAGTCCATAAAATAAGACGATGCCCATCCCGCTGCAAGGCCCGCAGGGTTTCAAAAGCAAAGAATTTCTCCTTGCCAATGGCCGGATAACGATGCTCTACAATGGTTCCGTCAAAATCAACTGCTATGGTCATGCGCTGCTATTTCTTTTCCTGAATGTCCTCTTCCATGTTCTCGTCCATGCTCTCGTCGGCCGACCCATCGTCGGGGACCGTTTCATAAGCCGACATCGGATCCAGCTCCAACAAGACTTTTGAATAAGTCGGCACATTCAATAAAAAAGTCACCAAAATTAAGGCCCAAATGTACAAAAATGCCGTATTGGCAGACAAAAGAAAGCCGATCAGGGCCAGAAAGCCCAGGGAATCCAATACCGCCACCTTAAAGAGGAAGCTGTTGCGATACACCCGCATTTTTGCAGTCCAGTCCCATTCGTGCGGAATCCGCCGCACCTTGCGGTTGTGAAAAACAAAGCCCGCAGGAATTCCGGCCAGAGCCAAAAGAATGATCACCGACTTCAGCAGTTCCAGCTGACCACTGTCCAAAATTCCGCCTGCGGCGAATTTTGGGCCCAGACCAACAGCCAGGACAGCAAAGCCCACCAGTCCTGCAAAAATGGCCCAATAAATAAGCTGTAAACTGCGCAAACTTTTCTTATCCATATACAATTTTATAAATCCCTCTTATACATCTTACATCGCCTGATCAAAAGGCTGACGATTCACCAGGGACCGCCCCAGCGTAATTTCATCGGCATACTCCAACTCATCACCTACCGCCACCCCGCGTGCAATGGTCGTCACTTTTACAGGGGCATCGGCAATTTTACGGTAAATAAAGAAGTTGGTCGTATCCCCTTCCATGGTAGCACTCAGGGCAAAAACAACCTCCTTAACGGCTCCTGCTTTCACCTTATCGACCAGCGGCTGAATGGTCAGGTCATCGGGACCAATACCGTCCATGGGCGAAATCACGCCACCCAATACATGGTACACCCCATTGTACTGCTGCGTATTTTCTATGGCCATAACGTCCCTTACCGTTTCCACCACACAAACCAGCGCGTGGTCGCGACGCCCATTGGCGCAAATGCTGCAAACCGAAGCATCGCTGAGGTTGAAGCACTGTTCACAATAATGAATCTCCTCACGCAAGGTAGTCAGGGCAGCGGCAAAACGCTGCACATCCTCCTGCTTCTCACGCAGCACAAACAAAGCCAGACGCATGGCCGTTTTACGACCAATTCCCGGCAAACGGGCAAACTCATTCACCGCATTCTCCAACAAAACGGAGGGATACTGTACTTGACTCATCGATCTTCCTTCAAAAATTGTTCCCGGCCTAAAAGTGCAACAAAGGTAATAAAATCAAAGCCCTTAGCGAAAAAAACCTTTTCTTTGCCACAAAGTCGCAAAAAAATGAATCCAGCATTGATCGGAAGCCTCATCGCGGGCTACTTTCTAATATTGATGGCCGTGGCCTGGCTCACGGGACGCAAGGCCAGTAACGCCAGCTTTTTCCTGGGCAACCGACGTTCGCCCTGGTATGTTGTTTCCATCGGCATGATTGGCTCCAGTTTATCGGGCGTCACCTTTATTTCGGTCCCCGGCTGGGTACAAAACCAGCAATTTACCTATCTGCAGATGGTCGCCGGCTTTGTCCTGGGCTACATTGTCATTGCCAACATCCTGCTGCCCCTGTACTACCGCCTTAACCTCACCTCCATTTACAGCTATCTGCAAGAGCGCTTTGGGCTTTACACCTACAAATCCGGCGCCCTGCTCTTTATTGCCTCCCGCACCGTGGGTTCGGCTGCCCGCCTCTACCTGATGGCCAGCGTACTGCAACTGGCCATTTTCGATGCCCTGGGCCTACCCTTTGTAGTAACCGTTACCCTGGCCATCCTACTCATTTGGCTTTACACTTTTAAGGGTGGTGTAAGCACCATTATATGGACCGACGCCCTGCAAACACTTTTAATGCTCAGCGCGGTGGGCATCACCATTTACCACGTGGCCACCAGTCTGCAACTCTCCCCCTCGGGCCTGGTGCAAACCATTGCCGACAGCGAACTGTCGCGCATCTTTGTTTGGGACAATTGGAAGGCACCCAACCACTTCATCAAACAGTTTTTCGCAGGGGCCTTCATCACCATTGTAATGACCGGACTCGATCAGGACATGATGCAAAAAAACCTCTCCTGCAAAACCCTGCGCGAGTCGCAGAAAAACATGTATTGGTACGGCATCGCCTTTTTGCCGGTCAACCTCCTGTTCATGAGTCTGGGTGTACTCCTCTTCACCTTTGTGGCCCGTGAGGGACTGCCCCTGCCCGAAAGGGCCGACGACCTTTATCCCATGCTGGCCCTGGGCGGACACCTGCCGGCTGCCGTGGGGGTGTTTTTCATTCTGGGTCTGGTCGCGGCCGCCTACTCCAGTGCCGATTCGGCCCTAACGGCGCTCACCACCTCCTTTTCGATCGACATCCTGCGCATCGACAAAATGCCCGAAACCAAAGCAAAACGCCTGCGCACCCTAACGCACATCGGCTTTAGCCTGCTTACCGCCCTGGTCATACTAATTTTCCGCTGGCTCAACAAAGACAGCATCATCGACACCATCTACACCCTGGCCGGCTACACCTACGGCCCCCTGCTCGGCTTCTATGCCTTTGGCTTATTTACCCGCATGCGCATACACGACAAGCTGGTACCCCTTGCTGCCCTGCTGCCACCCGTCCTTACCGGCATCCTCGACTTCAATGCCTACAACTGGTTCGGCTTTCACCTGGGCTACGAAAAACTCATTCTAAACGGCGCCCTCACCTTTCTGACGCTCCTGCTGCTTCGAAAAAAATAAAAAATCACGCATTTTTTATTTAGGATGTTTGCATCCTAAATAAAAGTGCCCTATATTTGCAGTGTAAGGTATGATTGATTGCTCAGTAAAAAACGCAAGATGACACAGTTTTTAATTATTCTCGCATTGTCTATTCTCTTTGTAGGTCTGGCGTTTTTAGGTTTTGCAGTAAAGTCCTTTTTCAAAAAAGACGCACAACTGCGAACCTGCAGCGGTGGCAGTACTGAAGCCGGTTGTGGTTGTGGTACACAGCCTGCCTCCTGTGCCTCCGGCACCGAATAGTACCGCCTCTGCAGAAAAAAAATGGTTGCCCCTTGCGGAGCAACCATTTTTTATTTCCATACTTTAGAGAGACCGCCGTCCCCCAACTACTCTACAATCAGGCGGCGAAATCCGTCCGTCAAATAAACCGCATCCGCCTCCCCTTCGTGATAAATGAAACATACATCCAATTCGGGCAAGTCCGAAAGTAAGGCTTTCGATGCCTCCACCCCCAACACCATAAAGGCCGTGGCCCAGGCATCGGCCTCCATACATGTAGGCGCAAGCACCGTGGCACTCAAAAGGGAATGACTGGCCGGATAAGCGCTGCGTGGATCAATGGTATGGGCATACTTCTTCCCATCCTCCACATAGTAATTGCGGTAGTTTCCACTCGTGGCCAAGGCACGGTTACTGAGGCCCAAAACAAATTGATAATCGCCCGTCACCGAGCCCGTTTGTTCCGCGGGCCTATCCACCCCAATGCGCCAGGGTAAACCTTTTGCATTAAGGCCACCGGTCACCACCTCACCCCCAATTTCAACCAGATAGTTGGTACAACCCTGGTCGGCCAAATAAGCAGCCACCACATCCACGCCGTAGCCCTTTGCAATGGCCGATGCATCCAGCATGATGCGGGGATCACCCTTGAGCAGACTGTCGCCCTGCCACCACAAGTACGTCATGCCCACACGCGAACGAAGGCTGTCGATAAGTGCGGGACTTATCTTTTCTTTTTGCTCAAAACCAAATCCCCAGGCATTAACCAGAGGAGCCACCGTCATATCAAAGGCGCCTTCACTTTGTTCAGAAATACGCAGACCTGCTTCCACCACCGTTCGAAAAAAAGAATCGGCCCTAACACCCGTATTGCTGCGGTTAAAACGGGTAATGACAGAGCTGGAGTCGAAGGTGGACAAAGAGGCGTTAAAAAGCTGCAACAAAGCCTTGATTTCAGCATGCTGATCCTCCTCAGCTTCATACACGATGCGATAAGTGGTTCCAAAAATCCATCCTTCATTTACTTGATAAGCATTGGGACGCGTACAAGCTGCTGCAAAAAGCAGTATTGACAGCAGCAGAAGACCTGCAATTCGTTTCATCGGACTGTTTGTTTTCATCATTTGAAGTAATACTTAACAGAAGGCGGGGCAGACAAGCGCAGCCTATAAACAAAAACAGACCCGCAAGCTGCGTGGTCTGTTTTTGATGGTAAAAGTATCCTTAAGAACCAAAATCGTCGAAGGCCACCATTTCATCGGGTACACCAAGATCATACAACATCTTGGTAACGGCAGCATTCATCATCGGGGGTCCGCAGATGTAAAATTCAATGTCTTCCGGCTCCTCGTGCTTCACCAGATAATTGTCGTAAATCACCTGGTGAATAAAGCCCACGGGACCATCCCAATTGTCCTCCGGCATAGGCTCCGACAAGGCAATGGTGAAGGTGAAGTTGGGAAACTCCTTTTCGATAGCACGGAAATGCTCCTCATAGAAAATCTCCTTCTTAGAGCGGGCCCCGTACCAGAAGGTTACCTTACGACCGCTTTTCAGGGTATGAAAAAGGTGGAACAGGTGCGAACGCATGGGGGCCATACCGGCACCACCACCAATAAACATCATTTCCCGATCGGTATCCTTCAGGAAGAATTCGCCATAAGGTCCCGAGATGGTCACTTTATCACCGGGTTTGCGGGAGAAGATGAAGGAGGAGCAAATACCGGGATTCACTTTCATGAAACCACCGTTTACCCGGTCGAAGGGCGGCGTGGCAATACGAATGTTCAACATCACAATATTGCCCTCGGCAGGATGGTTGGCCATAGAATAAGCACGGAAAGTAGGCTCCGGATTTTTCATCTGCAGGTCAAACATATTGAATTTCACCCACTCATCGCGGAACTTCTCATCGATGTCCATATCCTTAAAGTCCACATCAATCTTGGGCACATCAATCTGAATGTAACCTCCCGACTTAAAATCCAGATTTTCACCTTCGGGCAATTTCACCACAAACTCCTTAATGAAAGTCGCCACATTGTTGTTAGACACAACGGTGCACTCCCATTTCTTAATTCCCAAAATTTCCTGGGGGATTTCCATTTTCATGTCCTCACGCACCTTCACCTGGCAGGCCAGACGCCAATCGGCGTTCTGCTCCTTACGGGTAAAGTATCCGGTTTCGGTGGGCAAAATAGTTCCGGCTCCATCGTGCACCTGACAGCGACACATGGCACAGGTACCACCACCACCACAGGCCGATGGCAAAAATATTTTGTTGCTCCCCAAGGCGGTTAGGAGCGTCTGGCCCGGTTCCACCTTCAGTTGCTTTTCACCTTCGTTGATGTCGATGGTTACTTCGCCCGACGGGGTCAGTTTCTTTTTGGCATACAGCAGCACGGCAACCAGCAGCAACACCACCAGCAAAAACACCACAACTGCCGAAACAATGACCGAGCTTTGAATTGCAAGCATTAAGTTCATTATACTATTTTTATCAAGTTCACATTACAGTTGAATGCCCATAAAGCTCATGAAAGCAACACCCATGAGTCCGGTGGCAATAAAGGTAATCCCCAGTCCACGCAAGGGTGCGGGAACGTTGGAATAGGTGATTTTCTCACGAATGGCAGCAATACCCACAATGGCCAACAGCCAGCCAATTCCTGAACCCAGTCCGAAAACGGTCGCTTCTCCAACATTGGCATAGGCGCGCTCCTGCATAAACAGCGAACCACCTAAAATGGCACAGTTTACCGCAATCAGGGGAAGAAAAATACCCAGCGAGGAATAAAGCGCCGGAGCAAACTTCTCTACAATCATCTCCACCAGCTGTACCATCGAAGCAATCACCGCAATAAACATGATGAAACTCAAAAAGCTCAGATCCACCGAAGCGAAATCCTCACCCAGCCAACTCAAAGCGCCGGCCGCCAACACATAGTTCTCCAGCAAATAGTTCACCGGAACGGTAATGGCCAACACAAAAACAACAGCCACCCCCAGTCCGAACGAAGTCTTCACCGTTTTGGAAACCGCCAGGTAGGAACACATACCCAGAAAGTAGGCAAAGACCATGTTATCGATGAAGATGGACTTAACGAATATATTCAGTAAATTTTCCATTTCGAATAACTTAAACAGGTTTTGGACAATTAGGATTCAATCAATTCTTTGTTGCGTGAACGCTGCACCCAGATAATGATGCCCACAACAATAAGCGCCATAGGCGGCAAAATCATAAAGCCGTTGTTCACGTAACCCCAGTCGTAAAACACCTGAGGGATGACCTGCAACTC